>OGKG01001776.1_pt1 | contig 24643 bp, 18 predicted proteins | sample 1572201 | NCBI WGS metagenome assembly OGKG01 (sample SAMEA2582146, study PRJEB24529) | metagenome | biome: Human gut stool | place: China | collected 2011 | reverse complement strand
CATCTTAGGCTGTCCTATGTCTTTCCCTAAAGATTCTTTCAAAGGAAATGAGGAGTATTAGTAAATTATTGGCAGACTGTGATAATCGTGCATCGTGCCTGTTCTTAGATTAATAAGAATGCTTATTCCTGTCAGCCGTTGGACTACATTTCTAAAGCATTCTTTTTTATTTAGAGCCATGAGGGGGGATAATAATGTAGTGTACCTCCTCGCTCGTTACACTATAAACTTATGTAATCATCTTATGAGATAGGTTTATGCTTCACCTAAAGCCTCTTGAATGGATTTGATGGTTCGCAATCGCTTTAATTCTTTCACTCCAAGTTGGCGGTAAGCTCTGCCTAAGATTGGATATTCATGTTCTATATCAATGGTTTGCAAGTCAAATGTCATTGGGTTTGCTTTGATTTCACAATATCGTTTGTGTAGTTCTCTGAAAGTTGGCTTTACAATTAATTCCTTGACAAACTTCTCTGGTGCGATATGCCATTTACCTTTAGTAGTTACTATTCCAGATTGGGCATAAGTTTCTCTTAATGATTTGTCTGATTGGTAAACCACAGTAGCAATATAATAGCTGTAAAGCTGTAACTTGGCTACCATATCATTAACGACAAATTTATTCTCTTGATAAGATAGGTAAGATTCAATCCCAACTTTCTTAATCTCATTAATCTGTTGCTTGGTTGCCGCTTCTGATAGTTTGGTATTATTAAGCATATCAGCCCTTTCTTGTGCTGCCTTTACTTCCTTATCCACAATCTGCTCCATTTCTTCAAATGTTGTGTAATGGTCAGTAGCTTTAGTGTTGAAGATATGGACTACTTTATTTCTAAATGGATTGGACTTGGTTCTGATTCTTCCTACAATTTGAGGTATATCCATATCAATGCTGACCAATGTGTGTCTGTTCTGAACATTGCTGACAACAAAGCATAATCCTGTTTCAGAATGGAAGTCCACACCCTCAAATGATTTGGAAGTGATAAAGTTGAATTTCTTGGGAGCGTCAGCAGAACTTGATATAGTATATTCTTCTAAGGTTCTTCTATTCTTAGGATTGTCAGCACAAATAATTCTATAATCATCCTCTGTTAGTTGTGTCTGTTTAAGTATGGCTTTAATCTCTGTAACGCTGTTAATGAAGAAATATGCTTCCTTGCTCTCTATGCCGTTCACATTCAGACAACCTTTAGCTTGGTAGGTCTTGATAAACTTGGCTGCTACCATATAAGGCTTGTCTGTATGGTAAGGATAAACAGTAATATCATCTGTTGTATTCCAATCAGCTATGTATTCTGGAATGTCATTGAAGATTGCTGGCTTCAAATTGTTTGGAATAGGAGTAGCTGACAAGAAGCAATAGGATTTGAACTCTTTAAAGTGAGCCAACACCCCATTAATAGCCTTGTCTCTGAATGAGTATTGTTTAAGGAAGTTGTGGTATTCGTCAATCGTCAGTTTAAAGTCTTTAGGATTGATAAACTCCATCAACTTGTCTATCTTGTCATAGGTGCAGATAATCTTCTTTACTCCAACAGAAGATAAGTAATCCTTTAATTTTTTCTTTAGCTCTAAGGTGAAATTTCCATATAAGCCAAACAGGTTATTAACAACAGGACTTAATCCTGCTCTGCGTTCATGTTTCTTCCAGAACTTCACATTACCATCTGCATCTTTAGTTGGATAGCATTTGTTCTCAATCAGTTCTGTGGTTGGAACAGTAATGATATAATTCTCGTTATTGGTAAGTGCTATGGTAGTAGCACCGCAACCTGTCTTGACCTTATTAAAGATGCAGTTCATAGGGAAGTCCTTCATGGTAAGGAATCCATCTTTCTCTTGAATATCTAACTTGGTTATCATATATTGTTGGCTTTTAAAAATCTGTTAGCTGTAACCCCAATTATAGAATCTTAGATATGTCTAAAGTTCATATAATGGGTAATTTGAGATAGTTCTATAAGGCTGAAATGCTAAACCCAAGAATTTGGAGTAGAGAAGCCCACCTGTCACATGGGCTATCGAACAGGTTACTTCTTTATTTGTTCTGTCAATTTAGTTAGAGCTTCCTTATAAGATTTGGCTTCCATGCTCTGACCTGCAATTGGGGTGAAGTACTTATTCCAATTCTCTTTATTGATATGGTTGATAGTGTTTACAACTATTTCTATATCCTTACATTCAGTAAAGAATGCTTTCAGTCCTGCTCCAAAACGTCCAGTAAACCTATCATTAGAGATGAAGCTGTTAGATTCTAATGCCGCTAAGATTCTATCTCCCTTATCTTGTGTATCTTTGCTGATTTGAACTTTACTAAAGTCAGAGAGTTTCTTATATCCTTGTTGGATTGACTTGATTTGTGCTGCTGTCAGATTAGATGTTCCAAGAGTATAAACATTGAAAAGGAATGCAGGAATATAGCCTTCTTTCCTTTTATTAAGGATATAGTCTGCATTAGTATCTCCTGTTGAAATATTGGAAGCATAAAAATCATCATTAGACCATTTCCTGCCATTGTTACGTATTGATATGTAAGCCAATATATCCATATTCTCTTTAGAGAGTTTTACTGGCTGATAAGTAGCTGTAACATCTTTCAATTCATCAAACATGAGGGCTATTGTTCTATGCTGACCATCGCCACAAACACCGTCGTACTTGTCATAGTCTGCTTCCTGTACTTCAACCATTTTAATCTCGAAATTGCTGATAGTAGCAGAGCCTTCCCCTTTCTTACGAGTAATAGTAGGTCTGTACAACTTTCTACCGCCTAATTTATTCTTAGCTTCTTCCATTGGGAAGTATTCAATAGGCATTGTTTCGATGAATCCCCATGCCTTAATCTTGTTGTAAGATTCAACTACGTTAGAGTTGTCAATTTTAGTGCGGTTACCTTCGATGAACAATAAATTTAAGTTCTTCATGTCTTTGGGGCTTTCAGTGATTAGTCTGTGGCAACGTGCCTGCCAGCTTTCTGAAAGCGGTGCAAAGATATGTCTCTTAAATAGGGTATGTAAGAGTAAGTTTTATATCCCTGTTTTTACGTTGCTGAATATCATTAGGTTAGCATCTTATGAAGTGTAATATTAAAGTCTTTGAAGTCTCTCATCAACTTGTCAAATGTAGCGTTGTTATCTTTGGTACAAACGTATGCAGGGTCACCCATTAGTAATTTACATAGATATAAAGTGCATAAAGCTAAGTCTCTTTCTGCCTGTACAAAGCTGACTCCCTCAGACTTATCAGTTTTGATGGGAAGATAGTCTAACAATGTTTTGACCAAAGAATATTGGATGGTACGTTCTCTCACTCTCTTATTCTCTCTTTCAATGAGACCATGAGAGACAAGGTCATGGGAAGAATAGAACTCCAATAAAGATTGAATGAACAATGAATTGTTAAACTCGAAGGATTTACTGCCTACCTTAATATTCATAGTTAATTTGGTATTGGGTTGCTCCTTCAATAAGTAGAGAATGTTATCAATCTTTGTCCCACTTGTGGTTATCTGATTCTCGCTCCACACCTTAATAATATGATATAAGAATGCAATAAACTCAAATGTAGGTTGAGCTTTTAGCCCTAACTTTTTTATTGCATCCTGTATGTACGTGAATTTATAAAATCCATCTTCTGTAAAGGGTAGTTCTTTTAGATAGATTTCTCTACTACGATAGTATGCAAATGGAGCTTGGAGTGGTTGATAATCGAAGCCATTGAAGCATGGGAAGTTTCTACAATAGATTCTGATATATTCAATGCTCTCCAAAATAGAAGTAACATCTTCATGCTGATATTCATTTTTGAAATCAGTTTCTAAACTACTCTCCATATCAGTCAGCATAGTTTCATCAATCTTAGGGAGCATATCTTGTGGCTCTTCATAAGGGGAGTTTATATATTCAATGAACAGATTATCATCCATAATGCTTTTTGCTCTAATTCAGTACAAAGTTAAAAAATAATCCTCACCTGCATTTGCTGCAAGTGAGGAATTATTAGCTTACTTACCAAACACGTACTTCACAACTTTGGCGTTAGCCTTGTTCTCATTTACAAAGTCACGTTCAATATAAATGTCTGTCACTTTCATTGAGTCGTCTATGTGATTAAGGGCTGCATGGACTATATATTTGTCTATGCCTACTTTGTTCAATGCAATAGTAGCCCATGAATGGCGCGCTGCATAGTACTCCAAATCATCTACTTCTAATATTGAACCAATCTCTTTCAATCCAGAATTGATAGCCTTGTTAAATGTCTTTTCATCCCCATAATATTGATAGAAGTTGAACAGACGTTTTCCTGTGCTATCCTTGTACTTATCAATAAGAGGTTGCACTATCTTAGGAATATCTACCATCATCTTTGCACCATCCAATCTACGAGCCTTGGTTTTGGTTCTGTTATAGATAATAGTGTTCCCTCTCATTTTAGTAGCATTGTAAAGGTCTGCTGAATTGATTCCAATAAGACAGAATGAGAGAATGAAACAATCTTTAGCCAAGTTATAACGGCAGGTGGACTTATATCCTTTCTTCATGTCTTTATAAGGCAGCTTCCACACCTTTTTAATGATGTCTGCTGGAATGGCTCTCTTACGTGTAGCTTCCTGTTTAGGTATCTTGAAGTCCTCAAAGGGTGAGTTAGGAATAAGAATAAGGTTCTTGTCTTTCTTATTGAACTTACGTTTGGCTTCATTGAACAGCTTCTTGATGCTTACCAAGTAGAGGGAAAGGGTGCGGTTAGAGGTCACACGTTTACCTTGCTGCATTAGTTTCTTGGTACGTGCATCACGTTCTCCAATTAAAAATGCTTTGAACTGTTCCAAGAAGTCTAAGGTGATAAGATTTATATCCAATTCTTCCTTACCTACAAACCGTACCAAAGCATTGATGGCAGTAGTGTAATTGGGTGCTCCTTTTATGGTAGTAGAAGCTATCCACTCACGACTGAACTTTATAAAGTCAATGGTCTGTTGCTTCTCTTGCTCTCCGTTTAGGAACTCAATTATCTCATCCAATGAATAATGATTTTGGTCTAATTGCAGTTTTAAGCACTGTTCCCTATAATAGAGAACAAGCCTATCTATTTCTCTCTTAATGGAAGTGTCCTCTTTGAATTTGAGGGATTTAGTTAGGTCTTGTTGAGTTACAAACAGGTTGGTGGATAAGCGTTTTACCTTGCGGTCTAATGTGAATCTAATCTTGACGTTATAAGTTCCGTCAACTTTTAGTTCACTCCTTTTAATCTCAGCTTTAATAGTCAGCATATTAGCTCTATTTTAATTAGTCAACAATTAGTCAACATCTGCTTAAAATAGGAGTAAATCAACCAAGAGCAACAGAGTTATATCTGGAGGGTCTGCAAACAAAAAAGGCTGTATTCCGTTAGGAATCAGCCTTTTAGTTTGTGGACCAGCCTGGGCTTGAACCAGGGACCTCCAGATTATGAGAACGATAAGATGATATTCTGCGATAGCTTGTTATCGCAATTTTTATTGAAATTCAACCAGTTACGTATTTCTCTATTTCCTATGGAACTCACTAAATCCCCCTAACTGAAACCGTTTGTTTACGCATTGTTTACGCAGAATTAGGGAGTGAATGTTGCCATCAAATCCATTTGACTATAGCATCTCAGCATGTAATGTTAATTAATACCTCATATTTTACCCAAGCCTTGGAGTTGTCGCAAATAATTTATAATTTTGCGACAAACAGAACGTGATGGCAAGCATAGAAGAGAATATTTTGACAGCTATTAAAGCCAAAGGAAGAGGAAGCATCTTCTTTCCTTCTGATTTTACGTCATACGGTGAAGTAAAGGCTATTGGCAAAAGTCTTGAACGACTGACTGCAAAAGGTGATATCATCCGTTTGGCAAGAGGTATATATTTATATCCTGAGATTGATACGGTCTTGGGACTTGGCATATTGATGCCATCCATAGAACAGATTGCTGAGATGATAGCCCGCAGGGATAAGGCACGTATTGTGCCGACTGGTATTTATGCGCTGAACAAATTGGGTATATCTACTCAAGTGCCTATGAATATTGTTTATCTGACAGACGGTGCACCACGCAAGGTAAGCCTTGGAAATGGTCGTTCGATACAGTTCAAATACACGACTCCCAAGAATCTTTCATTCACAAATTCACTTGCAATGCTGGTTACGTTTGCCCTAAAAGAAGTAGGGAAAGATAATATAACCGACGATATAGCCAAGCAAATTAAGAATGTGCTTCAGAAAGAGCAAAAAGAGAACGTGCTGGCAGATGAGGCACTTATGCCAGCATGGATAAGAACCTTTACAAGACAAGCGTATGAATAATTATTTCCAACTATCCAAGGAACAACAGCAAATGGTGTTTACCCAAACAGCCAATAAAACAGGCTTGCCTGTACAAGCTGTAGAAAAGGACTTATGGGTAACGGCAGTATTACAAATGGTATTCTCATTACCTATAGCAGACCATCTTGTATTCAAGGGCGGAACATCTCTTAGTAAGGTATGGAAAGTGATACGACGTTTTTCCGAAGACATAGACTTGGCCATTGACCCGTCCATTTGGGGATTTGAGGGAGATTTGACGAAAAAGCAAATCAAACGGCTACGTAAGGCTTCTTCCATCTTTGTGCGTGACGAACTTTGCCAGTCATTACAAAGGGCGGTTACTGAAACAGGTATGGAGAAATGGCTGTTAGTGGAAGCTGCCCCTGACGGTGAAGGTGATGGGACATACCCGGAGCCAAGAGTGATACACATTCGTTACAGGTCTCTTTTCGATGAAGATTTACCTTATTTGCATTCAGAGGTAAAACTGGAGGTTGGTGCTCGTTCCTTGCTCGAACCCACAGCAGAAGCAACGGTAACAAGCATTGTAGAAGACGCATTACCTATTAGCACGATAGTTAAGCAGGTTGTGATACCCACAGCCTTGGCAGAGAAAACATTCTTAGAAAAGGCATTTTTATTGCATGAACTTTTTTCATCTCAAACTTCAAGAGAAGCCAATCGCAAATCCCGCCATCTGTATGACTTGGCACAAATGATGAGCACTGACATTGCGACACGGGCGATTGCCAACGATGAACTTTGGAATACAATCCACCATCATCGTGAATTATTCACAAGCATGAGTGGGGTGGATTATACTCCCGACATTCGCAAACGCATAAGGTTGCTACCTCCCGATGATGTTATGGACGATTGGTACAACGATTACAAGGACATGCAATCGTCTATGATATATGGAGAGAAACCATCGTTCGAAGAATTGATAGAAAAAATGAGAGAATTAGAAAATCTATTTCATAATACTAAACACTAAAAATATTGATAAAATGAGATATTGTTTTTCTGGTCACGAATCATTTCCTTGTAAGTCTATGTGGCTAAAGAAGGGATATGATTATTTGGTTGACCGTAATAGATTTACAGACCCTGATGCTGTCGTAAAACTCGGTGTCGGCAAAAACATGGTTCAATCAATTAGATTTTGGCTGAGGGCATTTGGTCTTTTGAATGATGACGAGGCAACGGAGATTGCTCATTATCTCTTTGATGATAGAGATGGAAGAGATCCTTATGCCGAAGATAACGCCACCCTATGGATTCTTCACTATATGTTAGTAGTGACAGCGGTTTCAAGTATTTATCGTCTGTTTTTTGTTGACTTGCAACGTGAGAAGAAAGAGTTTGATAAAGAACAAGTTCTTTCATTTATCAAAAGAAAGTGCAATGTACCTGAACAAAAAAACGTGTTTAATGAAAATACTGTAAAGAAGGACATAAGAGTGCTTTTGCAGAACTATCTTGCACCGACAAGTCCGAAAGGATACGAAGAATATGCGAGTATTTTGTTAGAATTAGGTCTTCTCCGTGAGAACGAAGGAAAGTATTCATTCAATGAAATTTCTATAGAGCAAGTTAATCCTTTGATTATTCTATTTGCATTGGTTCATATAGCCGGAGAGGACAAAACAGTTTCTTTTGATAAGTTACAAGAACTATCATTGATATTCTGCATTCCCACTTCTTCTTTCTTGATGGTAGTACGCTCGCTAAGTGAACAATACCCCAAAGAAATTAGCTACACAGATAATAGCGGAATTAGAAATGTACAATTTCTCCAGAAATTAAATATACTTGAAGTGCTGAATAGATATTATAACAACGATGAAATTTAATTTATCTATAAACATAAGCCAAGGCGTGAGCGATAATTTCAATTACATCGTTACGCCCAATGCACAAAAGGTGTATGGCAATATAGTCGATAGCTTCCAATCAGGAATTCACTCATTCTTGATAATTGGAACATACGGAACAGGAAAATCTAGTTTCCTAATGGCTTTAGAACAAGACCTACTCAACAATAAATCAAAATTGGTATCGGAAAGAAGCGTTTTTGCAGATGCCAAGAGTTTTGAGTTTATGAATATCGTAGGAGACTATTTCATCTCTTTCGACGTTGTTATCAAAGGAGCTGTCAATTGCTCCTTCCGATGATAGCAAAAACGTTTTTAGTACACTGACAAGGTATTTGATAAAATTAAAGGATCAGAATAAATTCTTGTTTATTTTCATTGATGAATTTGGCAAGATACTTGAACATGCAGCCAACAATAATCCAGAAAAAGAACTATATTTTTTACAGACATTAGCAGAGTTTGTTAATGTTTCATCTCGAAATGTAATACTTATTACCACACTTCACCAAAATTTTGGATCCTATGCTCACAAACTTACAGAAACTCAAAGAAATGAGTGGTTAAAGGTAAAGGGGCGTTTTAAAGAATTGGTTTTCGCAGAGCCAGTAGAACAACTATTGTTTTTGGCAGCCGAAAGTCTAACCAAATCAAAGACAATGACAGATAATGCCAAAGAGAATTTCCTTGAAATATTTTCGTTGGCAAAGAAAAATAAAATCATATCAGAGTCGCTGACAGTCAGAACGTCTAAGATGCTATATCCATTGGATGCGGTAGCTGCTTCATGCTTGACACTGGCTATTCAACGGTATGGGCAGAATGAGAGAACACTATTTTCTTTCTTGCATGACACTGCATCCAACTCAATAAACAGTTTTCTCCCAAATGACACAACGACTTATAACTTGGCTGTTGTCTATGATTATGTCATATATAACTTCTACACAGCTTTGGCGGAAACAAATCTTGACTCTACCAACTGGCGTGCTATTCGTGTTGCCATAGAACGAGTAGAAAGCGGAATCATTAATAAGAACAACATCGATGATGCACTTAAAATTGTTAAGTCTATCGGTTTGCTTAACTTGTTCTATAATGGTGTGGTCGTTGATTTAGCATTCTTGGAGACTTACGCTTTAAAGGCATTGGGCATAAAGAATCCAAGAGGTATTATTGAGAAATTGACCGCGAACAAGATTATTCGTTTTGCTGCATATAAATCTCAATTCATTTTATTTGAGGGTACAGATATAAATATTGAAGATGAACTATATAAGGCAGCCACAATTGTACCTGTACCAAAGTTGGTCGCAGCAGAAATTGCTCCTTATGTAAAGAAAACCGTTGTCGTAGCATCTGCCTCATACTATAGGACTGGAACTCCTCGTTATTTCCAGTATGTAGTTTCTAATGAACCATATGATGTAGAACCAACAGGTGACGATGATGGCTTTATAAACCTGATTTTCCCTTTAGAGGATATTAAAGATTGCATATTGAAGTTGTCTGCGAGTTCAGGCAAAGCCATAGTCTATGCCTACTTTAATGATACAGAAAAAATTGTCAGACACCTATATGAAATAAAGAAGCTGCAATATCTCCTTGATAATGTGGTGTTGGAAGACCGAATCGCAAAAGGAGAGATACTTAAGCAACAGTCCTTTGAGGCGCAATTACTTAATGAAGCTATTAATAGTTGCGTTGAAATGCCCAATGGTCAGGTTGAATGGTTTTTCAATGGAGAACAACAGATAATAAAGAGTCGAAAAGATTTCAATAAACTTCTGTCTACTGTTTGCGATGTAGTATATAATGAAACACCTATCATCAGAAATGAATTATTTAACAAGCAGAAAATAAGCTCGGCAATTTCTTTGGCAAGAGTGAACCTGTTAGATGCAATGATTGAGCATTGGCAAGAAGAAGATTTTGGATTTTCTCCAACCCAATATCCGCCTGAGCGTACTATATACAATACATTGTTTAAGAGTTCCGGAATCCATCGCCAAAACGAAGATGGATTGTGGATCTTAGGAGAGCCAATTACTCCAAATCTTCAATCGCTATGGACTGTTTGCTCTGATTTTTTAGCAAAAAGTACAGAGAAAGCCTTTAAACTGTCAGATTTAGTAAAGACATTAAAAATGCGTCCATACAAATTGAAACAAGGTGTCATAGACTTCTGGTTGCCCATCTTTTTATTTGTAAGGCAACAGGAGTTTGCGCTTTATAATGGCGAAACATTTGTTCTGAATATTAATAAAGAATTGTTTGAGCTATTGCAGAAACGCTTGAATGACTTTACGATAAAAGCTTTTGATGTTAACGGTATCAAATTGGAGTTATTCAATAAATACAGAGAATTCCTGAATAAAGAGCGTGGAGAAACCATAACATCCAATTCTCTTATGGATACAATCCGCCCATTCTTCAACTTTTATAACGGCTTGAACAAATATGCCAAGACTACTCGTAAATTTGATTACGATGTGACCGCAAAATTTAGAGATGTTTTAGCAACAGCAAAAGACCCATGCAAAGCATTTCTTGAAGATATACCAGCAGCTTTGGGCTACAATGATTTTCATAATGAAGAATTTGCTGCTCAGTATTTGCAGCTTATCAAAACCGCTGTTCACGAATTGGTTATCTGTTATGATTTGTTTATAGATCGTATTGAAGATGCTGTGGTAGGATATTTAGGACTGCCTCACGACTATATAAAATATAAAGAGATTTTGGTTCAGCGTTATTCAAGTATAAACAAAGGATTGTTAACAACTAAATCTAAATCATTTTTGGATAGAGTCCTTGCTCCATCTGATAATAAGCGTGAGTTTTATGAGAAAATAGGTTTGGTGGTATTCGACCGTAAAATAGAATCTATAGAAGATAAAGAAGAAGCTTTGTTTTTATCGAATCTTACACACTTGTTTGGAGAACTAGAACGATATACAGCGTTCAATGAAGTTAATAATGAAACTGACGAAGTGGCATTTAACTTTGAATTGGCGACTAGCAAAGGTGATTTCAAATCAAGTAGGACTTATCGTCTTCCTAAAGTAAAACTTGCAGAAGTTGCAGAAATTGAAAATAGGATACAAACACTATTATCTGGTAACGATGAGCTAGATGTTTGTATATTGCTCAAAATGTTGAACGAAAAATTGCGATAAATATGGTACGACACATATTGGGTATATCAGGAGGCAAAGACAGTGCAGCATTAGCCATTTACCTCAAGAACAAATATCCACAAATGAAATTGGAGTATTATAATACTGATACAGGCTGTGAACTGGCAGAGACAGAACTATTGATAAGTCGTCTTGAAACATACCTTGGTGGTATAACGATGTTGAGAGCCGCTGCTGGTAGTCCAGAGCCAACACCATTTGAACATTTTTTAAAAGCGTCTGGTAACTACTTACCTTCGCCTCAAGCTCGTTGGTGCACTCAGAAAATGAAATTAGCCGAAATGGAGAAGTTTGTGGGAGATGCACCTACAATTTCCTATGTTGGTATTCGTGGAGATGAAGACCGGGAAGGGTATGTTTCCACTAAACCTAACATTCAAGCTATATTCCCTTTTCGCAAGAATATTTGGAGTGTGGATGTTGTAAACAAGGTACTTAGCAACAATAACATTGCTCAACTCTTAGAAATATATACTTCATTGTGTGATGAAGAAACTTTGAGCGAAGCGAAGAAGATTATTGAGAAGCCTCTCACAAAAGATTTCTATTATAGTAAAAAGACCAATTCGCTACTAGATTTGGATACAAAACTATTTAATAAAGCTGTATTTAAGTTCCTCAAAACTACGGATTATCCTGTAGGTAAACTTGACGATTTCCCATTAGTTGATAATGACGATATTCTCGTGAGGGATGACATATTCCGAATCCTTGAAGAAAGTGGTGTCGGTATACCTGATTACTACAAACCCATTAAGTTTGAAGTTGACGGAAAGATTGGTACGTACAATCGTAGTCGTTCTGGTTGCTATTTCTGCTTTTTCCAACAAAAAATAGAATGGATATGGCTTTACGAGCAACATCCTGACCTCTATCAAAAAGCAATGGATTTTGAGAAAGGTGGTTATACTTGGAATCAAAATGAGAGTTTGGCAGACCTTATCAAGCCAGAGCGTATCCGTCAAATTAAATTGGATGCTATCAAGAAACAAGAGGCTAAGCGTCAAGCAGGCTCATGCCGATTAGCAGACAATATTGGTGATGTTGATGAAGATAACTTTTGTGCGAATTGTTTTATATAAAAAATGTAATAATATGAAGTATTCTAATTTAGAGTGGACTATTGGTGAACTGATAAATTTAATAGAATCTCAAAAAATCAACCTCCGTCCTCCTTACCAACGAAACTTTATTTGGTCCTCAAAGGATCAGAAATTGTTAATTGACTCTATTCGCAAAGGTTATCCTTTACCCAACTTCTTTATTCTGAAAAATAAGGATAATACATTTGAAATGGTTGATGGTCAGCAACGTGCTATTACAATATATAAGTTTATAAAGAATGAATTTCGTGATTCTTCGAAACGTTACTATAAAGATTACAATGAGAACACATTTATGAACTATAGGATAAATGTTGTTCTGTTGGAGGAGTTCAATGGTAGTACAGAAACGAAGGAAGAGTTCTTTTATTTAGTTAATAAAAGAGGAGTGCAGTTAAATCCTTCTGAAGTAAATCATGCGTATTATCATGATACAGATTTCATGCATCTTGTCAATAGAATGTCCGAATATCAACCCTTAATAGACTTGGATATTTTTACTGATAAGACTGTAATGAGAATGAATGATCGAAGTCTCGTAGAAGAATTAGCAGCATATCTGATAAAAGGTATTACAGATAAAAGAAATGCTGTAGAAGAATTGTTTGAGAGCAAAATAAAATCAGATGTATCAGAATTGAAATTCACACGTTTTTGCAATATTATTGATAGGGTAAATGCTATTCAAGACATAAAGCCAATCAACGAAACAAGATACAAACAGCGTAATGATTTTTATACACTATTTTGTTTTATAGATAAACATATCGATGATTCTATTATCGTATTGAAAGAGCAATATAAAATTCTATTGTATATAAGTGATAATGGTATTATTTATCCATCAAATGACGACTACGAGTTGTTCAAAGAATATGCTATTAATTGTGTAAGTCAATCTAATTCAAAGCGAGCTAGGGAGAAAAGGCTGCTATTCTTTGAGAATATGCTCGCAAATGAGTCAAATACACCGAGCGAGGAACAAATACAGTTAATGGATTTTGCCCAAAATGAACTTGAGGAAAATCTTTCTACTAAAAAATACGACAAGTATTTACTTGTAAATTGTATAAAGTAATTATGACTATGATAGTAAATACACCATTTATCTATGATCGCAATTGTATTCGTATATACGAAGAAATCACTAATAATGCAATTACGATTGATGGTATTGACTATTTTGTTGATTCTATCAGCCCAGGATACAAGAATAGCAAAGGTGCCAATTCTTATGTATTCGCTTTATATCAAGCACAAAATTATATAGACGATGGTAGTTCTGTTCCTGATAGAGTTATTAAGATCTCTAATAAAAGAGATAATAATAATTCAGTATCTGAAGGCAATAAACGTTTCTATAGAGAGATTGAAGCTTTAATTGAATGTAAAAAACGCCATATTCATAATGTAGTTACAATTGCTTCTTTTGGTCAATTGTCTTGCAAAGTAAAAAAAGAAGGCGGCAAGGGTCCTACATATCTGTTCCCTTTCTACACAATGGATTATGCTTCTGGAGATTTAAAAAACTATTTAGAGAATAATGATATTCCATTTGGGAATAGAATAGATTTATGCCTACAAATAGCTAATGGTCTGAAAGAATTGAAAGATATAGGATATTATCATAGAGATCTAAAACCTGATAATATACTCATGTTTGATGATACATGGAAGATTGGTGATCTTGGGCTTATAGCATTTCGTGATAAAGACAACATATATGATAAGAAAAATGATTTTATTGGTCCTAAAGGATGGCTTTCACCAGAAGCTATGAATAAGTATCTTCAGTCAGATAATAATAAATACAAATTTGACTGTAATATAGATCACCAGTCAGATGTCTTTCAATTAGGAAAGGTCTTTTGGTATATACTTCAAGGAAATGCACCTATTGGAAACATTCGCCGATCTGATTTCTTTGATGGGCATGATGACATATATAGTGTATTGAAATATATGCTCAATCATTCTAAAAAGAAACGACCTATATCTATTGATTATGTGATTAATGAGTTAAGTCGCATCATGCAGAAATATAAATTTGTATGTTGAAAACTGATGTAATATGGCCGGACAGTAGGCGTTTCATGTCGCGAACAGAGTGGGAGCCACTAGGCTTCTTCTCTGAGGCATTGTGTAACGCTACAACATTCGATATTAAACTGGGATTCTTCTCATCATCAGCGATCAATGTGTTAGCTGATGGTTTTGCCGCATTTCTTTATAACGGTGGTAGAATGAGGTTGATTATCAACGATGTTTTGTCCGAGGAAGATCGCAATGCTATTGTGGTTGGTGAATCGGAAGTAAACACACCGTACTTTGACCTTAATGCAATAGACTGTATATCATATACTCTTTCTAAGCGTGATAAACATTTTTTTGAGTGCTTGTCTTGGCTTATCAAAAATGAGCGTATTGAAATAAAGATTATTACACCCAAGGTTGGTAATGGTATAGCACACTCTAAATGTGGTATGTTCTCTGACGGTATTAGTAAAGTGGCATTTGATGGTTCATGTAACTTCTCAAGAATGGCTCTTGTAGAAAACATTGAGAGCATCAATGCATTTTGTGATTGGGATGGAGAGCGAGACAAGAACCGTATTAACGATATTGTCAACGATTTCAATCGTACATTCTCTGGTGAAGATGATACGGTCAAGTATCTTAAAGCTGACCAAATTATCACGCATATCACAAAGACCTATAAACATAAGGATATAAAGGAGCTTCTAGAAGATGAACAACGTATTCTTTATAGTAGGACAGAGAATAGCACGTCGGATTCAATCCGCAGGATTTTAGAACGTGCAAAAGCCAAAGTCACAGTAATAGTTGATACCTTGAATAAAGGGAAAGAGAATATTAAAGAAGAGCGGTCTGTACCACTATCTCCTCAATTTCCATTTCCTGAACCAAGGCCATATCAAAAAGAGGCTTTCAATAACTGGAAGGCATCACAAAAGGGATTATTTGCAATGGCTACTGGTACAGGAAAGACTTTGACCTCACTGAACTGCTTATTGCAGATTTACAATAAATTTAAGTTCTATCAAGCTTTGATACTTGTGCCTACGATTACCCTTGTTGAACAGTGGGAGGATGAATGTAAACGATTCAATTTTAGCCACATTATCAAAGTGAGTTCTAAAAACCAAGGATGGAGATCAGAGATTGATGACATAAAACTAAAAGAGAGTCTTGCCGAGAGCGATGAATCATCTTTGTCGTTTATTATCATTACCACGTATGCATCTTTCTCAAGAGAATCTACATTTAAGCAGCTCATGTCATTGAGTAAGAAAATACAGCGACAGATGTTATTAATTGCAGATGAAGCTCACAATATTGGTGCACCAAATATCATGTCAAAGTTAGATAGGGTGAAGATTCTACGCCGTATTGGTTTATCTGCCACCCCCGAACGTCAATTTGACGATAAAGGAAACAAGGCTGTTATGCAATTCTTTGGGTGCGATGCCCAATATACATTTGAGTATTCTATGAAGGAAGCTATCGACAATGGATTTCTTTGTCGATATAGATACTTTCCACATGTTGTACGCTTGAATGAGGATGAAATGGCTGAATACAAGAAGATTTCTTTGCAGCTTGCCAAGTTCTATAATATAGATGAAGGTTCTTTCTCTGGTGTGGATGATATTCTAATGCGCCTATTACTCAAACGTAAGAGAATCATTCATAAAGCCCAGAATAAGGAAGAAGTATTCCGACAAATCGTAAGGCAACGCTTTGAAGAACGCGGAAGTCTCAAATATACACTTGTTTATGTTCCTGAGGGTATGCAACTTGACAGTTCCACTCAATATGCTACAACCGACAATCCAACTGATGATATGGATGTAGATAAGTTGATTGACAAATACACTCAAATTGTTCAAGAAGTTAGTCCAACAACTACGGTAAAGAAGTTCATATCTGGTATTCAGAACAGAGACGAAGTGCTGAGTAAATTTTCTACTGGTGATATCGAAGTGCTTACGTCCATGAAATGTTTGGATGAAGGTGTTGATGTTCCAAGAAGCGAACTTGCAATTTTCTGTGCAAGTACAGGAAATCCAAGACAATTTATCCAGCGTCGTGGTCGTATATTGAGAAAACATCCCGATAAGCATATCGCAATCATCCATGACCTTGTAGTAGCACCAGAATTTGATTCAACAGAGGAAAATTACAACATGGAACGTAACTTGCTAAAAGGAGAATTGCAAAGGGTCAAAGACTTTGCTAGATTATCCGAAAATCCAGCCTTTGCATACACTGAATTAGAAGAAATAACAAATTATTATAACCTGTCAATATTCTAACAAAATGGCATCAATGACAAACAACGAAAAGATACTTCAGGCTGTACTACTTGATGATAAGCTGATGGAGTTTGGTGGTTACACTGCGGAAGACATTGGCAATATATACCAAGCAATAGACTCCGACAATTGTGTTATCAGTGCAGTTGCACAAATTATTAGTCGTACAAATGAAGGAGCTACAGAAAGAGAACTTTGGAAAGAGATTAACGATTATCTAAAACGTAACGTATGAGAATCAAATCAATCGATATCAAAAACTTCAGAAGCTATTATGGTGAGAATAACCATTTTGAGTTTTCTGATGGCCTCACGCTAATTCTTGGTGACAACGGAGATGGTAAAACCACCTTTTTTGAGGCCTTGGAATGGCTATTTGACACAACATCAGAGCGTGCCAACCTTTCCAACGTTTCGGAAATGAGAAAGTCTAAGCTGGAAATTGGCGAACATGACGAGGTTTATGTGGCAATGACTTTTGACCATGATGGAGAGAAGATGGTTGAAAAATCTTTTTCAATCGTAAAGACAGGTCATGATACCTATAGTGTAAGTAATGCTTCTTATCATGGGTACGAGACTAATGGAATTGAACGTGAGTCTGTGGATGGCAAGCAGTTGATAACACGATGCTATGATTCTTTCATTCGTAGATTTAGTATGTTCAAAGGTGAATCTGATCTAAGCGTATTCGATAACGCAGCCTCCTTGAAGACATTGGTCGACAAATTCTCTGATATTCATAAGTTTGATGGGCTTGTTGCTAATACAGACTCATTTGAGCAAAAGGCAAATAAGGCTTTGTTACAAGAGATGAAATCTGATGACAAGATTTCAAAAGAGACAAAATCTCTTGAATTGCAAATGACGCGTCTAAGTGGCGAAATCCAACAAAATAAAGAGGATATCAAGGACAAGAAAGATGCAATCGCCACTTTCTCATCTAATCTCAACAAACTTGAACAAAACCAAGAGACTTCAGAAAAATATCGTGATATCCAAGAACGCCTTAAAACTAAGACTTCAAAGAAAACTCAGCTCATGGCAACAATCAAGAAGAAAGACTACAATCATTGTCTTCTTGACGAATATTGGATATTAGCACCATTTGGAGATGTCCTAACGGAATTTAAACAAAAGTGTGCTGCTCTTAGTAAAGAAAGACGTGTTCAAGAGAAGAATTTCGACAAGCAACAAGCCGCTGCCAAAGCAAAACTTGAGACTATCAAGGAAATTCAAGGTGCATTGGTAAATGGTGCAACAGAACTCCCATGGTATTTGCCTAACCAAGAAACTATGGAAGATATGATAAATGACCACATCTGTAAAGTATGTGGTCGTGAAGCTTCTGAGGGATCTGATGCATATAACTTTATGGTTCATCGTCTCGAAGAATACCGTGCGCATGTTGAAGCCAAGTGTAAGCGTGACGCTGCAATAAAATCCATTGATGAAGAATCTTTATTTAAAAATGACTATATTACCGAATTACATTCACTCAGTATTTCACTCAGCGGTCCCGAAGAATCTAAAATTTTCGGCATATCAGGAGAAATTGACGACTGGCTAAATCTTGTCGCATTGCGAAAAAATGAGTTGAAAGACGTTGAAGAGGATATTCAGGATTTGCAAGACGAAAAGGCTCGTATCCTTATTCAAGCTGGTAATGTTTCTGAGAGCCTCCTTGAGAGTCAGTTCAATGATATTAAGGGCTGGTATGAACAGAAAGAACGAGCATCCGTCAGACTGAGTCAGTTGGAAGATGAATTGGAGAACAATATATCAAAAATGGACGAGTTGAAGGAACAGATGAATAATCTTAATCCTGCAAATTCTCAGGTTAAAATTCTAAAGAAAGTTCACAAGGTTCTAGAGGAAATAAACAAGGCCTTTTTCCGTGCACAAAAGGATAATTTGCGAAGATTCCTCACAGAGTTGGAGAAAAGAGCTAATGAATATTTAGATAAACTTAGTGCAAATGACTTCCATGGAACAGTGCGCTTAGTGCAGACTGCTAACGATTCAACAGAGATTCATCTCTATAGCTCCAATGGCACAGAAATCACCAATCCTTCTGGCTCTCAGAAAACAGTGATGTATATCTCTGTTCTCTTTGCTATTTCTGATTTTACTCAAGAAAAGAGGGATGAGGATTATCCTTTGTTTTTTGATGCAGCGACATCGTCATTTGGCGATTCAAAGGAAAGTGATTTCTATAACGTCATTGATAAGATTGACAAACAGTGCATAATTGTGACCAAGGATTTTATCACTCGTGGTAAAGTTCGTGAAGAAGATATAAACAAGCTGACTTGTTCAGTTTACCGTATAAAAAAGGTGGATGGCTTCGATCAGACTAATATGGCGACTATACGTACGATAATCAATAAAATCAAATAGACAATGGAATCATTATATGAATCATGGGCTAAACGTAATCCCTCTTGGGAACGACGTTACCAATCGACTGTCGTAGATGTATTCTGCGATTATGGAAAAGGTGTGAGTAGCTTCTTGGAAGCTCGTGGTAAAATTTTTGGAGCAGGTTATGAGATTTTCATTATCGCGTTCTTTATCGGATTATATCACAATAGGACAAAGCCATTGATTGAAGACAGAGACAAGAAGAAAGTATTCGGTCAAGCTATCCAATATTGGGGAAATATTGAGAATCGTATCGGCAGAACCTCATATGGGAATATACGTCGCTATATTTTTGCTGCATTAATTGCAAGAACTGATATTGACTTCATTGCATTAGACAAAGGTGAAATTACATTGAGAACTGTAGTTGATAAGATGATGGAGAAAATGGAAGAGTATGCCAACTATGGCTTTGATTACATTGAAGACAAGTTGGCCAACGATCCAAACTATTATTTTAGTGACGTTGCGTTCTTAACGGAAATAACCAATATGCTGGTGGCTTCCAAAACAACAGAAAGTGATAATGACCTTGATGATGAACTGCCAGCATCTCTTGATTAATAAAGTCTAATAAAGAGAACGAAAACAGAACTATATCATGATGCCGTGTTGATGAAATAATATCAGGCTGGGTTCAATACCCAGCCTGTACACATAGGATAAGGCTCAGGATTACCTGTCAACTATCCTCTAAATAATCCATGACACATTCAGGTAGCAGTCTGTTACATTGCACATGATGTTTCATGTAACACAATATGCAACCAGCACTAATGTCACTGTGTAAACGAACAAAAATATCCCCAAGACTTTCATCCAAAAGTCAGAGAACCAAATACCCTCGTTCCGTCTGAGGATTTTGCGCATATTGAACTCATGCTCAGTTAGCATCTTTGCCTGTTTGGAACAATGATTTTCCAACATGGTCTTCCATGTCTCGATAGCTTTATCTAAAAGTTGTTGAAGCTGAGCAAGATGCTCAGATTTTATAGTAGCCTTGAACTGTGTGTTTCGTTCTGCTTTTACAATCGCATTGCAAATGCCGTTGATGATATTGTCGGAACTATCAATAGCAGCCTTTAATGCCACTGTGACATCATCCTCTGCTTTGATAACATTCTGAAGGTCTTGCTGGATTTTCAATAAAGTCTCTTTCGCCTCACGTATTTCTACAAGTAGCTTGTCGACATCTTGTTTCTCTGCCTCTATTTCATGGCTTATTTCAGCCGACTTAAGCATATCATCAACGTTTATTGATGGAGTGATGTTTGATTTTCTAATTCCCATGATTCTTGCTTTTTAATGGTTCATTTATCTGTGAAGTCCTTTTCTGCGTTTACACATGCTGTTTGCCATTCTTGCACAACGACGCGCCCATTCAAGTTCATCCTCGTCCTTATCTCTTCCCCAACCTCCTGTATCAGAGCTACCACCACTTGATGTCGCCATACTTGTAGCAGCATCCAAATATCCTGCAAAGAGCAAAAGAGCCGTGTGCTGTATTTCTTCCAGTTTAGCTAATGGATGTGCTTCCTCCAAAGAACAATTCTGTCGGATGATATTGTCTGCCGCTTCGGGTATCTCCACATGGTAACTGTGATATTCGTCTGTCGCTATATTGTAGTGCTTTATCACAGGCTGTGAAATAGGAGTAATATCTGCTGCCCGTGTTTGTTGGGAAATAGGTTTTGTCGGTTCGGACTTCCTCTCCTGCGGATGGAGTTTCGCCCAAGTAGCCTCTATCTTTGATGGGGTAAGGCTTCGTCCTATACCTAGCACCGATGATTTATAAATGGAGTTGCCGCGTTTGATGGAATAACCGTAAACACCGCCACTTTCTTTCTCTTGCAAATGTACTTTGTAGCCCCGTTTTGTCAGTTCTGCTTCATACTGCTTCCAACTGAATTTGTCCATCTTGCGAAGTATCTCCATACAACAGACTGAGATTTCTTGCCTATGCCGTATGCCTATTTCTTCAGATTGCATCCAGCCGCGTCTTTCGTTGATGATATTCGCAGCCATGACAGCCCTCTCACCAATCTTATGGCTGTCGTTTATTCTGCCTTCCATGTCCACACGGTTGGCATCAATGTGCAGATGGAGAATGCCACTTTTGGAATCACGATGCAGGGCGGCTATGTATTGCGAACCTTTGAGGTTAGTCTGTTTTGAGGAAGCCCGTTTGGTCTTGCCGGAGAGGTCAATGGAATCAAACACACGGATGAACTCATTTGACAAACTTGCCCAATCATTCATTGTCCATCCTCGGCTTTCTTCTTCGGATGGGGAAATCTCAATTCTTATTACATTCCTGCCAAGCGGTCTGCCCTTGTTGATATTCTCGGCAAACTTTCTCTGTACGAGCATCATCCGTCCGTACATTGCTTCCGGTGAGATATTATCGGGCAAGAGATTGGCTTTGACTATATCTGCTTTCTCCTTGTTGACGGAATATCTTATGGCATTTGCGCCATGCGATATGGTGGAGGCTTTTGCTATCATAATAGGTGAGGGAATTTATTCAGTAAGGTAATTTTCTATCTGGCTCCAGCGATTGATAAGCTGAGTAGCAGCTCTCATCCATTGCTCCACAAACCGGGTATCGCTGAAATAGATTGCCCGTTTATCCGCTTGAATGGATTTCACAGCTGCCGCAATACGGATAAGGTCACCCCTTGCATCCGTCAGGCTGCACAGAGCTTCCACTTCACGGTTAGTCAACCGTTGCCGTGGGTGTTGCCCCAAAGCAGTACGCCGTATATAACCGCTCATAGACAAACCACAGGTCTTAGCAAGTTCCGCCACTTGGGTGTATTCTTGTTCCGTTACTCTGGCTTCAAGCCGCAGGGTGCGCCTTGTGATTTTCTTGTCTGTATTCTTTTTTTTCTTCATACTCTGTTATGCTATGAGTAAAACATCAATTAAAAAGGGACAGCACGGTGGGAGCTTGCGACTGCCGGCATATGCCTATGTGGTACGAATAAGCGGAGCGAATTTGTGCGACATAGGAACTTCTTGCAATACTATATACAACAACTTCGGACACATAGCTTCCCCGATATGGTTATGCCATATTATCTGTCGGAATACCCTCATCAGATTCTTCCTCTGCCGCAGGCTGTGGAGGAACTGAAACAGAAGGGAAAGAAGAAAGGGAAAGCAGTTCGCCTTCTTCTGGTATAACAGGCACATTCTCTCTTTCATCTTGTCAGTCTTTCAGCCGGACATAGAAAGGATTGTCTATGCGGTTGCCCTCTTGCATCCATGCTGATATACATTTCAGCGTGTGGACGCTTGTTCGGTTACTCTGCGTGGTTGCGACAATTCCCAACTGGTTCATCTTGTCAAGCACACGGGATATGGTCTTTTTGTCATAGCCCAACTTGCTGGACAAATCCACCTCAGAAAGGATGGCTTGCCCCACTTGCAAGGTCGTGGAAAAACCTTTGATGGCATACTTTGTTTCTTTCAATACAGCCGCTTCAATAAGTCGGTGCAAAATCTTCATGCGGTCAATGCCGTACTTGCTTCCTGCCAAATACGAAAGTTGCTCTGACGAAAGCACGATACAATAATTCAAGTTTGTTTTCATCGTCTGTCTGTTTGAAGGTGTTTTATAAATGGTGCAGCCAAAAGAGAAAATCAACGGTGCATTCCGCAACCTCTCTCCGGCATATAATACTCCCTATCGTATGCGATATGGTCAAGCACGTTTTGCAGCCTGTCAAGTTGTCGGCTGTCCAATATGCGGATAGCGGCAATGGTGATATTCTGTGAGGCGATACGGCGGTGTTCGCAATTCTTTTCTGACATACTACCGTCTCCATCAGCATGTACACTGTGCAGGTAGTCGTTCACAGCTTCGGTCTGTTCTTTGCTCGGATATGCCGCAGGGCAACGGTCTTGAATATACTCTACCATGTGGCTGACCGCATTTGCAAGTAGCGGAGCACATTCTTGCAGTTGTTTGATAAGTTCTTCCTTTCTCATGCTTTCAATTATTTTGTCCCATGTCCCAAAGCATATCCTGTAACTTTCTCTTTTCTCTGTTTTTTTGTTTTTATTCTTTTTCAAAGGAAAGAGGGACAAAGGGACATGATATTTTTCTTTTCCCTTATTTTGAAATTTAGAATGGTAAATCCGGTTCACTTGGTAATGTGGTACAGGCTTTTTCACTAGGTGTACCCACTCTCACCCACGGGTGTTTTGTCCGCCCCGTCTTGTCGCAATAGGCAGGATGCAAGCCCTTGACCTTCTCCTGAGTGCTCCGTTTCCAGTTTGGAATCATTGACATCAGGCGGTTGATATATAGCGAAGTGTATTTGGACGGATTGCGTCTGACCAAATCATTAGGCATTTCCTCGATAATCTGCCGGGCGCAAACCATGTTGAGTGAAGTCATTGTTGAGTTTGGCTCTGAGTATGCCCCTTTTTGATAAGCCAGTCGGGTAGGAATGGTCCAACTTGCATACTGCATGGGTACCTCACGCTCCAAGAACATCTCCAAATCTTCCATGATGGGGTCAACAAGGATGCTGGAATGTTGCACCTGTATCTCGTTGGCTTTAAATTCCATGTCTGTTGTCAAGTAAAGTTTCATCCCTTGCCGATAATAGGCGTATGCTTCTGCCCAAAGTTGGGGAACAGCGCATTGTAGAGTATCCAGCCATTCGGATACATGACCATTGCCTTTGACTGGAATTATCCACCAGCGGCGGTTTCCATTGTCTCCTTGCAGGAAGTTTGTCTCATTGGTAGTAGCCGCAAAGACATTATGTCGCATAAACTCCACCACTTTATGTCCGTAGGCAGGACGCATATAGTCGCTGCAACGGCTCAGAAAAGCCTTGGCTGCCTCTGCATCATTCGCCCGTTTCAAACCATTCAACTCACTGATTTCAATAATCCAGCCATTGGTTATGGTTTCTACTTTCTCCTTATCGCCACTGGCGAAAGAGAACGAGTCGTTAAACCACTTTCCACTGATGGTCTTGAAAAAGGTGCTTTTCCCGATACCCTGCGGACCGGGCAAGGTCAGTACGTTGTCAAACTTGCAACCGGGACAGAATACACGTGCCACAGCCGCCACAAACCACAGTTTTGTCTGTTCCCTGACAAGCGGATTGTTCTCAGCTCCGAGATAATCTATGATGGTTGTAGCTATACGAGGCTGTCCGTCCCATGTCTCTTGCGTGATGAATTCCTGTACAGGATTAAAACTTCGTTCTGAAGAAGTGGTCTTCAGTATCTCAAAGACTTTATTCTGTGTCAGACGCAGTCTATATGTCCTTTCCAAATAGTCTTGTATCTTTCCTGCTGATTCCTCATCAACCTTATTCCCATTAACATTTCGGAACA
>OGKG01001768.1_pt1 | contig 24720 bp, 32 predicted proteins | sample 1572201 | NCBI WGS metagenome assembly OGKG01 (sample SAMEA2582146, study PRJEB24529) | metagenome | biome: Human gut stool | place: China | collected 2011 | reverse complement strand
AAACCCGCGACCCCCAGCTTGGAAGGCTAGTGCTCTACTTCGGCAATGAAAAGCTTCGCTTTCCCTTGCTTCGACTGAGCTATTCCCTCTTTTGCACTTGCAAAAATGCCTTTATTTTTAGTTATGGTTTAAATGTTGGTTTAAACATTTATTTGTTCAAGGCTGATTAATACTATTAATGAACTCACTCTTATTTAAACTCAAATATAAGCAACATATAGCTTATATACAAGCAACTTACCACTAGATTATGGTGGTTGGGATATGATTTTTATACACATACTTCCTGTTATTAATTGGTTATACATTAAATTCTAACTTAATTCATATCTCTAATTGAAATATGTAAGTTGGTGAATAATATTTCTATTGGGTATATATAACTAAATTTGCTACAATTTTCCACCAAATAAAAAAGCAATAGAAGTGAATCTATTGCCTGTTTATATGTACCTAAATTATATTAGAACCCCATTCCATCCATCATATCATCTAGATCTCCACAATTTCTTTTCCATGCGTCATAATCATCTCCTCCTAATGCATAATAAGTGTCTCGTTCCCAATTTTCTTCGATCCAATCATAGAACATACGTTCAGATTGTTCTTGTTCAGCTCGCTCTATCTCTTTCTCATCTATTTCGTCCCAATACACTGAATCATAGGACAATTTTCTTCCATAAAAAATTTCATTGAGACGTGTCCAATAAGCATTGCTTCTAACAATGTAATTTTGTATTTCTACAATAACTTCTGGCGTTACGTAAAATTCATTAATATTTTTAACAACCCAAGTAATATAACTGGGATGGTATTTCCAAACTTCTTTCAATGGACGATTTTTATATTTTCCTACAGTCAGCTTTTTATCTAAAGAATCAAAGTACCATTCAAAATTTCCTGTCCACATACATTGAAATAATTACAATATTATCTATAATACAAATATTGAAATAAATATTCAAAAAACAAATATTTTTTTCTATAACAAAGGTATTACCAGCTTCATCTGTGTTAGCTACAGTATTTCTCTTTAAGAATTGCCTTCTTTTAGCTCTACTAAATCTACTTCCGTAAAAAGTTCTAGGATCACTTCTATCAACTAATCCCAATTTACCTTCATTAGGAACAGTTTCTAATTCCCATCCCATATTCTTAGCTCTTTTTGCTATATCTGGATGTACCTTATTATTAGGAAACATAGCATCATAATAACTATTTCTAGCTTCACTTAATGCCATGTTTTGAGCACCTTTAGTAGTTCCTGTATCTAAACCTACCATACCTCCTATATTGTCTTTACTTTTCTTCAATTTATTCGCAACTTTACCCATAGCTCCAATTAATAATGTACCTAATGCTTCACCTGCACCAGCATACATACTTTCTTTTATTAAGTTAGTAGCTAATCCATATGCTTGTTCTCCTGTAAAGTCAGAATATGGTTGTGTCCAAAAGTTATTATATTTACTTTTCTCTAAATTCTCAGATACTTCTCTTTTAGTTGCATTTATCCTACTCTGTTTATCAAAATATTCACTCTGTTGAGGTTTAGATGATATAGTAGTTCTCTGTGGAATTTCTCTTACTTCTTTCTTTTTAAGTATAGGTTTAGGAGGAGTTGCTACTCTGGTATTATCTCTTTGGAAGGTATTCCCATTTTGTAACTTTGGAATTAACTTCATTTACTTCTATATTTGTATTTATAAACTTTAAATCTTATATGTTATGAGTATATACGAAACTAAATTCAAAGTTGGAGATATTGTATGTTTCAACTCTCAACCTGATACTCCCCTTACTGTGAGATGGATATATAGAGAAAAGGTAGATGTTGTTTATATAAATCCTACAACTGGAGAAGAAATAATTTATCCCAGAAGACAAACATCTGAACTTTCTTTATATAATTCAACTAAGAAGGAAGAGTAAATTACTCTTCTTTTTTAGTTAAGCACTCAGACCATATATACTTTAACTCTACAAACTCTCCTGTAACTTTATTAAAGTACAATACATTTATCTCATCATAATATATATCTGTGATTGTCATTAGTAATTCTGGATTACTATTTAAATATACAACATCACCTATTTTAAAGCTATGTTTTATTGTATTGTCTATTTTATATTCCATATTATTTCATTTTATATTTCTTTATTATATTTGTGTTAGTAATGGGGAAGAAGCACTAAGCTTCTACCTCATATGGTTTTACATACATTTCATTAAATTCTTCCATATTTTCTGCTACTAGTTCATCTAAATCTAGTGGTATATTAGCTTCTTGTAATGATTTAAGAAGCATAGGGTCAATTTCAGACATCTTTATCATATTATTTTAGTTTTACAGTTTCTACTATATCCATGTAAAGTTATCTTCTCCCCACACTTCTCTATTGATAGCTTTCTCTTCTTCTGTTAGTTCTACTTCAACAGAGTTTGGCTCTTCTGGTAGCTGTGGAAGTTCCTCTTTTGTCCAAGTTTTTTGAGGTTCTAATGTTCTACTCATAATCATTTATTATTTATATTGTTAATACCTATACCTTACATATTGCAACACAATATTCATTCTCTTTCAATCCATGATCTTTAGCATATTTATGTGCATCTTCCTCTGTTCTGAAATATATATCATCATATTGGCTAACCATATTACCAGATTTATCTGTTAGCATTATTATTTTAGAGAATCCTTTTAACCACCAATACGGTTCTTCTCTAATTATTCCATTATCATATACCCTGTCCTTCATTCGTTTTATTATTTAATATTGTTGCTCTTGTAGCAATAGGAACAAATACATATCTTCCAGTTAAAGCATCCCAAACTCTTTTCACGTGTGGAGTTGTTGATAAATCAAAAGATTTAATAACATGATCAAGATTGCCTTTATAATTCATTAGCATATCCAATACAGAATTTGCACCTGGATATTTTTGTCCTATTTCTAATCCTAGTTCTCTTCCTAAATGTAAAGCATTTGTTAATCCTTCCCCAACATCTTGAGTTAGATACTTATAATGTTTTAAAGAAAACTCTGAATCTTTTGCAGCTTTTGCTAATGCCTCCTCTTCTGGCATATATAACCTAGATGTTTTCCATTTATAAAATCCATTCATTCTATCTGGAAATCCTTTAGGAGCTTCTCCATAGTATCCATGATGTAATACTTCGTGAAATAAAGATCCCTGTGCTTCATTAAAAGTTTGTGGAATGCCAGTATTAAGTTGCACTATATCTTTTTGTCCCTCTTTTTTAACAAGTCTAGCACCCCAAGGTTTATCTGGAGCATTTACTACTAATTCAGATTCATTCATAGGTCTATTAACTAAATCTCTTCTGGCATCCGTAACACCTTCTCCAAATATGTCTACTTTAGATATTCTTTTTGCAAGCTTTCTGTTGTGAAGATTAGTTTCTCTTATTACTGGATGATTAAATACATCTCTAGCCTCCTTTTTACCCATCATAAGTGCTATAGGAACCTCACCTTCACTGATAGGTGGTTCCGTAGTACTTCCTGTAGAAATATTAAATCTCTTCTTAGGTACAACTTTACTAGCAGCAGATTTAACTCCATTTACAACAGGTTTAGCTGCAATTCCTCCTGCCCAAGCACCTGGATTTATTAATTCAGCAAGAAATGGATGTAATCCAGTTTTATCATGTAGCATATCTCCCCAAGAATCATATTTAGTAGTTCCCCTAACAATACCTTGAGTTGTAGCATCACCAATCATACCTCCAATAGTTGCAGGTATATTAGCTGCCATTCCACCTATAGCAAATGGAGCAATCATCATACCTCCTAATACAGGTGCCATTTGTTTACCTGTTTCATTAGTGGAATTAATTACTTCTTTACCAAATCTTTCACCTTTATCATAGTTAGAAGGTCTTACTGTTACTTCATCCAATTCGCCAGCATATAATGCTTTATTATCATCATCTTGTGTAACGATAGTGCCTTTACCTGCTATGTCTTTGTATATATCTTTATATTCCTTACTTTTTCTTTCTAATCTACGTAATTTTCTAATTTTAGATGGTTTTACTGTATTACCATCTTTAAACCTCTTTACTTTCTTATATTTGTTATTCTTACTTATTAGTTGCATATTTGCAATTATTCATTCTAATATTATATGTTATGCCAGAACTTGGATATACTTATATACTTTATGGAAAATCTAAAAGAGAATATAGATTTAGATCTTATCCAATTAGTGAAATTCCTTCTTTGACTAATTGCATTTATATATTTGTGAATTATAAAGAACATATGAATAATGCTACTTTTGGTAAAAAACTTGCAATAGGTCAAATTGGCAATATTCCTTTAACTTCTTTAGAGATTCCTAATAAAGCTAACTATGTTTGTGTATTAGAAATAACTTCTGAAGAGGAAAGAATCCAAATTATTGAAGATCTACGCAATAATCCATTGTTTAAGTGTTCTGAATAATTCCTTAAAGGCATCTTTTACAGCACAACGAGCTTTATAGCGATTAGATCGTTTTATTATTTTAGAGGCATCCTGATCTGGACTTCCTAACTTCATTAATGCTTCATAGGCATATTTATCTATATATGGAGATGGTACATATTTATCATCTCCTTCTTCTTTATATATAAAGTATTTATCCCATAACTTTACTATATGCTGATATCCATCCCTTCCAACCATTGTAATAGTTGGAGTTACTATTTGTATATCTGGACTTTCTTCTATTACTTCATATTTATTCATATTATTCTATTTTAGACTGTTTGTATACCTAATAACTCATATAGTAATATTAAATGGGTGTTGCAGGAAGCAAATAAGTAGCCCACTTTAATTTAATTATATCTTCATCGTGTTTATAATGTTCAATCCAGTATGTACCTTGAATTGAACGATTATCTTTTTTGTCTTCTTCCTTAACTTCTGCAAGTAATGATTGAAGTACTTTAAGTATTTCATCTGTTACTTCAATAGGTTTATCGTTTTCATATATACTAAAATGTGGATGCCAGTATGTTACTTCTAATACATTACCTTCTTCATCAATATATGTAGCAATAGGATAATCCATATAGCGATCTGGTTCCATTCCTTCATCTAACTCTGTTACTATTTCAATGCTTTTAGTTGTTTCTATTCTTTTGTACATATTATTTCATTTTACATCTTTTCAAAACATTCACATGGGTACCACTCAGATTCCTCCACAACTCCATCTTTTGTATATAAAAATCTTACTAGGTTGTGGTCAATATCTACACTACTTACATTATAAGTACATCTATTTATATCTGCACTTAAATATATCATATCTCCTATTTTAAACTTATCTTCATTTAAGGACTCCAAATAGGAAATATTTACTATATAAGAATTAGGTATCATTATAAAACCTTTAGCCATCTCTCCTTCTTCAACTAAATGGCTAACTATTGTTGTATTTCTCTCATCTTTTGCAATTAAAAATCCTATTGTTTCTGTTAATTTTCCAGAGTAATATTCTGGATTAATTGATAAAGAAGTATCCATAGCTCCTTTCGATAAGCTATAATCATACCATTTTACTATTACTTGTTTCATATTATTTCACTTTATAATTATATTTGTAACTGATTTCTATTATACACTCCTCATTTAAGAATAAACTTAAGGAAAGGAGGTGTTACTATGCGGATTAAATGTTGCCCTGACAAACCAGTGTCTGTGACGGATTACTGGAGGGTTGTACGGGGCGTGCTGCAATATGTGAAAGCATATTGTCGTCGCCGTAGAAAGAAATAGAGATCACATCTTCCTCTCAATCCAGATGTAAAAGAGGATTGTTTTATCCATTTAATATCATATCTAAATTCTTAGCGTTATGTTTTAGTGATTCTCTATTAATAATAGCCCCAACACCACTTACAACTATAGCATCTAATTCTGCATTATCTTCATTATCTGCCAAATATTTATATTCCTCTATTGTATCCCAGTTTAAATGAGGTACGTTAAGTATAAATGATGTATCTAATGTTATGCCAGTAGATGCTATTGCTACATAAGGCATATCTGATTTAATGTAAATCCACTTTTCTTTATTCATATTATTTCATTTTATATTAATACCTCCACTCTATAACTTCATACTCATCTTCTTCTAAACCATATTGTTTAGCGTGTTCATAAGCCTCTTCCTTCGTTGCAAATGAATAACGTTCAACTTCTGGCGTGGATAATTCTTTGTATAGACATTCTCCGTCTTCAAACTCCACTTTTTCTGTAAAACTACTTCTATCCTTTAAATGGACTTCATATGGTTTATTCATTATTGTTCATTATTATTTAACATTGTTCCCCCAATTACTGCAGGAATTATTACATATCTTCCAGTTAAAGCATCCCATGCTCTTTTTGCCTTAGGTTTAGTTGAAACGTCTAATGCTCTCATTACAAATCCATCTACACCTCTATAATTTTTCAACATATCTAAAAAAGCTTCCATGCCAGGATATTTCTGACCTAATTCTAATCCTAATTTTTTGCCAGCATCTATAGCTTTATTGTATCCTTCTTGATGTATAGACAGATAATCGTAGTCTTCTTTAGGTATATCAGTCTTCCATAGACGTTTATTCTTCATATCATAGAAGTTATTTATCTCATCAGTATTAGGCATAAACGTAGGAGATTCCCCATATTTACCATGATGTCTATACTCATGAGCAATACTTTTAATAGCTTCTTCTTTAGATTGAGGAACAGACAAATTTAGTTGCATTTCTTTTGTCGTGGGATTATATCTTGCAGCATAATCTGCACCCTCTTTATATACAGCTTGTTTCTTAACTTTCTGATTAAAGTCATACAATCTTTCATCTGTTATGCCTTCTAAACCATCATGTTTATATAGTTTTTCAAACAATTTTCTGTTATGTTCGTCTGCTTCTTTAATAACAGAGCTCTCAAAGAAATTCCTAGAATCTTGCTGTCCCATCTTAAATAAATTCTTCACATCTTCATCACTATTTACAGGAATTCTACTAAAGTTGTAGAATGGATCTTTATTATATAAATGCTTACCAAATCTCTTTTTTATTCCTTGTTTCACAGCCTTTCCAACTGCTTTAAGAGGTTTCTCAATAGCATTTGGCAATAGTAATAATCCAGCACCTAACGCAGCAGCACCATAATTACCACTACTAAAATCACTACTTACATTATTAATGTCAGCAGCATCACCAATAAATGGAACCATACTTTCTATTTCAAACCTTTCTGGATCTACTTTTTGAGTTGGCTTTAATGCTTTCTCCTTTATATATGGATTATTGATTCTAGTAGATTCAGATGGATTTAGTAATCTAGGATCACTGTGTTGCAATAAGCTTTTATCTACTTTAGTAGGTTTACCATTCTGAAATCTCCTAATTCTACCACCATCTTCATATTTCTTCACTTCTGCAAGTACTTTATTATACTTATTTATATAATTAGGGTCAGTAGCGTATCCAGCATTAATTATATATGGCATAAACTGATCTTCACTTAATGTCCATGCTTTACCATATCTTTTATTAGATAGTAAGTTTATGTAGTTATCTGCCCAATCACTGTAATCTTTATAATCTCTAAATGTATCTCTAGTATTTACCATCTTTCCATTTATGTATTCTTTAGTATTCTTTTCTGTTCCCTTACCTTTAATTCCTGATAAGTTGAACTTACCTGATTCACTTTTACCCCAACCTGATTCTAGTGCTGCCTGTGCTACTAGGTGATCTGTCCATTTAGTGTCTAAACCTCTACGTTTTAATGTTTGCTCTATAATAGGTCTTAATCCATTTATAAATGCGTTTTGTTTAACTGGTTTCTTTTCAGATTCAGTTTTAGTTTTTTCTTCTTTAGTGTCTGCTTCTGGTTTAGGTTCTTCATTTTGTAATTTAGTAGGTAAATTGTACTCACTAAATACATCTGGAAGTTCTATCCAATTTTTATATTGCAATACAGGTTCATTGACATTAATGTAAGATGCTACACCACCTTGTTGTTTCTTTACTATTCTTCTTTTCAAGTCAGAACCTACAGATGTACTTTTTACTGGCTTCTTACGCATATCTCTTTTACCGTTTAGCTTTTCGGCATTTTTTACTATTCTATAATTCCCCTTGTCAGAATTACAAATGGAATCGTGAAGGCTGATAGACGTAACATCATACCGTATGTTGATTCATCAATTCTTAGAAGTATAATAAAAACAAATACTATTAATGGATATAAATACCATAGTCTGTATATCCATTTCTTACCTTTAGGAATAAACTCATAAGTGATGCAGTAACAAGAATGGATAAATACTAATGCCATAAAAGATTTAATATTGCTTACATATCCTATTCTGTTTCTCATCACTGCTGAATGGTAATCCCAGTAAATAGCCAATTCAAATAGCAAGTAGCCTATTGTAATTATTATCAAAGTCAGAATAAATGCTATTCCTATGCCTTTAAATATTTTAATCATATTCACTATTTTTTGAGTCGAACGTTTCATTATTAGATAATTGTTCATGTAGGAGATGTAATGGTATCGCCACGTGCAAGTAAAGTGAATCATCTTTTGTCGTGTAACCATCAATGAAAAGCGTATTTCTCTGTAATAACATTTCTTGATTGTAAGGTTTCAAACGGCTGATAAAACAACCTCGTTCCAAGGGCATGGGACTTGAACTGTATATATCCTTAACACTATCTATTTCCCAGTTAGCCAGTGTCAGGTAAATACTATCCACTTCTTCTGGAACCCAAATCTTCATTACCGCAATACTGTCCATTTCATTATTATCCCAGTATAGTATGTCTACTTGTCCTACCACATCACCAGTTTCACCTGTTATAAAGGTTACTTTAGAGAACATACCAGAGCCATTTGCACACCACGTGCTTTCTGCTTGCTCAATCTTGTCTGCCAGATACTTCTTATCACTTTTAGACACTAACGTATCTCCAATAATATCATGCACGATTCCAAATGAAGAAGCTATCCTGTATTGTGCTTCCTCATAAATATCAACGTCTTTACTATCATATCCTGCAATGATACTGTCTATCACTTGTTCGTATCTATGCAAGTATGAATTTATAGGCTTGTTTGAACAAGAAGCTAAGCCTGCAACCAGTATAAAGAGTAACAAATGCTTCATTGTAATAATATTAAGGTTGGTGAGTTTTTGTCCCAGTTGGTATATAATACCATAATCACGGTAACTTTTCACTCTTCCAGAATCTCTTTGAAATCTTTCCATCCTGTCGCTTCTTTATAGGCATCTAATACTCCCTTGGGAATATAAAGTGTACATTCCTGAATCTTTGTTGTTCCCCCAAATGCGGCTTTCATTACAGAGGGAGGAATTGGGTTCTTGCAATGAATCTCTTTCAATGAAGGGCAATCTTTAAAGGTTCCCACTTCTATGGTATCTACCTTCGATGATATTATTACAGATTCCAAATTTTTACAACACCCCCACGCTCCCTCTCCAACAAAGGTTACATTATTTGCCATTCTTACAGATTTCAGGTTGTCACAATAGAAAAAAGCGTACTCGTCTACTGTTGTTACATTTTCAGGTATAATGATTTCCGCTAGCTTACCACAATCCTCAAAGGCTCCTTTACCTATTCGTTTCAGTGATTCTGGCAATGTTACAGAGATTAACCCGCTACACTTCTCGAATGCACAATCTTCAATTTCTTCAACCTTACTAGGAATAGATATTGCGAATAACCTTTTACAAGTGCTAAACGTGCCTTTTTTTACCCTCGTTAGCTTGAAAGGAAGGTCAACAAGAGCCAAACTACCACAACGAGCAAAAGCGTACTCGTCTATCTCAGTGATGCTATCAGGAAAAGTTATTAAGGCTAACCTAGTACAGTATTCAAAGGCACCTTTACCAATCCTCACAAGGTTACCTGTCATGTTGATAGAATATAGACTATAACAATTACTAAATGCACTATCAGCAATAGTTTCAACAGTGTCAGGTAACACGTAAGATAGTTTATTACCCGTGTAGGATACTAGTATTGTCCTGTCTCCACTTAGTACATGGTCGTTCTCTATAACCCGTACTTCTTGCGGTTCTTCATTACTGGTTGTTTCTTGTTGCTCTATTTCCATGTTGTAATTTTATTATAGATTCCTGTAAAACAATGATTCCCGTAAAAGGTAATTCAATCAGTATATAGGCGATAACAACTATTCTCAAAGTCGATACAAGTGTTATCCTATGCTTTTAATATTTTATATAATAATTGCTTTTCCGCCTAATTTATACGCACACGCATACATCAGCATTCCCCAGATAGGACTTGATGCCCAAAAGAGTCCTCCTAATGGAGGAATTCCTATTATCTCAAAAACACATAAAATGGATACAGGAATTATTACTAATATCAACTCGTTGTACAATAGTTTTCTATTATATACATCCAAGCTTTTTTGCCATAATTGCAAATTTTCGCAATCTAAAAATTTAATTCTTTCTCTTATTGTTTGTACATAAAGTTCCTTTATCAATGTAGCTCGGCGTCCAAAGCAATGATATAACACGGCTATTATACAGCCACCAATAACTCCACCAAACATTACTATTCCAAAAATACCTGACACTATTATTCCCATAAAAGATTCCTTACTGTCAAAGACGTATTTGAAATAAAGAATCCACATACCTATAACTATGAGGCATCCCAAGAGAAAGAATATAATTCGTGTTGTATTTTCTCGTGAATTTAGTTTTTGATAATACAAGTCATTTTCTAAAAAAGCTTCAACCTCTTTTTCTCTTTTCTTCCTTTCTCTTTCCTTTTCCCTTTTCTTCTTGTTTCTTTCTTCTTGTTTTAGTCTTTCTGCTTCTTGCTCTTCGTGTCTTCTTACTTTTTCACGAATTTCATTCGCAAATTCATGTGGATCGTATATTTCAGCAACTTCTTCCTGCTTGCTGTTGGTATCTTCAAAATTACACCACACGGCTTTCTCCTTAATATCATCCACTATCTTTATTTGTTTCCCACAGTTGGAACAAAATTTTGAATCATCAGGCAATTTCGCTCCACAATAATTGCAATACATATCTATTCCATTTTTAATTCTTTATTGATTCTTTCTTGTAACTCTAGTAATTTTTTGTAATCTCTTTTATATAGAGTTACTTGTTGAAATAACATATTGGCTCTCTCTTTAAGATTCTCGTCAATGAATCTATCAGGATGGCACTTTTTCTTCAATTCGTCATACAAGCTAGAAGCATTGAAAGAGCTATTAATAACATTATTCATATCAATAGATTCCTTCATCACGTTTTCTTTTATTCTTGCCACGTGTGATGATTCCTTTTTCCTTTTAAGAAGTATAAAAACAAGCACTGCAAGAATAACGCAATTTCCTAACAGGAGTAAGATGTTACTTGTTAAATTCATTATTCCCAAAGTTTAACATCAAACCCATTTTCACGAAGTCTTTTAAAGCCCATTTAACCCCTCTTGCCGCATTTATATCTTGTACCTCTAGAGTGTCCCAACCTAACACAAATAGCCTTCTTGCCAGTTCTGGATTATCCAAAACAACTCTTCCTATCTCTATCAATTCATCTTTAGACAACGGACATCCTGCCATCGCTTTTATGCGAAATCCAGAGAACATTAACTTGGAAAATTCATGCTTGTAATTGCCATCTCCCTTGGATACACTTGCTTCTAGTAACGTTGGAATCTGTCCACTAATGAAAGCATTTTTAGCTGTTTGGTTGAAATCTCGCACTAGCTTGTATCTCTCTGATACATCCTTGAACCAATCTATAATTTTATGCCAAAACATGACTTGCCGTGATAACCTCTCAATCCCCCAAGAAGTATTAATACAAAAAAGAAGCGTGGGAATTGTCAGTCTATTCACTTTGAGGGTCTGGACTCCCTTTCATACAAATAAACAGCTACCCCACGCTAGACCAGTATATATAATTGGATTGTATATATGGCAAGCATGAGCGTTTGTACTGTTTATCCCTGTATGATGAAATTGTCCAGATTCCAAAGTGAGGATAAAACTAAACGCTTCTATTATCTAATATGTTACCAGACAGGTTTTATCCTGCCCAGTGTCATACAAAGGTAGATAATTTTTAGCATCCAACAAACGCCACCACGGGGTAGCCGTGTAACAAATTTATGAATTAATCATCGCCCGCTGCCAGACAACGGGTATTCTATTGTAATTTAGAATCAGATTAATTACTCTATAAACCATTTATAGGTGTTGTCACCATGTAACGCCCTATCTATCCCTTCCGTTAATTGCGTGGCGTTTAATGACCTATCGAGGAAATTATCTATATAAGAAGATTTATTCGCACCTGTCAACATGTTGTAGAATTTCCATAAATTTATTTCATTCTCTCCATGCTCCTTTTTAAAGTTATCATCATGGTAGTACGCCTTGGCGATGATGTTCACCTGTGAATCCGTTAATTCCATGTTGGGGAGTAACTTCTTCTCTCTGGCAGGTAAGCATTGATACAACCTACTTTTACCCAAGAATTGTGCGAATTGATGTTCCGTGAGGTAAGAGCTAGTGAAACTCTTCATCAATCGTAAATGCTTATCTGCATCGTACTGTTGGAATAACTTCATCACACCTCTAAATAAATCATGGTAACTCATCGCTCTTAAATCAGTCTGGAAACCATCAGTAAATGTACACAGGTTACAACATACCTTGTTCTTGAATCCAATAGCAACACTGAACCTTTCTGATGTCTTTTTTGAATAGAGGTTCTCCCTGTTATATGCCCTAACGCCAGTAATACATAGATTAATCCTGTTACCGTTTATAGATTCATAAATAGTTGGAATCTCAAATGCAAACGCCATTCTTTCATAATAGATAGTCTTGTCACTTTCCAGTAATTCAGATACTGGTTTATGTATGGCTTCTGGAATCCTACCTTTTATAACGTGGCTAACCATTATATCAGGTTCATCTATGCTTTCCCCTCTAAACAGTTCACTAGCCACCTTGTGTACCGTTTCAATAAATGCTGGATGGGATATTGTCATCTCGTTATCCTTGCTGAACACTGGCACGATACAATCATTCTTTAAATGTAGCATATCTACTGGTGAAGTGTTAGCTTCAATGAAATGTTTTCTCCTTTTGTCCTTTCTAGTTGGTTCATTTACCACTTCACAAGGAGTGTAGGTAGGTTCTTCTTGCTTGACGTTATCACTGCCAAATAAAACTGGCAATAATCCTTCATTTTGACTTGGAATTAATATTGACGTGTTCATAATCTAGTCTATTTACTGGTGGTGGAAATATTTGAAATTTCAGTTCATATATACAATTCAGAAATTTTCCACCAACCTTGATTTATAATGTTCATTATCACTTTTACTTGTTTTATTTATTATTCATCTTTTAGCCAGTTAAAAAATTAAACTGGAAATATATTTATAGTTTACGTTCTATTGGTGGTGAGAATTATTGTCCCTATTGGCTATATATACCAATCCAGACAAAAATTCACCAACTTCAATTTCTAAAGTTTACCGTTAGCTGAATAACTGTAATACCCCTCTTCATAGTAAAGAACGTAATCCAGTAACTCTACATCTATGTATGAAAGTGCCATCTTTACCTGTTGTACCAGTTCATCATCCTGTTTAGTTGGCTTTATATCACCAGAAGGTTGATTTATACAAACTATTAAGCTTTTACAATTAGAGAGTGCAGCCAGTTGCACTATAAACCTAATATCCGTGATGTTGTAAGATAACGCACCTTCACTGATTGTGGATATGCCTAACACTTGATTCCTACCATTTAACAGGATAACTCTAGTTGAGATATGGTGTTCGATGGTATCTTTAAACGGGGAAACCAGTAACTCGTGCACGTCTTTAGCGGTTACTATTTTATACCTTTTAGAAGGGTTGGTATTATTCCTGTACACCAGTTCTACCACTGGCACTTTTATCAATTCTTCATTCATGATATTGTTTTACTTGATTTTTAATTTGAATACATTAATGGTAATGGAATTTAGAGAGTTGTAAGTTTATCAGGTTTGGCAATGGAGAGGAAAGATTTTTGTTTATACTGCCTGTTTAGAAAGTCAATGTTCTCTTCACTTTGGTATAACAATATCTTTCCCCTTCCCACTGCGCTCCCTGTCCCTGTTCCTTCTCCACTAAAGGATTATTTTAGTAGAATAATGCTTTTACAAAAAAAAGTAGAGATTACTCTCTACTCTTCATCAAACAGTATGGCGAATTTCCATACAGTTAGCGTGTACTCGTTCCCGTTGTAACTGGCAGGCGTTTCCATGCTACCACAGCAAATAATAGTTTGCCCGTCTAGGATAGAAAACAAATCCTCGTAACTGGTATTTACTGCCAAGGGGTAAATGTATTGTAGCCTGTCTTTATACTGTTCCTCTATAACTGGATCACACGGGACATCATCGGGTGTTATCCCCGTTTGCTTGGAACCTTTCACCATGTTACGGATTCTAATATCTATCCTTTCATCCCCTTTCATGCAGGAGAGGGAAATACTTGTTGGGTCTTCACCCTTGAATCCAATAACTTTTAGAATATCACCCACTTTTGGAGGTGCTGGTAACGTGACCAGTTTGCCCGCCAGTTTAGATTTACTAATGTCTGAAAAACATTTGGGCATCATAACCTTGTTCACTTCAAAATCTTTTTTTAACATGATAATTTGTTTTTAATTAATTGATTTTTTTCCAGAGATGGGTGGGGGATGTAAATGGTACACTACCCTAGCGTGGAACACTCTTCAATATATAATGCCAACCTGAAATTGAAGGGGAGGGGGTGTTTTATAGAGGGTAGGTATATATGTTTGTCAAAGATACAACACTGGTAACTCCACTTCTTCTAGCTGGGCAACTCTCTCTTTATAACATTTAGTATTTATCAATGAAGTAAGGAAATATTGTAAACTATGTATTTGAGGTGGTAGGTTAGGACATAATTTAGGTAAGTTATATTTCAATGAATAATAATTGTAATGCTTCTTGGCGTTTCTATCTCCATTTCTAACTGCTATTTCCAGTTCTTCTTCTGGTTGATCGTACCTGTGAATACATAACACTTCCATTAGCTTGAAATCGTATGGAGGTGGGATAACATTCTTCTCTATACAATAGTTATATATAATATCGTATTTCTCTCTGGCTAGTTTATCAAAAGTTCTCAGTCCAAAATTACTTTTAGCATGTGGGGTATCCAGTATGATGTTGTTATCCGTGATAAGGAAGAAATTATTAACTTCCACCAGTTTATGATGCTTTATTGCTAAATCTATATATTTCTTTACGGTTTTTGGAGATAAGTTTAATCGCCTTGATATTTCTGTCTTGTTATAGTAAATAATATTGGTATTATTGATACATAAACATTTAAGTAGTACTAGGAAGGCTTTCAATTCATCAGGAATATTTTCCAGTAATAAATCTTTCTTGAACCTGATCCAGTTACTCTTTGGAATGTCTACATGATACGTAACAGGTGTGGTTAACTGTCCTTCATTGTTCCTGTAATTATACTCTTTACGCAGGAAACCTAAATCTTCAAATTTGGCAGTGTACTTGGAAATGGTATCCACGTTCTTTATTCCTGTAACTTCACAAAGTGTTTCCCTTAGTACATGGGATTCACCTGTTTCATAATCTGATTTAAAAAGTAACCATGTAAATGTATAAGTTTCATCTAGGTTCAGTTTACCTGCAATATCTCTAGTTATGATTCTATAATCCTTCTTTTCTCCTTCATTCGCCATTATTAATGCCAGTTTGAAACAACCATCTAAAAATGATCTATGGACTTTCTGGTTCTGCTTTTATCTCGTGGGATAGGCTGGCAAGCCTGTAACACCAATACTAGTTATTAGTTAAATAGTTAATAGTATGTACCCTGTCAATTCCCCAAAAGCATACCCCGTCAAATCCCCAATTTTTAAATATTAATCTTTATGGAGGGATAATCTCTCTATTTCAGGTTGGAATCTCTGGTTACATGAAATACAACCATATCATGTAGCTTTATAGATTAATCTTTACAAGGTGGTAGTATCTGGATTCTGGTATTCTCATCAGGAACGTAGTATGTCTTTCTCACTTTATCTACCTGTTTTTTAATCTTTTTCAGCCCTTTAGACTTTATCCAGAAACCTATGGATACCTTATTGTCAGGGATACCAGATTGTATGGCTAATCGCCTTAATCGCTCGTAAGTGTACATGATTTAATAGTTTGATTGGTTAGTACGGTGTATCTAGTTTAGTGCCACTTGAAGACCAAAAATTACTCCTTACAGGTGGACTTGCAAGGAGTAATAGGAATCTTTTATATAGTTGTTTCAAATGGTATGCTTTGATTTTTAAGATGATACAAAGATATTAAACATCTGGGATACCGACAAATAGAGTATAGGTATTCTTTAAAAATAGAGTTGAGATATGTATAAAGAGAGAATTTTAAGGTTATAACTTGATCAGGTATTAAATTCCGTATGATAGGTTGTGTTTTTTCCAGAAATAGTTACTAGCTTTAAAGGTCTAAATAGTAAGTGTATGGCAACATTTAAACCGAAACGGAAATTCAAATATAATGATTTTGAACCTAATGACGAGAAAGACAACAAGTTACTGGAATACGTGATACTGGTGGCTAACAATTTTTTTTATGATTATGATGACATGTACGATCCCGCATGTCAAAACAAGTTACCTTCTCCCCATATAGGGACGTTTAAAATGCTTTATAATAACGGGGAGCTGGAACGTCCTGTTTCATCGAACCAGTACATGAATAACGACAATATCCAAAAATATTTAGAAAAAACAGGGCTAGATTCAGAGAAATTCTGGTATTTACTTTTATTCGTTTATAATTATTATCATAGTACTTGCAAGAAAGGTTACCGTGTTGAAAGTAGAGCCAAGGATGAGTTTGAAAAGGCAATGAAGTATTTGAAAGAAAATTTCTGTCATCCTGGTAAAAGAATAAGACGTTAAGATCTTGAAACTATGGAACATAGGGATGTTTCCATCACAATCAAAAAGAAAGGAAAAGAAGCTATCACTATAAGTCAGGAGAAGGCGATATTTAAACTTATAAATTGGGATGCTATCATGCCTGATGATGATTTCTTGAAATTTGATTCTAGTAAACTTGTTGATGATGGCAAGAGGTTATTCGCTTTTTATTTTGACAAGTATATAAACTGGTTGTTAGAACAAAAAGAAACTCTAAAAGATAAAGGAAAAGTCAAACGAAGAATCCACTTTATAGAAGACTTGCTTGTATTCACCAAGGTCATAGAGGAAAATGATATGGCTTTGAAGTTTGAACGGGAAAAGATTTTCGCTAACACACCTCCCCGTGACAGGATGGAGTGGTTGAGAGATATTAGAAGAAAAGGAAAGGAAGGAGATTATCCAACAGTAACCAGTTCCATTTTCATGTAGAGTTTACCAGTTCGTTTTCATATCGTGGAGAAGTCTTTTTCTTCACGTGATAATGTATTACCCTCTTGTCTCGTTAAAGAAAACAGTAGTAAATCATATTTTACATATTTTAAAAGGGACAATCAATTCTTGTTTGATAATCCCTTTTAATGTATTGTTAAACAAGTGGTTACGCATTAAAATGATTATTTTTTTCTAGATATTTGCATCGTCAATCAAGAATGACGGTAGCTACTTTATTTTGAAATGACGGGTAAGCTCCAGCTCTGTTGGATGCAAAATGTTAAATCTATATAAATGAAAATATGGAAAAAAATAATCGTCTGGTTGCCCAGACAAAAGCTGTTATAGAATTAAACAATATGGTTATCGGGAACGTGGGTCCTGTATCTTCTTATGTTTTGGGGAAATTTAAAGAACTACCCGTGCTGGAAGCAACTTTTACTCTCCACCTTAGTAATACATACTTGGATAAAGAACTAGATTTGGACCAGTTCGTTGAAGAAGTGTTACCAGACGTGACACAACCATTGGTGAGAGAAAAGCTAGAACATACTTTTCCAGATATTACATTTAAAAGTGTACAAATCTTAATTATATCACAAGGAAATATTGATTCTGACGGGATAGAGCAGGACGGGATTTTCTATGATATAAATCTCGTGATTACAATTTCACGCAAGGTGAAACAAGAGGAATAATCTATTGGAAAGATCATCCCGAATTCAATTATCGGGGTTTGGGATGGTCTACATTCAACTGAATGCGGGAAATACTAGAAATAAACTTTGGTTAGAATGAAATAGAGAGCTGTTTTATCTACCATTAATTCAATTATTATTTTTATGAAACAAAAAAAGAAACTATTTGAAATTGAACCAGAGGGGTCTGTTAAAAAGATCGTGAAATGTCTTGATTCGTTACCTCCAGAAAAATTATTGGCTGTTTTATTCCAAGCATGTTTTCATATGCAGGAAAAAATAGATGATATTCATGACGAGTGTGTTCATGGCGTGAAAACGGCAAGAGAAGAGGGGGTGTGGGACGAGCAAGAATATCGTTCAAAAATTGACAACCTCCACGCCAAGGCTAAGAGTATATGGCTTAACGCCTTTAACGGGGGAGGAAGTCCAAAACATCTCGGGAATAACCTGTTTGAAGAATTAAACCTTCAAGTATGATAGAATGAAGTTCTTGGTTTGGTTATGAGCCAAGAACTTCTAAAACCCGTGTTATCAATTTTCCAAATAAACCTGTTACAAGAATTTTTTATATAAAACTATTGAAGCCCATGATTTATTTTTTTGACTTTCCCAAAATTGGATATTTCAATTTTAACATTTATGGGCTTTCTGCCTTTGAATTTGTAAGTTGCATTTTTGCATTGTCAATCAACAATGATTGATTTACAAACTTCTGGCAGTGACAGAGAAAATTGTAAAAACTAAAACAGTTATGGAATATATTACAAAAGAAGAAGTGGAAGAATACATGGACTTGCATTCTAATAGTTACAACCGTTTAGAAATGCTAATGGAGATGTGTTGTTGTGATACTTTTATTAAAGACGTGGAAGATTTTGCAGAGTTACTTGGTTACTATTATTCAAGTTGTGATAATTTATATTACTACCGTGGGGTTGTAAGAAAAGCTTTCACGTATGCCTCTCTACGGAAGGAAAGGTTAATGACCACGGAAGAATTAGAGTTCTTGAAGAATCTTCCCGATAAAGTAACGATCTACAGGGGAATGACAGTAGAGGAAAGCACGAAAGAACACCAAGGAGTTAGTTGGACGCTAGATAAAAAAGTTGCGGAGTTTTTTGCTTACCAGTACATACGCAACCAAAGTACTGCCAAGAAACCTAAAACCGTGGTTGAAAAAGTGATTGATAAAAGTGAGATAATCGCCGTTTTTCTGGGGAGAGAAGAACAGGAGATTATTTACATGGGAACAAATCCTGATGGCAAGGATTCCGATGAAGACTGGGAACTTGAAGAGGATGCAGAAGCCATGTTTTACAGGGAGGACTGGGAACTTTTATAGACAGGAATAATCAACGGGGGAATGGTGAGTGATGGCTTACCTACCCTCTTGATAAAATATCATATATAGTTAATAAAATAGAAGTAAAAACATGACAAAAATTGAATGGACGGAAAGAACGTGGAACCCAGTAACGGGATGCACGCAAAAATCGGAAGGTTGTAGAAATTGTTACGCCAAGACAATGGCTCTACGTCTTCAAGGTATGGGGCAAGCCAAGTACAAGGACGGGTTTAAATTGACCTTGCATGAAGATGTACTGGCAGAACCCAAGTGTTGGAGGAAATCAAGCATGGTCTTCGTTTGTTCCATGGGAGATTTATTCCATGAAGAAGTTCCCTTTGAATTTATCGACAAGGTGATGAACACGATCTGGGAAACTCCACGGCACACCTACCAGTTATTAACCAAAAGACCAGAGAGAATGGCAGAGTATTTCCGAGATCATTATATTCCAGAGAATGTATGGTTAGGAACAACGGTAGAGGCGGCAGAATACAAATACCGTGTTGATGTACTAAGACCTTTAACTCCAACGGTGAAATTCCTGTCCTGTGAACCTCTTGTTGGTGATTTGGGAGAACTGGATTTAACTGGAATAGACTGGGTAATTGTAGGTGGAGAAAGTGGTGGTAGTGCCAGACCCATGAAAGAGGAATGGGTAATGAATATCAAAAATCAGGCAGAGGCACAAGGAGTGGCTTTCTTTTTCAAGCAATGGGGGACATGGGGTAGTGACGGGGTGAAACGGAACAAGAAAGCTAACGGTAAACTTTTGAAGGGAGAAATTTGTCAACAAATGCCCAAGAAATAAAACGCGATTTAGATTTTATAGAGAAGCCAGTTACTTGAACAAGGTAACTGGTTTTTATTATTCCTTTTTAGTCTTGGAATACCCGAAGATATTTGTATCGCCAGTAAGAATGGATAAAAATAGAAAGTGTCCCACCACGTGGCAGGACACCTTAAAAGGTTTGATGTACAACCTAGCTTTCTTGTTACACTATTCCTTACTATGTTTCAGGAGAGTTGCTTGTTCGATGATTAAACTTTGCAGGCAAGCGATTTTGTCATCACATTTGCTTTTCTCTATTTGCAATTTTTCGGTAGCCCCTATCTTTTTCAACGCTTCCATTATGGTTGCCATGTTGAATTGGGAGATACAGGTATTAATTGCTTTCACGTAACGAGTTTGCTGGGCAGCCCTAACTCCAAAGGCTTGAACCATTGCCTTGAACAAATTTTCAGCTTGTTCAAAGGTTCTGTGTTCACCCAGCAATGCAGAACTTTCCATGACAAGAGCCTTACTTTGCAGTAAAGACGTGTTGGCACTTAACCCGAAATAGCCTTGGGCGGTTGTTCCCCCGATTTCATATTTATTTCCAAACTGGCGAATCTGGATCAATAATTCATCCTTGGAAACGATTCCACCTAGACCGATCCAATCATCTTTTGAAGCCCCTTGCGAGAGATAAGCCGTTGTGGCAACCTTCTGGTACGCCTCGGCAACACTTTCACAGGGGATGATTACAGAAGGTAACGGTTCGTTCAACAATCCGAACAAGTTCATGTTGTCCGCCTTATCGAGGTAAACCATCACGGGAACTTGAATGTCTTGCAGGGCAACCAATTCTCTACCAGTATAATCGTGCAACTGAATCCCCTCGTCAATGAAGATTCGAGATTCTGCGAAACAGAATAACGTCGGTAATATTTTGGTTTTATCCACGGACTTGAATAATTTATCCTTTTCAAAATTTTTACGTTTGAAAGAATAATCGGTGAAGGCGGGAATTACTTCCTTTATTTCACCATTTACCATGATCGTAACCACGGCATGAAATTTTGGAGTTTCTTCACTCCCGAAATTTATGAATTTAATCATATCGCATTAGTATTATAATAAATAAAATATTTATTTCTAATACTGCTGTTCGTCTTCTTAATTAACCCTTATCATCATCAGGTGAAGCTAAATTGTACATCATTTCAAAGAACTCGTGTCGTCCTTTACAGAAGACCAGTCGAGGGATCTCAATGTCACCTATGACCTTGCCACCTTTTCGACACTACAAAGGTAAAAAATTACAATTTATCACTTGTTGCCAGTCCGAACATTTTAGAGAGGAAAACTGTATTTAGTTCGGAATGTTGATAAATGTATAAATCACCTAATGTCAGCAAATGAAAAATAGATCATCTACCCGAAAACGAGAATTCAATGAATTTTGAGTTAACGGGTATATAAAAAAAGTTAGATGGCATTTCTAATGGCTAATATTTAGCACAATCATTTCGATTATCAAATTTAATGTTAGTTTCTAGATCTATTGAACAATATATAGATATTTGAAATTAGATGATTAAATTTGCATTTATAATTATTTTATTCATGGATCAAGCAGAAGAAAAACAGGCAGAGAATAATCGTCAACAAACTTTATTACCTGCCAAGATAGAAAAAACAGATAGAGCCTATAGTACTGTTAATGATATAATCTATAGATTAAAAAAAAAGGATGCTAAAAATATTGCAATTACAGGTCCATATGGTTCTGGTAAAAGTTCAATTATTAAAACATTAATTGAAGATTATCCACAGTATCATTATCTCCATATATCATTAGCTACACTAGAATCCTACTCGCCTAATGTAGAATCGAATAAAAAAAACGTTCAGAAAAAATTAAATAAAACTCAGCATGCGAACGGAAAACTAAATCGTCTTATAGAATATAGTATACTTCAGCAATTAATTTATCGAGAAAAGCAAGAGGTTATTCCACATTCACGTTTTAAAAGAATATTTCATATTCCATCTAATCGAGTGAAAAGATTGGCATTTGCTTTTGTTCTTTTTATAGTTACATTTTTTATTGCATTTGAACCTCAATGGGGAAGAGTGGAATCCATATATAATTTTTTGGATTTTGGCGGAATTATAAATACAATATTTGATCTAGTTAGTATTATTTATATGTTGTTTGTTCTATTCTTTATTACAAAATATTTAATATTTAATCTTTGTAATAACAAGTTGAACAAGTTAAACTTAAAAGATTGTGAAATTGAGATAGTGGAACAAACATCTATTTTTAATAAACATTTAGATGAAATAATATACTTTTTTCAAGTAACTAATTATGATGTTGTCATTATTGAGGATCTTGATCGTTTTGGTACATCAGATATTTTTTTAAAATTGAGAGAACTAAATCAATTATTAAATGAGTCTAAAGCAATTGAACGCCCCAGTAATCAACCTATCGTTTTCATTTATGCTATTAAAGATGATTTGTTTAAAAATTCAGATCGATCCAAATTTTTTGATTATATAACGACCGTGATTCCCGTCATAAATCCGTCTAATTCAAAAGATAAGCTTAAAGAAGCTTTAGAAAAACAGAATGTTACAACAATATCCGATAATGATTTGAAAGAATTAGCGTTTTTTATAAATGATATGCGTTTACTGGTAAATATCGTAAATGAATTCAAGCAATATTGGGAAAAGATAGGGGGAAATCTCAAGCCAGAAAATCTTCTTGCAATGATTATTTATAAAAACTATCATCCTGATGATTTTGCTGCATTACATCAATGTGCTGGTAAAGTTTATACATGTATTACTCAAAGAAGAGTTTATGACAAAATATTATCTTCTCAATATGATGACCAAATAGATGAAATAAGAAATAAAATTAATAGTATAAAAAAAGCTGGAAACATTGAATTGAAAGAACTTAGGATGGTTTATTTATTTCAATATATAGATAAACTTCCTCGAGGAACGAATGCTATACAAATTAATAATGGATGGCATTCTTTTGCCACAATTGCTAATAACGAAAATTTGTTTGAAGCTTTGATCAGGGAAAAGGATGTAAAATATCGTTATACAGATCGTTATTATGTGAATAATATAGGTAGTGAACAGATTTTGTTTAGTGATATTGAAAAAGAAATCAATCCTTTGTACACTTATGAAGAGAGAAAAGATGCATCTTTTACAATATTTTATAATAGACTTGAAGAAATAACACAAAAGAAACTTGATATACATACATGGACTTTAAAGCGTGTACTGGAAGAAATAGATCTTAAAAATTGTACTGAATATCAAAGCATTCAATTGACGCCTCTTATGGAATTTTTCATACAAAGAGGTTATTTAGACGAGGAATATTATGACTATATATCATATTTCTATCCCAACATGATAACTAAGGAGGATCGAGAATTTCTTTTAAATGCTAAATTAAAGAAAAATATTGAATATAATTATCATATAAAAAAAGTTGGAAATGTTATTCCTGAAATTCCAAATTATGTTTATCGAACCAATAGTATATTGAATAATGATATATTAGATTTTATTGCAAACAATATAAGTAAATATAATGTTGAATGGGAATGGATATTAAAAAGGATTATACAAATATCTGCATTCAAATTTTTAATTCAATATTATCAATTGGGGCATGAGCAAGAAATTGTTTTTAGAGAGTTATTTTTACGTTGGGAAACATTTTGGGAAGAAATGCAATTAAAAAAAGAAGAAGAAAGTTGGTATATAACTGAAGCTTGGTTAAGATTTTGTCCTATTGATAAGATATCATCAGAAAATTTTAATCAATGGATGACTCTTAATTTCAGTTTTATATCAGATCGTGTAAATATTATCGATTTAAAGCGAATAAAATCGATATTAATGAAATGTGAAAGTAAAATGCAAACACTCAATGTTAATTCAAAAGAGCTATTAGATTTTATAATTCAACATCAAATGTTTGTTTTAACGATAGACAACGTTTGTCTAATAACAAATTATTTATTAAAAACAGCTATTAATAAGGATGATCTAAACTTATCATGTATCTATAGGACTGGAGATAATAATTTTATCGATTATGTTGAGAATAACTTAGAATATTGTTTGCAAACTTTATTCTCACACAATAACAAAAACGAAGAGGAACATGCATTATTACGAATAATAAATAATTGTGAAATAAATGATGAGATTAAACGTACTTATCTTCAAGGACAATCAAAGAATATTGAATATATAAAAGATATTGATAATAAATTTAAACAAGAGGCTATCGAATTATATATAGTAAAACCTATTTG
>OGKG01001748.1_pt1 | contig 24946 bp, 22 predicted proteins | sample 1572201 | NCBI WGS metagenome assembly OGKG01 (sample SAMEA2582146, study PRJEB24529) | metagenome | biome: Human gut stool | place: China | collected 2011 | reverse complement strand
AGGCGCCCTCGCCCTTCGCCCATCTCGAACCGGGGCAGGTGGCGCAAGCCCTCGTCATCGCTCCCGCCTCCGCCGCTACCATCGCGCGGCTGGCGCAGGGCCAGGCGGACGAGCTGCTGGCTTGCCAGGCCCTTGCCTTCCGGGGCAAGGCCGTCATCGCCCCCGCCATGAATCCGGCCATGTGGAGCCATCCGGCCACGCAAGCCAACATCGCCACCCTCCGTGAACGGGGGTGCGCCGTAGTCGAGCCCGGTTGCGGGCGCACGGCGTGCGGTGAAGAAGGACAAGGGCCCCTTGCCGACCTGCGCGAGATTTATCTCGCCGGATTGCGCGCGCTGGCCCCGCAGGATATGGAAGGCATACGGGTTATGGTCACACTTGGCCCCACCCGCGAGCACTGGGACGGGCTGCGTTTCTGGACCAACCCGTCTACCGGGACGATGGGCGCGGCGGTCGCCGTGGCCGCATGGCTGCGCGGCGCGCGGGTCGAGGCCGTCTGCGGCCCGGGTACGCCGTGGCTGCCCGCCGGAATCGCCCGGCAAAACGTCGGATCAGCCCGGCAGATGCTGGAGGCCGCCGCTTCGGTGTGGCCGCAGTGCGATGCGGGTGTGTTTACCGCCGCCGTGGCCGACTTCTCCCCCGTGCCTCCTGCGCAGGGCGGCGACAAGAAATTCAAGAAAAGCGACGCTCCGGACGGGTTCGATGTCCATTTCGCGCCCAATCCGGACATCCTGAAAACGCTCGCCGCCGACCGTCCGCCTGAGCAGAAAGTCGTAGGCTTTGCCGCCGAATCGCAGAACCTCGAAGACTCCGTGCGCGGCAAGCTTGTTTCCAAAAAGGCCGACATGGTCGTGGGCAAGCGGGAAGTGGAAATGCAGGCCCATGCCCGCAGCGAGAGCACCGGCGGGGCACCGGCGGCGGCCATCGAGCTGCCGGACGGCACCGTGGTCACTGGCAAGACCGGCCCGCTGCTGGGCGCAGCGGCTTCGGCTCTGATGAATGCGCTGAAGGTGCTGGCCGGCATCCCGCAGGAGACCGACCTCGTCAGTGCGGCCGCCATCGAGCCGATCCAGACCCTCAAGACCAACTATCTGGGTGGTAAGAACCCCCGCCTGCACACCGACGAGATCCTCATTGCCCTGTCCAGCTCTGCCGCAAGCAACGAGCTGGCCGCTGCGGCCATGCACCAGCTGCCCAACCTCAAGGGCTGCGATGTGCACTCCACGGTGCTGCTGTCCAGTGTGGACACCAGCACCCTGAACCGTCTGGGCATGTACCTGACCTGCGACCCGGTCTATGAGGAAGAGGACCGCAAGTATCATAAACAGTAACCTTTGAAAAACGATCCCCGGCAGATGCTTTGCACAGAAGCTTTGCCGGGGATTCTTGCGTTAAAAAGGGGGCGGAAGCATCGTATTTGACAGAGTGCCCAGAGAAATGAACCGACTTTTGTCAAAATCGACAGATGCCGCAAACATTTTTGCCGGAATCAGCAGGATTTCGGAAAGCTTTCTCTTGACCCATAGCTGGATTGGCGGTAGAATTTAATTGAAATTTTTTGTCGGAGGGCAGGGGTGCTCTTCGGCAGGCGTGATTTTCTGGAACTGCGGTGAAAAAGATGTTTCAGGTATTGTACGAAAAGTGAGGGTGACGTTATGATCGTTCGAGTTGGCCTTTTGGACAAGAAGGAAGACTACATTGCACGGCTTGCGAATTACTACAGTGCGCACGCCAACGAAACGGTACAGTTTGAGATCTATCTTTTTACGGAGGAAGCGGCCCTTCAGCGGCAGCTGGCACACGGCGGGCGGATGGATCTCCTGATCGCGGAAGAAGAACTCCTGACAGCACCGGAAAGCTACGCCCGGAGCATGGAACTTGCATTCTGGAGCGAAGAGAAGCATGAGCAGATGAAAAACGGCTACCCGGTCATCTGCCGGTACCAGAAGGCCAGCGAGATCTTCCGTGAGTTCCAGAGCATGGCGGCAAAACGTAACCATGGCTCTTCCAGCTTCGGGCTGCAGGCAAATGGCCAGACGGTGCTGTTCCTCAACGGAACGGGCGGTGCCGGTGCAAATGCAGTGGCCGCCGGCTGCGCAGCGGCCATGGCAGCACAGGGCAGGAACACGATCTGCTTCAATCTGAAGCAGAATGCGTGCAACGATGCATTTGCGGTGAGCGGAAGCTCCATGACCGATGTGATGTATGAGATCAGCATGTGGCAGCAGCTGGGCGGTACGGACTACGGCCAGCTGCAGATGAAACTGCAGAGTATGCTCAAGCAGGACGATGAGACCGAGGTATGGTCTTTTGCGGCATTCGATCTGCCGGTCAGCGCCATGAACTTTGGTGCGGAAAGCGTGGCAAGCCTGCTGCAGGCGGTAAAGGGTATCTGCGAGTGCTGCATCATCAGCGCAGACAGCTGCCTGTCTCCGATGCTGCTGAAGCTGATCCGCCTTTCGGACTGGACTGTGGTGGTCAGTGACAGTACAGCGGAAGGCAACGAAAAGACCCGGAAACTGCTGGATTCGATGGAAGCAATCGACAGCATGGATGAAAAGCTGATCGTGGGCAAGGTGGGTGCCATTTATAACAAGTTCGGTTCGGCCGGCCGGAAAACGGAACTGCCGAAGTATGCGTGCGAACTGGGCACCATCCCCCGTTATCAGAATGCGGACAAGAAGCGGATCGTTCGGGAATTGCGGACGAGCGAAGTTTATTCGCGGCTGAACTGAGCAGGGTGTGAGGAGTAACAAATGACAACAGAAGAGCTGAAGGACCTTCGGAGCAGGGTTTTGGACGCCATCAACCGGGAGCTGCAGCCTACCCGGATGAGCGACGAAGAACTGCTGAATGCGATCACTTCGATGGTGGAGCGGGAGAGCCGGGGCGGATACCTGCTGCCCATCCAGAAAATGGATGCGGTCAACAGCATCTATAAGATGTACCGCGGCCTGGGCGGCCTGCTGGACTCGATCCTTGCGGACGAGAATGTGACCGAAGTGATGATCAATGGCCCGGACAATATCTTTGTGGAGCGCAGCGGACGGCTGACCCGGGTGGACAAGCACTTCAAGGACGAGCAGGAGCTGCGCCGCGTGATCGACCTGATCGTTGGCAAGGCACACCGCGAAGTGTCGGAAGCAAACCCGATCGTGGATACCCGTCTGGAAGACGGCAGCCGTGTGAACGTGGTGCTGGCGCCGATCGCACTGAGCGGATCGACCGTTACCATCCGAAAATTTTCCAAGCAGCCCATGACCATGGAAAAACTGCTGGAATACGGCTCCATCACGCCGGAAGTTGCACGCTTTCTGCAGAAGCTGGTGAAGGCACGGTACAACATTTTTATTGCGGGCGGTACCGGCAGCGGTAAAACGACCTTTCTGAACGCACTGTCCAATTATATCCCGCATGATGAGCGTATCATCACGATCGAGGACTCTGCCGAACTGCAGATCACCCAGATCCCGAACATCGTGCGGCTGGAGACCCGAAATGCAACGGCATCGTCGGGCGAGAGCAAGAAGATCGATATCCAGAGCCTGATCCGATCCAGCCTTCGTATGCGCCCGGACCGCATTATTGTGGGCGAGGTCCGCGGTGCAGAAGCACTGGATATGCTGCAGGCGATGAACACGGGCCATGACGGCAGCCTTTCCACCGGCCATGCGAACTCGGCGGAAGACATGCTGAGCCGTCTGGAAACGATGGTGCTGCAGGGCGAAGCGGCTTTGCCGCTGAAAGCCATCCGGCAGCAGATCTCCAGCGCGGTGGATATCATGATCCATCTGTCCCGTCTGCGCGACCACAGCCGTAAGACGATGATGGTCAGCGAGATCCTGCCGCATCTGGATGAGAACGGCGATATCCGGCTGAACCCGCTGTTTGAGTTCCGGGAGGATGAAAGCTCTACGCTGCAGCATGTTTCGGGAGCACTGGTGCGCACCGAAAACCCCATGATCCAGACTGACAAGTGGACCCGTGCGGGTTTTCTGCTGGAAGAGATCCCGGCTGCGGTGAAACGATAAACAGAGCGGAAACTGGTGACAGAGAGGAAAAATCTGATGAAAAAGAACAAAAGTGCGGAAAAAGCAAAAAAACAGCCAAAGGCAAAAAAGGCAGAAGTTTCCCAGTGGACAACGAACCCGCTGAACGAGACCGTGCTGGACTACCACTATTATGAAATGACGAAAAGCGAAAAGATCCTGTACTTTGTGGCGGCATTTCTGATCGGCGGTGTGGTGAGCCAGTTCTTCTATGGCGGCCTGTTTCAGGAGGACGGCGTGCCGACGATGCTGACCTACATCAGCAATGCGGCGGCATTTGTGGTGGTCGGTCTGGTGGCCGGCAGGGTATTTCTGCCGGTGCGCAGCCGGCAGCTGGCCGAAAAACGCCGGGATACGCTGCGGCGGGAGTTCCGGGATATGCTGGAATCCCTGACGGCATCTCTGGCAGCCAACAGCACGGTGCGCGATGCGTTCAATACGGCGTATACCGATATGTGTATGCAGTATTCGGACGATGCGCTGATCTCGAAGGAACTGGACCAGTTCCGCCGTGCAGGGCAGATCAATGTGACGCTGGATGTGATGATGGACGACTTTGCAAAGCGCAGCGGCGTGGAGGAGATCCAGGACTTCAACAATGTGTTCCAGGTCTGCTACGGCCCCGGCGGCAACATGAGCCGCGTGATCAACCAGACCCACGATATCATCTGCGAGCGGATGGAAGTGGAGGACGAGATCCAGGCAAAGATCCATGCAAATGAGATGGAGCTGAATATCATCATGCTGGCTCCTGTCCTGATCGTTGCCCTGATGCGGAGCGCCAACGAGACGTTTGCACAGAACCTTGCCTCTCCGATGGGCGTTGCAGCGGTGACCGGTGCGCTGGCCCTGTTTGTAATCTCCTATATCTGGGGCCAGAAAATCATTGCGGTGAGGTAAAAAGTGATGCTGATTGTAAAATTGGTCTGTCTGATCCTTGGCACGGCGCTGGGCGCTCTGTTCATTCTCTTCACATTGCGGGGCAAAAAAGAGGACTGGCGCATTGAAGGCGTGCCGCAGAAAGAGTTCAGCGATAAGGAACTGTGGGCTGCAGGCTTTGCCATGCAGCAGCTCCCGGCATTTTCCATGGATGCGGCTGTCGGCAAAAAGATGATGTCTGCTTCTGCGATCCTGCACCCGGAAAACGGCGGCAGGTTCGTGGAGTACTGGGCACGGCTGTACTGGGCGCGTACCCTGTCCATGTCCCTGCTGGTGCTGGCTTTGGCGTTCTGCGCAGCGGTGTTCATGGACGGATATATGGTGTTTGCGGTGCTGATTGTGGGCATCGCCATGGTGGCTGTCATTTACTCCAACGGCGCGAACGAGATGAGCAACCAGCTCAAAAAGCGCAGCACGGAATGCATGATGGAGTTCTCCAATGTGGTGTCCAAGCTGACGCTGCTGATGAACTGCGGCATGATCCTGAAGGAAGCATGGTACATCGTTGCAAAGAGCAAGCAGGGCATCATCTATGAGCTGATGCAGGACGCCTGCCGCGAAATGGACAACGGTGTGGCCAGCGCAGAGGCGATCTACAACTTTGGTGTCCGTACCGGTTCGCCGGAGGTCCGCAAGTTTGCCAGCATCATCATCCAGAACATTGAAAAGGGCGGATCTGACGTGACAACGATCATGCGCCAGCAGGCAGATGAGCTGATGTCGCAGCGGCGGCAGATACTGCTGCGCAAGGGCGATGACGCCGCTGCACAGCTGCTGGCCCCCACCACGATCGTGCTGATCGGCGTGATCCTGATCATTATGGTGGCAGCAATGTCCGGTATGAACCTGACGGTTTAATGTGGTATAGGCAGAGGGTCTGCTTGTATAAATAAATTCTACAGGAGGAACATTTTATGAACAAGTTTATGGACAAGCTCTACATCAAGGCTCTGGTCGGCGCCGGTAAGGCAAAGAACGAGCTGCAGAAGATGCGTGAAGAGGACGAGGGTCTCGACATCATCATCACCATCATTCTGGTTGCTGTCGGTCTGGTGCTGGTTGGCGTTATTGCAAAGTACGGTACAAAAGCTTTGAATGATGCGGATGCAGCAAACGCCGGTGCGAACTCTGCATTAAATAGCTTGCAGGAGACAGCCGGAAAGGGCGTTGGAAACGGCCTTGGTGGCGGCCAATAAGGAACGAACACCGGAATGAAAAATAGAACGCGGAGGTGATGAAAGACGAAATACATTTTGAATGAATGGAAGACATTGACTGTAAAAGTACAAGCATATGGCTTCAGGCTCAAAAATGAATTGGAAAAGCTTTGCAAAGAAGACAAAGGCTTGGATGTCATTATCACCGTTGTACTGCTCGCCATCGGTCTGATCGTTGCTGGTGTGCTGGCAAGGTATGCAACGCAGATCATCGGTGTGGCCGGTAAACAGGTGAATCAGATCACAAACGGCAGCACCGGAGGCGGCCTTTCCGGCCTCGGCAGCGGTGGTGGCGGCGGCGGTCCCTGGTAAAATAGGCAGCCGTTAATGAAATGAAAACGAGTCCTGCCTTTTGCGGGGCAGGACCCGTTTCCCGCAGGCTGTACTCCTGCTTTGGGGTACAGCCTGGGGGAAACGCAAATAAAAAGGTGCGGAGGAAACAGAAAATGGATATAACACCGGTTCTGATAAAGGTAGCGGCTTATCTGGTGCTTGGGGCGATCCTGGGCAAGAGCAGTGACTACAGAGTGTGGATCGTCTGTGCGGTGATCATTCTGCTGATGGATCTATGGCCGGCGCTGCAAAAAGACCTTGATGGATTTGTTATGGGACTGGAATTTACAGGAGCTGCGCTGGTGACTTTTATTATGGTAAGATGTATGCAGTCTGGCTGGGTCGGCTGGCTTATAAAAAAATAAAGTGGTGAAAATATGGAGTGGATCATTGCGGGATGCGGAGCAGTGCTGAACCTTGCGGCAGTCTGTATCGCAAAAAAGAAAACAGGGCTGGAACCGGCGGACCGGAAAAAATGGCTCGCGTCGCTGCTGCTTGCGGGTGCAGGCGGGTTTGCGAGCGGATTTTTGCTGGTGCTCCGGGTCGGGACATATCTGCCGAACCTCTTGCGGCTTCTGCTGCTGGGTGCACTGCTTGCGGCAGCGGCTTATATCGATGCATTGAGTCATCGCATCCCGAACCAGATCGTGCTGGGCACTGCAGCGGTATTTGCGGGGTGCACGGTGCTGGATCTCCTGCTCAGCGGAATGGATGCGGCGGCGATGGCGGTCAACAGCCTTGCGGCGGCGGTGATCTTTTTTCTGGTCTTTTTTCTGGTCCGGCTGGCCTCGCGCGGCGGCGTCGGATACGGGGACATCAAGATGATCACCGCAGTGGGTCTGATCTTCGGCATCTATGGAACGTTCAGCTTTTTGCTGGTCTCGCATGTTCTGGCGGCGGTTGCGGCGATCGTGCTGCTGGCCAGTAAAAAGGCGACCCGCAAGGATGGGCTGCCGTTCGGACCATTCTTTTATCTGGGGTATCTGGCAACGCTTCTGATGGGAACTTTTTAAGCAAACAGGAGGAATTATACGATGAAAAAAACGCGGCTGGTGGCGTTGGTGGCGCTTGTGGCGGTCTGTGTGGCAGGCTGGGCGATTCTGGGCATGACTGCAGCAAGTGACGTGAAAACGCAGAAGGACACGGTGGCAGCAGCGGAGTATTACCGCGGCAAAAAGCTGTTCCAGCTTTCCCTGCAGAATTATGAGAGCGCGATCGGAAACAAACCTTCCGAAGCGCTGTACGATGCATATCTTGCGACCTGCAAGGAGTATTACGAGGACTGCGCCACGGCCAATGTCCGCAGCGTGGAAGAGGATGCCTATGCGGCAGCCGTGGCGGCGTATCCGGAACGTGCGGATTACTGGGAGGGCTATGCTGCGCTCTATTATGAGGACGGCGACTATGACTCTGTGGTAAAGACCCTGAAACAGGCGGACGCGGCAAAGATTGCCTTCAATGATGCCATGATGCAGTATTGGAACGAGGCATATTATGCCTGCAATGTGTCCGGTTCGAGCTACCTTACGGTCACACCGGCAGGTATGGACGGTGCATATCTGGGCTGGGACGGCGAAAAGACCGTGCTGTTCAGCAGCTCTGACGGAGAACTGCTGTCGCAGGATTATGCGTTCGTCGGCCCGGTGGGACAGAGCACCGTGGTGCTGTGCTCGGATGAAAAAGGCGAGAGCTTTGCATTCCAGCTCAGCAAGAGCCTGATGGTCGGTCGCTTTATGGCCGAGATCGAAGAAGGCAACGGATACGGCGACGGTCTGGTCCCGGTAAAGCTGAAGGGCCGCTCCGACTGGTGCTACATCGACCTCGACGGCAAGGAATACCTGAACGGCTATCAGGCAGCGGGGATGTTCCAGAACGGAAAGGCTGCCGTGCAGACGCAGAACGGCGATTGGATTTTTGTGGACCAGAGCGGTGCTCAGCAGGGCAGCAGCTATGAGGAGATCCAGCTGGCAGAAAACGGTGCATGGCTGGTGAACGGTGTGTTCCTTGCAAAAGAAAACGGCGTGTGGAACCTGTACAACGAAAATGGCGAAAAGCAGGGCGCACTGGATGCGGACGAAGTGGACCTGAACCGGGGCAGCGGCCTTGCTTTTGCAAAGAACGGCAAATGGGGCTTTGCAACCAACGACGGCAGCGTGGCGATCGAACCGGAATATGACGGAGCAAAGAGCTTTTCCGGCGGTGTGGCTGCGGTTTGCAAAGATGGCAAATGGGGCTTTATCAACGGCAATGGCACGCTGGTGATCGACTATCTGCTGGCTGAGGCAACCTACTTTGATGCAAACGGGATCTGCCCGGCCCGGACGCTGGACAGCGATGTGCCGCAGATGATCAGCTGGCGTGTGGAACGCAGCTGACCGCAGGAGGATACAGAGCATGAAAATGCGGTGGAACGAAAATGCCCTCCGTTTGCGGGAGGACGGCATGGAGGCAATCGAAGGATTGCTGGTGATCACACTGATGCTGTTTGTGCTGTTCTATATCTGGTCGTTTGGCTTTCTGATGTACCAGAACTGGGCCGTGCAGTATGTGGCAAACGATACGGCATCCCGCATTGCACAGACGTATGGATACTGCTATTCGGATCCGGTTACAGGCTATATCAGTCATGCAGCGCGGGTCAGCCTTGATCCATACCGTTATAAAGACGATGCGGATGAGAATATTGAGGATGTCAATGCCAACCGGGCGCAGAAATATGCAAGATATTGCTTAAAGAGAGTTGGTTTTGCAAAAGAAAAAGGGGTGAGTGTAGAAGTAAAAACCGTCAAGGACGCATTTGTGTCAAGACATGTGGAAGTCGAAGTTACGGCACAGTATGAAATTCCGTTTGGTTTTGCTATGAAATATTTTGGCCAAAGTCCATATCGTGAATTTACGGCAACAGGGCGAGCATTTTGCCGTGATATACAGTACTACATATACAGGAATAAAAGCCTTGATGCGATGGAAGATGCAGTTGGCGCGGGAGTTGCATCCGATGTGGTCAAATCGGCTGAAAAAATTGTCTCTGTCATACGTTCCGGTATTAAGGCCTGGAAAAATCATACGGCAAGTCGTACGGGAAATCAATCGGGAAGTAATGGTGCAAACTTTCGGTGAGGAAGAATGGTATGATTAAATTAAAAAAACATACAAAGGAACGCCTGATAAAAAAAACGGAGGGCATTATCTCTCTTTTATTGGTACTACTGTTGGTTCCGTTTTATTCGGTGGCTGCAACCCTGGAAGAAGTCGGGCGGTACCAAAGTGCATTGAGGGGCTTTGATTCGGCAATCAGTGCCAGTGAAACATCAGTGCTTGCGGAGTATGATCAGTTTTTAATGGATCGATTTGCGTTGCTGGCGATTGACCAAAATAAAAATATTGATCAGCAGTTTTTGTCTTATCTGAAAAAGCAGGATACACAGGATACACGCTCTTTTTCTGTGAACGCAGCGCAAACAAAAGCTTCTGGCGTTTATCCGCTGGCAGACATTGAGGTTTTGTATCAGCAGATCAACGAGTTCTCAAGCTATACGGTGCCGACGAAGTTTATTTTGGAGGGTTTTAATTTCAACAATATTGTCTCGCAGCTTGAGGGATACAGTACAACGGCAGGAAACGTGATCAAGCAGTTGAATGCTGTGGGAACAAGTTTGCAGGGAGGATTGGACTCTTACAACGCGCAACAGGATGCCAGCAAGCAGCTCGATAAGGTTACGAAAACAACCGCTGAATATGCTGAATCGTATGATACGTTCAAAAAAGCGATGGACAACCTGATCGCGCATAAAAAAACGGAGAGACCTGAAAATGAGGAAGAGGCCGCACAGTGGGATGAACAGCTGAAAAATCTGATTCAGGAAGCTGATAAAGCAAAGAAAAACTATCAGAGCCAGATCGATAAGGAACGCGACGGAATATCGGATTTGGCAAAAAAATTTGATACAGCTGTTGATAAAGAACGAAGCGCATACGATTCTCTCGTAGATGGTGTGTCGACTGCAATATCAACTAAAGGTTCGAGCGAAAAAGATGTTTTGGATAAGAGTATCCGGAACGACAAGGACGCGATTGATGCAATCGACAAGGAAATTGCTGAGCTGGGTAAAGATACGCAAGGAGAAAAACAGTATCGAAAAGAACAGCTTGAAAAGCAAAAAGAAGTATTGAAGGAGAGAATAAACGACAGCTCAGATCAAATGGACAAGATTACCAACAAGAAAACTGGGCTGGATGAAATTGCGGATTCGTTAAAAACAGGCGATAATGCAAAAGATTCGCTGGAAAACTATAATTCAGAAGCCTGTGTGGATTCTCTTAAAGGACTGAATGAGGAAATGGAGTTCCTGAAGGACATGGATTTTGAAACCATGGATGCAGACAGTCTGGAAAATCTGGCGGGAAAACTCCATCAGGTAGACCTGAGCAAGTTTTCGGACCCGAGCAGCTTTAAGGAACTCTGGAATAATGTGCGTCAATCTGTTGGTCAGGATAGCATGCAAGGCGTACCGATGGACTTTATTGATGCGATTTTTGAGCTATTGAGTATCAATACACTCTATGATGAAGATCTGAATAGCAGAATTGATTTGAGCTATTATGGAAAACTTCCGAGTCAAAGACCTCGTAATACGCAGGAATATACCTTGGATTCACCCTATGAAAAGGACGACCAGAAAACGGCGCAGGAAAATCTGACAAAAATTGGTCTACCAATTTCTGAGGTGGATTCGGTGGAACTTGATAAAGGAGTCAGTTTTGACGGGACGACGGATGATGAAGGAACTGCCACAGGAAACCTGTTTAAAAAAATGATTCAGATGGTCAACCGCCTGAAAAAGAAAATGGAAAGTTACAAGGCGGTTGTAGACAATATGAGCAATCTTGCAAATGGAAGCTACTGGGATAAAGCTCTGCTGATGGGGTATTTGACCTACAGCGTTTCGAATCGTACCAATTATGATTCGGGAGTGTCACTGGCCGGGGCTTCGTTTAGCGGTAGCGGCGGGCTAGCTGCAAAACATGAAGCGCAAAATGTTGCAGGGAAGTTCATGGTACAGGAGGAAAATAAGTATTCCTTCTGTGGCGCCGAAATGGAATACCTGATGAACGGAAAGATGAGCGAGTACGAAAATCAGGCAAGTGTTTTTGGTAAGTTGGTCGCCCTTCAGAGTGTAATGAGCATTGTAGCAGTTGCAAATGATCCGTTTGTTGACGGCGTGAAGATCGGATGCTCAACGGCTGCTGGTGCGGTACCCTATGTCGGGCCTGCATTGAGTCTTGCAATGAATGTCTTGATTCCGGTACTATTTTCGATGGCGAATGGTACAGTAGATACGCTTCTTCTTGTGAACGGAAGTAAGGTCCAGTTTATAAAGACAAAAAGCGGAGTACACGTCAATCCTACCGGTTTTGCCAGCGCGCTGGAAACCCTGATGAACTCTCAGATGTTTGATGCAAAAGATCAAGCCGCATTCAAAAAGGTCAACGATAAAATGCAAGCACGCAGAGATGCATATGGAGCATTTAAAAATCCAAAGGTTGACAGTAATGGTGTAGTCATACCATCCGGCACAAGATCGCCGGCCAGTTCGGATACATCAAACACGAAAACAAGCAGTACGGAAAACAAAAAAACTGAGACCACAGAAAAATCAAAAAATCAGAAGAAGGCATTTGATATAAGCAAATATGGATCAAGCCTGAATGAACTTGATTATACAGAGTTCATGCTTATACTGCTTGTGATGTTTTACAGTGGAAGTACGGAACAACTGCTGAATCGATTCGTGGATATCATTCAAATGGAAGAAACAAACCGAGCCATGACGACGAACAATACGCAGTATTCGCTGAAGGACCAGCTGGCTGGTACCAGAAAAAAGTTTGATGTCGATAATGCGTACACAGCGATTCGTGCGGAAGTGAACGGAAAGTTTGTAAACGTGTTGCCGGTTCCGACTTTGTCCAGAAATTCTGCATGGAATGCGCATCGGGTCATCTATCGAGGATATTAACATGAAAAAAATATTTTCTGGATTCCGTGATGGGCAGGATGGTGCAATTGCGATAGAAGCCTGCATTTCGCTTACATTATTCTTGATTATCATGATTTCACTATATAGTGTGATTCGGTTATTTACTGTCCAAAGCATGATCAGCCATGCGGCACAGGAAGCGTGCCAGAGTATCGCATTGGAAAATTATAGTCAGACTTTATTTAAAACGGGAACACTGCAGCAGATTCCAAGTAGTGTATTTGACTGGATTTCAGGTGGTCACAGAGAAGGTTTTAGCACCTCTGCAGACTTTTCATGGGGTGAAATGCTGAGTCCATTGACTCCGGAAGAATCCGAAAAAAAGCAGTTGAACACAAATATGAGCAACGCAAAACAGCGATTTGCAGCTTATCTGGGCGACGGAATAGAAAAGTCCGATGAACTATTGAAAAATTATGGTGTTGTCGATGGCCTGAATGGAATTTCCTTTGCGGGAACGGAAAAATCAGGCACTGACATGACAATCAAGGTCTCTTACAAGATCCGCCTGCTTTTTTACATCGAAATGTTCCACTTTGGGGAATTTGAAAGTACGCAAACAGTTTGCTGCCGGCTCTGGAAGTAAGAACGCCGGTGAGCAACGGTTGAAAGGATGGTGCTTTATGGAGGAATATACTGTTATCACGCAGGGAAATGCCATTTACCTTGAGGGAAAACTCGACCCGGAGGAACAGCTGGACGAGGTGGACCGGGGGATGCTGGTCTCGAACCAGATCGCCGGGTTTCTGCCCCTCAGCATCCAGTGGGTCAATGGAAACTGCCGCCTGCTGTACAACATTACCGGCCTGACACCGCTGGAACAGGCGGCAAGGATCCTGGAGCATGAGACCAGACTGACCAGCTTTTTCCTGTCGCTGTGCAGGGCTGAGAAGGAGTGCGATGAGTACCTTCTGAATCCCCGCAAGATCGATCTGGAGCCGGGTCATGTCTATCTGGATGCGGCGGGAAAAGCCTTTGTGCTGTACCGTCCGGTCGTAGGCGAAGGGCAGAACTATAATCCTTCGGAGCTGACGCACTATGTGTTCCGCCTTGTGGGCCAGCAGATGCCGCAGGACAGCAAAATCCTGACCATCCTTTCCCGTCAGCTGCTGTATGGCGGAAGCTTTTCGTTCGGAGAGCTTGAGTCCAAGCTGAAGGAGAAGCCGGTGTTGCACAAGAATCCGGAACCGGCTCGTGTGGTACCGCCGGAGCCTGTTGCAACACCTCCGGTGCAGCCGAAGCCGCCTGTTGCACCCCGACCTGAGGTGGCAAAACCGCAGCAGCCGAAGCCTGTCAAGCCTGTAGCCGCCGAGCCGAAGCCTGTGCAGGATAACCCGTTTGCGCAGGCACAGAATCCTTTTGCAGAAGTTCCGCCTGTGCAGGAAGAAAAACCGAGCAAGGCAGATAAAAAAGCAGAGAAAAAGGCGGAAAAGAAAGCCGAAAAGAAGAACGGCGGTCTGTTCGGGCTTTTTGGCGGAAAAAAGGATAAGAAAAAAGAAACCCCGGCTGAGCAGGAATCGCCCTTCCAGCAGAAAGAGCCGGAGGTGCCGCAGGTGTGTCTGTATCCGGTGCAGCAGCCGGCTGCACAGCCTGCCCCGGTGCAGACTGCGGGCGGCCGCACGGTGCTGCTGTCCGGAGGTGCAAACGACGGAATGGCAAAAACGACGCTGATGAGCAACGGCGCAGCAGGCGGTGGAGAACTGTATCTCGTGCAGAAGGATACGAACCAGTACATCCATGTGACCCACACGAACTTCCACATCGGTCGTGCGGTGGACATCGTGGACTATACCGTCCAGACACGGAACCACTACCTCGGAAACGACCACGCCTATATCCTGCTGGAAAACGGCAACTATTACATTGTGGATAACAATACGCAGAACCACACCTATCTGAACGAACAGTGCCTGGATCCCTCCAAGCCGACACTGTTCCATGCGGGTGATACGATCCGGATGGCAGACGTGGTGTTCAGCGTGGTTGCGGGTTCCTGATATGGCGCTTCAACTGGCACATATCACGGATAAAGGCGCGGTAAGGCTGTCGAATCAGGACAGTTTCTGCGCCCGGATCTCAAACTTCGGGCAGGAAACGATCGCACTGCTGACGGTATGCGATGGAATGGGCGGCCTGCAGTCCGGTGAACTCGCAAGTACCGGTGCAGTGCGCGGGTTCGAGAACTGGTTTGAACAGCAGCTGCCTTCTCTGGTCCGGGAGGGATTGACCGAAGAAGCGGTGTTCCTTTCGTGGCACAGGATGCTGGAAACGCTGCATGGGACGCTTTGCGGCTATTCCGAAAAAGAAGGAATCCGGCTGGGTACGACCGTCTCGGCTCTGCTGCTCACGAGGGAACGCTTCTATCAGGCACAGATCGGTGACAGCAGGATCTATCTGGACGATGGAATAACGCTGGAACAGATGACGAAAGACCAGACCCTTGCCATGCGGGAGATGGAAGCCGGAAGGCTTTCACCGGATCAGATGCGGACAGACCGGCGAAACAGTGTTTTACTGCAATGTCTCGGATACGGAAAAATGGAACCGGTGTTCAAAAGTGGACAGCGCCCGCAGCAGGGCGCTGTGCTATTGTGCAGTGACGGGCTGTGCCATCACCTGACGGAGAACCAGATCCATCAGCTCCTGACCGGCACACAGACCCGGGATCAGCTGCAGCAGCTGCTGCAGTCGGCGGTGGACTTTTGCAGGAGCGGGGGAGAGACCGATAACATTACGGCGCTGGCGCTGAAATGGGATGGTCAGGGCAGCCTGCGGTCCAGCACAGAAGATTGGATCGAGGTATGGGCACGGCTTTCCGGTGAGGCTGCGCCGGAAGAGTATGACCGGAAATTAGGGGGAATTTTGTGAGCGAGAATATCGTATTGGGGTTCACAAACCCGGACTATGACAATATCCGTGTGCTGAACAAGCTGGGCGGTACAGGCGATGTGTTTGCAGCACACAAAAAAGGCATGAATATTGAGGTTGTGATCAAGCGCACACAGCTCCAGTATCAGCACCAGATCAATCAGGAAAATGAGTCTACGATCCTGAAAAGCCTGAAGCATCAGTACCTGCCGCGGATCTACGATGTGCTTTATGGAAACGACGGCTGCATCTATACGGTGATGGACCGGATCAGCGGCGAAAACCTGCAGCAGTATGTGCAAAAAAATGGACCGGTAACGCAGAAGGAATGTTATCGCTGGGCATGCCAGCTTTGCGAAGTGGTGCAGTATCTGCATCAGGAAAACAGTGAGAAACCGGCCATTATCCATTGTGACATCAAGCCCGGCAATGTGATGATCACAGGGAGCGGCGATATCTGCCTGATCGACTTCAATACATCGCTGATCTTCCGCAGGGACAAAAAGTCGGTCGCGGTGACGGACGGCTATGCAGCGCCGGAGCAGTATGCTTCTGCAGAAAATGGAAGCGCTGCTGCAGCACCGAGACCGTCGGCTGTTCCGGCAGCAAACGGCGGAAATGCCGGTCTGACGATGCCGATGGATGGCACTGTGCCGATGGGCGGGACCGTCCCCATAGATGAAACGGTTCCGATGCCTGCGGCACAAAGCGGCGCAACCGTCCCCATGGACGGGCAATGGAAGATGCCGCAGCAGGATACCGAGATCATGCCGGAACAGCAGACCCCGGCACCGATGCCCCGGCAGGATACAGCAGCGCCGGGCAGCTATGGCGAGATCTCGATGGCAACGGATATCTATGCGATCGGTGCAACGCTGTATTTTGCAGTGACAGGGCATAACCCCGAAAAATCGCTGGACACGGTGACGCCTCTGGAACAGTACAAGCCCAAAATCAGCCGTTCCATGCAGACCATCATTGTCCGGGCCATGCAGAAACAGCAGCAAAAGCGCTTCCAGCAGGCGTCGGAGATGCTGCGTGCCCTGAAAAACATTGATAAAATGGATCAGGGCTACAAGAGCTGCCAGATGCGCAAGCGGATCATTGCGCTAGCGCTTGCAGCCTGCTTCGCTGCCAGTGCATACAGCTGCTATTATGGTCTGGGCCGTATGCAGAGCGAACGGGAAAATCTCTACCTGCTGAACCTTGCACAGGCAGATCAGGCAGAGCAGAGTGCAGACTACGATAAAGCCCGGGCTTTGCTGGAAGAGGCGGTCCAGCAGCAGCCCGGCCGTCCGGACGCTTATCTGCAGATGGCGGTACTGCTGTACCGTACCGGAAACTATCAGGGCGCGATCGATCAGTTGGACAGCGCCGTCGCTTCCGGAAATCTGGCGGAGAAGAACATGGACTCGATCTCAGTGGAAAAACTGCACTACATCAAGGGAAACTGCTATATTGAACTGCAGGATTACGACCATGCAGCGCAGGAACTGCAGCTTGCAGTTCAGCAGCAGGGTGCCAGCACGGACAGCTACCGCAGCCTTGCCATTGCGCTGGCCAATGCAGGAAAGCTGGAGCAGGCGCAGAAAACGCTGGAAGTGCTGCAGAAGAATGGCGCATCTTCGGGCGACTGCGATCTGGTTGCGGCAGAGATCAAATCGCTGCAGAAACAGTACGAACAGGCCATTACACTGTACCGGAAAGTGTTCGATGAGGTGGAAGATACGAAGCTGCTGAGCCACGCATATCTTGCTGCCGCCAACGCAGCATTGAACATGGACGATGCGGCGTCTGCAGAGCAGATCCTGGAGCAGGGCTGTGAGGTACTGCCGGAAGGTCAGGCTGTGCTCCAGAAGGAGATGCTGGCAGATATCGCCTTGAAACAGGCGGCTTCGGACAAGGCAAACGCAAAAGCGTATTATGAAAAGGCCGAACAGCGGCTGCAGGAGCTTGTGGACAGCGGATATGCTACGATCGCCACAAAGCTGAACCTTGCTACGGTGCTGCAGGCGCTGGACCAGTATGGCGAGGCGGAATCGCTCCTGAAGGAACTGGCAGAGCAGTATCCGACGGATTATCGTTTTGAAATGCAGAGGGCGTATCTGCTGATCGATTGGCAGGGCACAAAACCGTCTGAAAAGCGGGATTACCGCGAGGCGGAAAAATGCTACGATTCAGCGGTTGAAAAATACAAGCAGGCACAGGCCAATGGAACAGAGGATACGCAGATGGCGGTGCTGAAAAATCTGATGGATCAGCTCCGTACAAGCGGATGGCTCAAATAAGGAGGGAGCACAAGTGTCCACGGGTCAGATCTTTTTTGCAGTAGGCATTGCCGGAATGATTGCCTCGGCTGTTGCGGGTATCATTGCAGCCAGGGTGCTGAGCCGGCAGGAAAAAAAGCTGAAAGAACAGATTTGGAACGAATATCAATGAACAATACAAAGGGGTATGGAAAATGTTTCAGAAAATCAGAAAAACAATTTTGGTCATGGCAGCTGCTGTGATCGTACTTTCGCCGGCAGCAAAGGCGGCGGAGTATTCCACACAGTCTGCACAGAATGAGGAAAACTGCATCAGCTGGATCCTGCAGGCTCTGCAGCCGGAAAAGGCGGAACAGCCTGCTGCGGCAAAAAGTGGCTTTGAAGTGCAGGATGGCCGGCTGTACCATTATACGGACGGCCAGCTGGATGTGTACCAGCCGGGTTTTGTACAGATCGAGGATGGCGTTTATCATGTTTCCGCAGCGGGAAGCGTGATCGATCCGTACCCGGCAGGTATGGTCAAGGTGGACGGCGTGCTGTGCCATGTGTCGGTGACCGGCAGCCATTTTGACAATTACCCGGCAGGCTTTGTGACGATCGACGGCAAACTGTATCACGTTTCGAAGGACGGTTATGCCATCGATTCCTACTCTGCAGGTGAGCATGAGATCGACGGCGGCCTGTATTATGTCCAGAAGGACGGCTCTTTCCTGACGAACGGCTCGGTGGGTCACCTTACCTTTGGTGCAGACGGCCGCTATACTTCGGGCAATGCTGTGCTGGACAGCTATGTGGATCAGGCGCTGGCCGAATGCACCAACTCCAGCATGACCAAATCGCAGAAGCTGCGTGCAGCATATCTGTATGTCCGGGACCACGGTGCCTACCTTGCACGTCCGCATCAGGCACGCGGAACGACTGCCTGGGCAGAGGAAAGCGCACTGTTCATGTTCGAGCACAAAAAGGGCAACTGCTACTGCTTTGCAGGTCAGTTCCTTTATATGGCAAGACGGATCGGCTATGATGCCTATGTGGTGTCCGGCGGTGTGGGCAGAAAAGACTCGGATCATGCATGGGTCATGATCCCGGAAAACGGACAGCAGTATATCTATGATGTAGAGCTGGAATGGGGCTACCGTGTTGGTAAATACGGCAAGGCAAATTACAACATGTATAAGATGCCTCTGAATAAAACGGTATTCAGCTACCAGTTCCCGTAAATGCTGAGGTAACTGAAAAATGGTTTTCAGCTCTGTAATTTTTCTGTTTCTTTTCCTGCCGGTCGTTCTGGGCGTGTATTTCCTCTGCCCGAAACAGCAGGCAAAAAATCTCTGGCTGATCGCGGCAAGCCTTCTGTTTTATGCGTTCAGCGGGCTGTGGTATGTGCTACTGCTGCTGTTCTCGGTTTTGTGCAACTATATCGCGGGTCTGTTCGTTTCCGGGCGCAAACCGGTGCTGTATGCTGCGGTGGCAGTGAACCTTGGCATTCTGGGCGTGTTCAAGTATCTGGGCTTTCTGGCGCAGACGGTGAACCACCTGCCGGGGGTGTCGGTCCCGGTGCCGTCGATCGTTCTGCCGGTCGGCATCTCGTTCTTTACCTTTCAGGGCCTCAGCTATGTGATCGATGTGTACCGGAACGAGCAGTTGAAGAGCACGAAATTCTCGGATGTTCTGCTCTACATCTCGCTTTTTCCGCAGCTGGTCGCAGGGCCGATCGTGCGGTATGAGGACGTTGCACATGAGGTCCGCAGCCGCAGCCATACATGGGAAAATCTGGCCCGTGGACTGCGCCGGTTTATCATCGGCCTGAGCAAAAAACTGCTGATCGCGGATGTCTGCGGGAGCGTGGTAGCGCAGGTCTATGGCGCGGATGCCTCTATTCTGGACAGCCGGGCAGCCTGGCTGGGTGCCGTATGCTACCTGATGCAGATCTACTTTGATTTCAGCGGGTACAGCGATATGGCGATCGGTCTTGGCCTTTGCTTCGGCTTCCACTTCCGGGAGAACTTCAACTATCCTTACATTTCGTCCAGCATCAAGGAATTCTGGCGCAGGTGGCACATCTCCTTGTCCACCTGGTTCCGGGAATATCTGTACATTCCGCTGGGCGGAAACCGGAAGGGAACGGCAAAAACCTACCGCAACAAACTGATCGTATTCTTTTTTACCGGCTTGTGGCATGGCGCGAACTGGACCTTTATCGTGTGGGGCCTGTGGCATGGTTTCTTTATCGTTGCAGAGGACCTTGTGGCAAAGCTGACAGGGAAAGACAGGCACAGCCGGAACAGCAAACGGCGTGCTGCGGGGATCGCAAAACACCTTTACACCCTGTTGGTGGTCCTGATCGGTTTTGTGATCTTCCGCGCGGATACGATGTCGCAGGCGGTGGCAATGGTCGCAGCCATGTTTTCGGGCGTCCACGCCACCGCACAGACCGGGCTGCTGCTGGCACAGTGCATGACGCCGTTGACGCTGTGCGCGCTGGCCGCCGGCGTTGTGTTCAGCACACCGGTGCTGCCGGCTATTCTCCACAGAACAGACGCGCTGACGCAGAATGCACAGAGAGCTGTCCGGGTTCTGGGCGGTGCTGTGCTGCTGATGCTTTTGGTGACAGATATTCTGCATCTGTCGGCGGCATCTTATGTGCCGTTTATCTATTTTCAGTTCTGAGGTGGGAGAATGCAGAAAAAGAAGATCGGACATATTTTATTTACAGCAGCAGTGATGGGCATCTGTGTGCTGCCGACGGTAGTGATGCCGTGGCAGAAAGCGGAATCGGTCGGCAATGAACAGCTGGCAGAATTGCCGGAACTGCTGGATGAGGACGGAAAGTTCAATTCTAAGGTGCTGAACGAGTTCTCCGACTATTTCGCAGATCATTTCGGCTTCCGGCATGAGATGATCACGCTGAACGATCAGCTCACCGGAAAACTTTTTCAGGATCTGGACAGCAGCAGCGTTCTGCTGGGCAGGGACGGCTGGCTGTTCTACAAGAGCACTCTGGAAGATTATACCGGAACGGACCTGTTTACCCCGCGGCAGAGTTATGCGGCTGCACATGTGTTGCAGCTGATGCAGGAATACAGCGAGGAAAACGGGATACGATTTTACTTTACCGTAGCACCGAACAAAAACTCGCTCTACGGCAGCCAGATGCCGTCGCGCTATGCGGCAGCACAGACGCGCAGCATCGAACGGCTGAAACAGCAGATGGCGCAGCAGAATGTCCACTACATTGATCTGTACGAAACGCTGTCCGGGACCGGAGAACAGCTGTACTATCGTCTGGACAGCCACTGGAACATGCAGGGTGCTCAGCTTGCAGCGCAGACCCTGCTGAAGGAACTGAAGGGGACTGCACCGGATTTTGATGCGCATAAAACGGGGCAGACCACACCGCATACAGGGGATCTGTATGAGATGGTGTATCCCTCCGGCAAGGAGACCGAAGCGGACGCGGCGTATGATTTCGATTATACCTACGATGAAAAGTTCCGCTCGGCAGATGACATCACGATCCATACGGAAAACTCTGGCGAAGAGGAAAGCATCTTTGTTTACCGGGATTCGTTCGGCATCAATCTGCATCCGTTTCTGGCCCAGAGCTACGGGAAAGCGTGTTTTTCCCGCAGTATGCCTTACCGCCTGAGTGCCGTGACGGCAGAACAGCCGGATGTTCTTCTGGTGGAGATCGTGGAGCGCAATCTGAACTGGCTGCTGGAGCGCGCACCGGAACTTCCGGCACCGGAGCGCCAGAATATAAAGGCTGCCGACAGCGGCAAAACGGTTGCGGCATCCGAAAAAGACGGGAATCTGGAAGGATACTTCTGTCTTTCCGGCGACCTTGGGCAGCAGGCGGTGGATGACGAATCGCCGGTCTATCTCCTGACGGGGGACGCTGTGTATGAAGCGTCTCCCTGCGGGGATGGCGCGCAGCCGTTCACGGCGTATCTGCCGGAAGAGGCGAGGGGACAGGAATTTTGTGTAGCGTTCATGTCTGGCGGAGAGATGATCTCCTGTGCATTGACAGACTGAAGATAAGAAAGAAGGAACATTGAAATGAAATGGAATCGTAAACTGATGGGCGTTATCCTCTGTGGTACGGTGCTGCTGGCATCCGGCTGCAGTGCCCAAAAAGAAGCAGCATCGGTGTCGGAGACGGCTGCAGTTTCGGCAGCTTCTGCTGTGTCGGAGGCTGCTTCGGAGTCTGTGCCGGCATCTGAACCGGAAAAGACCGAGGCTCCGGCTTCTTCTGCCGTGAGCGAGGCTGCTTCGGAAGAGCAGGCGGAGTCTAAGGCAGAATCCAAGGCAGCGTCGAAGCAGGAGCAGGCCGCAGAATCGAAGAAACAGGAAAAGCCCGCAGCTTCGGCTTCCAAGGCGGAGGGCAAGGCTTCCGGCGAAACGGCAGCTGCAGCCCCGGAAAAGAAGGCAGAGCCTGCTGCTCCTGCAGAAACGGCTGCTCCGGCAGAGACCGCAAGCCTGGAAACAGCCCTGAAGTATGTGGGTAAGGATGTCTCCAAACTCTATGCAGCAGTTGGCAAGCCCAGCAGCAGCGAGTATGCTTCCAGCTGCATCGGCGACGGAGAAGACGGTATTCTGTATTATGACGGCTTTACTGTAACGACCTACCGTGAAAACGGCAAGGAGACCGTGCAGGACGCCTATTGAGCAAGCATTCAGCCTCTGGCAGTCAACCGGAGGCTGAATCTCTATCTATTGCATTGGGAAGATGAAGATGAAACGCCAGAAAATCAAGCGATACGAATTCAGCCTTACACAGAGGACCCGAAAAAAAACACGACTTTCCATCCTGAAAGTGGCAGGAACAGCGCTTTTGGTCCTGTGTGTGGCTGCAGGCGCACTGCTGGGAACAGGCAGAATGCCCGGCCAGCAGGCAACGGGCTGGAAAGGCAAGGGCCACCACCGCTACTTTGTTTCAACAGTCAACGGGATGCGGGTAAAGGGCCTATACGAGATCGACCAGAAGCTGTACTACTTTGGAGAAAACGGTTTTGTAAAAACAAAGTGGATCAGTGAAAACGGCTTTGTCGGCTATGCAGACGAAAACGGCGAACTCCGGCAGGGGGAATCCACAGTAGATGGCAGGTCCTATTATTTTCAGCCCGGCACCGGCCAGCTGTACACCGGATGGGTGGTGCTGAACGGAGAAACGTACTGCTTTGACGAAACAGGGCATCCGCGTACCGGCACCTATCAGGAAGATGGCGAAACGTGGGAGCTGGATGCAGAGGGCCGTGTAAAAGGCCAGCTGAACGGCTGGAAAACGACGGATGGCGTTTTGAAATACTACGATGAGACCGGTTCGCCTGCGCAGGGCTGGCTGCAGATCGAAGGCAGGGATTATCTCTTTGCAGACGGCATCAGTCAGGCAGGCTGGGTAGAGACCGACGCGGGCAGACGCTATCTGGACGGCAACGGGAACCAGATGACGGGATGGTGCGTGATCGACGGCCAGCCCTATGCGTTTGCGGCGGATGGAAGCCTGAAACAGGGCTGGGACCACTCGCACGGCAAATATTACTATTTTGCGGACGGCATAAGCCTTTCCGGCTCGTTTCAGGAAGGACGCACCAGTTACAACCTGAACGGAAGCGGCGGACTTCAGCCGGTCGGAGAAATCGTTCCGGAAGAAGATCTCTCGGAGGACGCCGAAGGCGAAGCCCCGGAGCCGGACCTGCTGGAAGAGCAGCCGGCAGTTCAGCCGGAAACTCCTGCAGGCAAACCAGAAACACCGCAGCCGGCAGAAGAAACGGCTGCACCGGCACCGGCTCCAGCTCCGGAACCGGAACCTGCGCCCGCACCGGAAGAAACTGCGCCTGAAGTACAGGCAGAACCGACAGAAAGAGAGGAAACTGCATGAGGATCTCAAGACGCGACTTTCTCTGCCTTTCTGCAATGGCCTGTACCTGGCTTCTGACGGGCTGTAGCTCTGAAGTGCAGGAGCGGCAGGTCAGCTGGCAGGCACAGGAAAGCGGCATCTCCCCGGGAGGGGCAATGCCGGAACAGGATGGGATCCTGCTGGATGACGGCAGGACCCTCCGTGCCGGTATCCGCATCCCGGACGGCTTTGAACTGCCGCTGGAAGGCTCTACAGGTTTTGTGGGGGCGCTGGTCCTTTCGCTTCGCAGCTCCCCGGATGAAACCTCCGCGGAACTGCGCCGCCTTACGGCAGGGGATATGTTCTATATCCGGCAGGAATCGGGTGCGTACTGGCAGGTATGCCTGCTGGATGGCACGGTCGGGTGGCTGCAGAGCGCATTCTGCATGATCAACCTGCCGGATGTGCTCCCGTCCGTCGTGTACGAGAACCCGAATGCAGTGGCTTCTGTGTTCAGGACCTGCGGCGAGACGATCGAGGGGATCACCGGACAGAAACTGTACGACGGACTGTTCTACAATCAGCGGCTCGGGCGGGATGAGTTTGTGATGCCGCTCAATTATGCGATGGCGAAAAAGGTCGGAAAAGCGCAGAAAAGTGCGCTGCAGGCGGGCGACTGCCTGAAGATCATCGAGACGTTCCGGCCCTACGACGTGCAGATGCAGGTAAAAGATGCCGTATACGCCAAGGCACGGGCAGACAAAAGCCTGATGGCGGCACTGAACGAGGGCGCATGGAATATCGGGTGGTTCATTGCAACGGCGCTGTCCAATCATCAGCGCGGAGTGGCGATGGACACAACGCTCCTGCGGGTGACAGACCAGACGGAGCACCGCATGGCGGGCTGCCCGTTCCTGCGGGTGACCGGCGAGGAATACGAAATGCCGTCGGCCATGCACGAGCTGAGCAGTGCGGCGGCCTGCTTTACAAGGCCGGTCAGCTCCGGCTCGAACACGGCGTGGAAAAAGGCAACGGCTGCAGCATCCATGACGGAGGGCGCACGGCGTCTGCAGGGCTATTGCACCAATGCGGGCATGACGCCGCTGGCCTCTGAGTGGTGGCATTTCAATGATCTGGATGCACAGAATGTTGTGCGGAAGACTTCCGGAAACGGAAAGTTCTGGCTGGACGGCTGTGTCAGCTGGAAAATGTTTGAGGAGTAACGGACATTTCAGAGGAGGGAACTGAAATGACAAAACGGCAAAAAAGGGGATGGCATGGTCTTCTGGTGGTGCTGAGCATGATCCTTCTGCTCACGGCCTGCACCTCAAAGGCAGCAAAGGCAATGGAAAAGGTGGAACTCGGCCAGAAATACCTGACCGAGCAGAACTAC
>OGKG01001737.1_pt1 | contig 25069 bp, 21 predicted proteins | sample 1572201 | NCBI WGS metagenome assembly OGKG01 (sample SAMEA2582146, study PRJEB24529) | metagenome | biome: Human gut stool | place: China | collected 2011 | reverse complement strand
ATTTCTTCACGATGTCCTTCATCTGAATGACTACTTTACTCGCATCCATATGGCTTGTTCTTGCCAAGGCTTGTTCCCTCCTGTTTGCTTTTCTAGAACGGACGAAGAAAAAGTAAATGTCTGCTCTGCAGCCGCTTACTTTTTCTCTTGCGCCCTGTTAGATCACGGTTACGTGTTCAAATCCTTTTTCTTTCATGATATCCGCCAGATGTATCAGATAGTCCTGATCCGGAATCTGGTAATGAGCATACTCTTCTCTCACACCCATGGGTCGGTAGGCTATGATCTTCACACGGATATCATGGATCTTCAGATATGGTGCCAGAAAATCACCGATCTTACGAACGCTGTTTTCTGTATCATAAAGATCCGGTACAATAACAGCTCTCACCTCATATAGTTTGGAAGTTTTCGCCAGATATACTGCATTCTTCAACACCATTTCATTGGTGACATCTGTCACTTCTTTATGTTCTTCCGGTTCAAATGCCTTGATATCCAGCATCACGCCATCAGACACTTCCATCAGTTCCGGGTAATCTTCAAAGGAAATGGTTCCGTTGCTGTCAATCAGCGTTCCCAGCCCATCCTGCTTTGCCAAACGGAACAGTTCAGTCAGGAAATCCGGATGGAGCATACATTCTCCGCCGGATACGCTGATACCACGGATAAACGGAATCTGTTTTTTCACCTTCGCATAGACTTCTTCCGGGGTCATCTCACAGGTTCTCGGAGAACTGTCATTGGGACAGACATGGATACAAGTATCACACTGCACACATTTTGCCGGATCAAATGCCACTTTCCCGTCTGCATCAAAGGACAGTGCACCTGCCGGACAGTTCTTCACGCAGGTTCCGCACTGCACACACATTTTTCTGGTCTCCGGATTGTGACAATATTTACAGTTAATGTTGCATCCCTGCAAAAAAATCGCTGTCCGGTTACCCGGACCATCCACACTGCTGAACGGAATGATCCGGTTTACTACTGCTTTCATTGATCAACGTACCTTTCTCTCCAGAATATGGCCATTTCTGGCTGCACCCAGGCCCAGAGCTGTAGTATCCTGCAGAACAGCCTCGCCGCCAGCCAGCTTCTCAAGCTCGGAACGTTTTACAAGGTAACCGGTCACACGGATCACATCGCTGTCGCTGGAGTAGAAGGACAGATAACGCAGATCCATCTTGAAAGATCCTTTGATAATGTCCAGTACATATTCGGGATTCCGATGAACAGTCATATCAATCGGGAAAATATCTCCCGTTCCGGAGGTGAAATATTTATGAAATTTCTTCAGCACGTTGAGCTGGTCGATCAGCTCCTCCGGTTCCTCACCGATGGGAATACGGGTTCCCGGTGTGACATTCTCATCCTCTGCCAGGCCAACCTGCGCATGAAGCAGAAAATGTCCGTTGGTGCCCTCACAGTATTTATTTTTATGATTCAGGTTAAACTCTTTGATGATCTCCATGATCTCAACACCCAGATCATTGGCTGCCTCGTCATGACCAAAGCGTCCTTTGATACCTTCTTTTTCAAACAGAATATTTACACAGTCTGCCAGACCAACCAGTCCATACATACCAGAAAATCGGTCTCTGTGGATAAATCCCTCTTTTGCCAGGAAGTTGTTCTCAAAGAATCCACTCTCCTCTACCTCAAATTTGATCCTTGCATCCATGTAACGAGCCATGATATCCAGCACATAAGGAAGCTCACGCTCTTTGAAATCCTTGATATTCTTTGCTCTCTTGGCGATATTTCCAAGAACCAGACGGCAAAGGGTGTAAGCACCACCGCCCAACAGCAGTCCATTGTAGCAGCTTGCGATCACATAATTCTCACCCAGCTCGCTCTTGAACATCTTATGATTTGCAAAGCTTGGCTTTGCACTGTGCATGGCACAGTCGATAGCTTTCAGTGCAAAATCATCCGGCGTGATGTCTTCATCATATTTGAAGCTTAAGTTCGGAACTGCATTTTCCAGCTCTTTCTCTGCTTCCAGAAGAAGACGTCCAGCCTTGGTCTCTCTCGGTCCGATATTTGCATGTGAAAAGGAATCCAGAATGGTGCGATCCATCTGCGTCAGGAACAGCTTCAGCATTTTCTTTGCCTGTGCCTCATCTACCGTATCGATATACGGCTCCAGCAGTTCATCCAGCTGACCTACATATACCGGATAGTTGGTAACGCTTGGCACATGTTTGTAGAAGATCATCAGGCTGTTCAGTGCCTCATAAAGATCCGTCGGCGGATCCAGCTGCAGAAACTTACTTCCCTCCTTCAGGAATTTCGCATAATCCGGGATAATGTAACGGGGACGCATAGGCGCATGTCCCTCGGACAGATCGCAGATACATTTACGGTCGATGGGCACGTTCAGAAGCTCATCCAGCCCTTCCGGAAGATCAAGCACCTCCATCAGAGAATCTGCCTGATTCGCCAGACAGGTCAGTTTCTGCTCATGTGTCAGGGTTGCACTCTCGATAATTTCCAGAATGTTCTTTCTTGTTTCATTGACTCTTTCCATAGAAATGTCACGCATTGTTATTGATTCCTCCTCATGTGATATAAATTGTAAATTGCAGAGCCATACAAAGACAATTTTGTGAATGTGACTCTGCGTGATTACTACTCAGCATCTTCTTTGATCAGTTTACGGATCGCTTCTACTGCCACACGGATAGCCATATCTATGTCATGTGTTACCGGGTTATCAAGCCCCTGTTTTTCTCTCTCCTGATTGGCCATTACCAGAAATACAGATCCGCAGCGAACATGCAGTGTGCTTGCCACGATAAACAGCGCTGCAGATTCCATCTCGGATGCCAGACATCCAAGGCGTTTCCACGCTTCCCATTTATTCAGCAGTTCATAGCTGACCGGCATAGTCTCCGGTGAATGCTGTCCATAAAATGCATCCTTACACTGCACAACTCCCACATGGGATGTCTGCCCCAGTTCCTTCGCAGAAGCTCTCAATGCATTGATAATATCAATGTCTGCCACCGCCGGAAATTCGATGGGCGCATATTCCTTGCTGGTTCCTTCCATACGGATAGCTCCACTGGCGATCACAACATCAGAGCTCTTCACATCGAGCTGCATACCACCGCAGGTGCCTACACGGATAAAAGTGTCTGCACCACATTTTACCAGTTCTTCCATGGCGATAGATGCGGACGGACCTCCAATACCAGTTGATGTAACACTTACCTTTACGCCGTCAAGATATCCGGTGTAGGTCACATACTCACGGCTGTCAGCCACCAGCTTCGCATCATCAAAATATGCAGCAATCTTCGCACAGCGCTTCGGATCACCCGGCAGGATCACGTATTTTCCAACGTCACCCTCTCCTACCTGGATGTGATACTGTTTATCTGGATTTTCTGAATATTTCATCTGTCATTCCCCCATTTCGTTGATTTGATCTTTCATCAGTTTTTTGATCTTGTTATATTGATTCCATGTCATTACGATGTTCCAGCCATTTCTGGTGATAAGCTTTTTTTCCTCCAGTTCCTTCAAAGCTCTGGTGATCGTCCGCTCCGATAATCCTGTAACCTCCGAGAAATCCTTCCGGCTCATATACACACTGTAAGTATCGAACTTTCCATAGGTCTCATACAAATTTGTAAGGATGAGATAAACCCGTTCATTTCCGGGAAGCAGTACATAAAGTCGCTCTTTTCTGGACTGATCCAACAGATACCCGATAATCCGCTCTGTCTCCATCTGCAGGGCATCCACATCTTTAAGAATCCATTTTTCAAAGGAATCTCTCGGTATCTTCAGAAATAAGCTGTCTCTGGTTGTTGCCAGCGTAGTCCGGTACTGATCCATATGTCCTAAGATTTCCATAGCACCAAATGTCTCAATAGGATTAAAATGACAAAAACCATAGACCGTTTCCCGTACCCGGTAGTCGACTGCGGAAACGCATCCCTTCAGAAGAACATACACTTTGTCCACTGGCATTCCTTCCTGAATAAATGTCATCCCTTCCGGCATCCGTACCACCTGCATACTTCCTGTCACACTTTCCGGCGCATGAGCAAAGTAACGGTTCAGGTAATCCCGCTGTTCCGTATTCAGTTTTCGAATGATTTCATCTGCTTCACTCATTTTGGTTAATTTATCTATTTCCTTTTCATTTTCTACTTTATTTATACCACATTTCTCACAGACAAGAAAGGACAAATGTCAGTTTTAAGTCCTTTTTCTTGCCATTTGGCAGTTTTAAAATTTTTTCGTGACTATCGCTAAGAATCGATATGTGAATTTGGTAAGAATCACGAATGGAGAAATGTGCAATTTTCTGACAGACAAAAAATGGAGCAAAGACAGATTCTGTCTTCACTCCATTTTCCTCATAAACATTTCTTCATAAATGATTTCGGCTGGATTACCTTCGGCAGCAGCTTTGGTTGCAACAACTGCCTGTATACTACTTGGATTTCACGAAAATCTTGCCGTTGGCTGCCGGTGTATGGGCTTTTCCAACGAACAGTACCAGTGCGATGATAGTCACCACATACGGGATCATGGAGATCAGGTTCGGGGATACCACATTGCTCTGGGCTGCCAGGGAACGGATACCACTGCAAAGTCCGAACAGCAGACACGCCTTGGTCGCGCCCTCCGGGGAGAACTTACCAAAGATAACTGCCGCTATCGCGATGAATCCCTGTCCTACGATAACGCTGGGACGGAACTGGTTGATGGTTGCCAGTGTCACGAATGCTCCGCCAAGTCCTGCCAGGAATCCAGACAGGATCACGCAGGTGTAACGAACTTTATATACATCGATTCCCAGAGACTCACATGCTTCCGGATGCTCGCCCACTGCTCTTAAGTGAGCACCAAATCTGGTCTTATAAAATACAAACCAGCAGACAAAGGCAAGCACAAATACCAGATACGCAACCGCATATACATTCAGTACATTGTTCCAGAAGGATCCGGTAGGGAACACGCCCTCGAACAGCTTCGGAAGCTTACAGCTGGGATCCATGGCCGGTGTATCAGAAGAATTGCTGTACATTGCTTTGCAGAGGAACAGGGCAAGACCCGGTCCTAAGAAGTTGATGGCTGTACCGGCGATAGTCTGGTCTGCATGGCAGGAAATACATGCAAATGCATGGATCAGTCCGAACAGGGCACCTGCCAGTCCTGCACACAGGAATGCGATCCAGCCATTGCCGGTGGTCAGTCCCATAACGGCTCCTGTGAAGGCTCCGATGGTCATCATACCCTCGATACCGATGTTGACCACTCCGCTCCGCTCAGAGAAGCAGGAGCCCAGTGCCGCCAGAAGAAGCGGCGGGGTTGCGATCAGGGTCGCATTGATCAGAAGACCCAGGTCTTTTATTAATTCATTCATCTTATTTCCCCTCCTTCTTCTTTGCTGCGTTTAATACAAAAATCTTAAATACATGGGCGATCGCGATCAGAAGAACTACACAACCCATGATAATATCAACTACCTCAGACGGTGCCTTTACGATACTCAGCTTGGATCCACCGTACTTCATGGCACCGTAGAACAGTCCTGAGAAGATACAGCCGATCGGATTGGATCCACCGATCAGTGCCACGGTGATTCCCTCGAATCCGAAGCCCTCCTGTCCGGCAAACTGGCTCAGACGGCCAGCCATACCGAGCACCTGAACAGCTCCGCCAAGTCCGGAGAGAAGTCCTGAGATTCCAAGTGCCGTCAGGATGGAACGGTCTGCATTGATGCCGCCATACTGCGCGCCATTGCTGTTGAAACCAACTGCTTTCAATTTATAGCCAAGTGTGGTCTTCTCAATAATGATCCAGATCACGATGGCTGCAAAGATTGCAAGAACGATGCCCCAATGTGCAGCATTACAATCCAGTGCTTTCTGAAGACCGGACGGCAGCAGGATCCTTGCAGAGGATGCAATATCCCGGGTTGCCTCACTGCTCTCTCTGTGGATTGCCGGAAGGTTTACCACATAATTGGACAGATAAAAGGCGATCCAGTTAAACATGATAAAGGAAAGGACCTCGTGAATTCCTCTTTTTACTTTTAACATGCCTACGATCAGGGACCAGATCCCTCCTGCCAGGGCTGCTGCCACCAGACATACAACGGCATGAATGACTGGTGGCAGGTCAAGCACAATACCAAGCACACAGGCTACCAGTCCACCGATCACGAACTGTCCCTCAGCTCCGATGTTGAACACACCGGTTCTGAACGAGAATGCCACACTCAGACCTGTAAAGATCAGCGGACTGGCGTATACTAACGTCCATACCAGATATTTTGGTTTGCTGAAGATGCTGCTGAACAGCTTTCCATAAGCAACTGCCGGGCTGATACCGGCGATCATCAGGAAGATGGCACCGATCAGGAAGCCTGCAATGATCGCAATGATCGTATAAAGCACATTGCTCTCAAGAATACTTTTCTTCTTATTCATCTGTCTTTCCTCCTGCCATCATAAATCCGAGCTCTTTCTCATCTGCATCCTTGCCAGGAACACTGCCGGTGATCTGACCATCGAAGATAACCTCGATCCGGTCAGACAGGCTCATGATCTCGTCAAGCTCAAAGGACACCAGAAGAACCGCACGGTTCTTATTTCTCTGTTCTACCAGATATTTATGGACAAACTCGATAGCACCTACATCAAGTCCACGGGTCGGGTTCACGGCGATCAGCAGGTCTTTATCGTTAGTCACCTCGCGGGCAATGATGACTTTCTGCTGGTTACCACCGGAGAGCGTCCCTGCAGGTGCTTCTGCACATCCTCTCGGACGTACATCAAACTTCTCGATCAGTTCTTCTGCATGCTCACGAATGGCTTTCCGGTTCAGAAATCCATGGGAGGAGAACGGCTCTTCCTCAAAGTGCTGCAGGATCATGTTGTCCTCGTTAGAGAAATCAAGGATCAGTCCATGCTTCTGGCGGTCTGCCGGAATACTGGAGATGCCATTCTCAAAGGTCTCCTTCGGGCTCTTATTGAATACATCTTTTCCAAGCATGGTAACTGTACCGGATTCTGCTTTCCGAAGACCGGTCAGTACTTCTACCAGCTCTGTCTGTCCATTACCGTCTACACCGGCCAGACCTACGATCTCGCCTTTTCTTACGTTCAGGTTAAAGCCTTTCAGGATCTCAACGCCACGGTAGTCCTTGGCATGAAGGTCTTTCACTTCCAGTACCACTTCGCTCGGCTCCATCTCTTTCTTATCAACTTTGAAGTTGACATCGCGGCCTACCATCATGGCTGCCAGCTCGTTCTCATCCACATCTGCCACTTTCACCGTCTGGATATATTTACCCTGACGGATGATGGTACAGTTGTCGGAAGATGCTGTGATCTCCTTCAGCTTGTGGGTGATCAGGATCACGCTCTTGCCGTCTGCAGTCAGGTTCTCGATGATCTCCATGAGGCCTTCGATCTCCTGCGGGGTCAGGGAAGCCGTCGGCTCATCCAGGATCAGTGTCTCTGCACCGCGGTACAGAACCTTCAGGATCTCCACACGCTGCTGCATACCAACAGAGATATCCTCCACCTTCGCATCCGGATCTACCTTCATGCCATAGCGTTCGGACAGTTCCAGTACCTTCTTCTTTGCAGTCTCCTTGTCAACGGTCAGCCCTTTGGTGGGCTCCATGCCAAGGATAATGTTCTCTGTTACCGTGAATGGCTGGATCAGCATGAAATGCTGGTGTACCATACCGATTCCCATATCGATGGCATCTTTAGGACTGTTGAAATGAACCTCTTTCTCATTGATAAAGATCTGACCGCTGGTCGGCTTATAGAGTCCGCAGAGCACATTCATCATGGTACTCTTTCCGGCTCCGTTCTCTCCCAGGATCGCATGTACCTCTCCTTTGTGCACGGTCAGATTGATGTGGTCGTTGGCTGTAAAGTCGCCGAATTTCTTCACGATGTCCTTCATCTGAATGACTACTTTACTCGCATCCATATGGCTTGTTCTTCCCACGTATACTGCCTCCTTTGTATTTCATTCATTTTTCTGTACAGAATCGCAATGCACTTCCGCTTCTGTCTCCAGTGGACAGGAAAATCACAGATTATCTTCTCCATTAAAGACAGGAATGTTCAGACTTTGTTCTCTATATGCACCGACGGGGCTCTGCATACGCAGGCCCCGTATCGGACTACACATATTTTATTTATGCTTCAGGATGCATTAGTCAAGAACGTATACGTCGCCGTATTTCTCCTCAAAGGAAGCTTTGTTATTCGGAACAACAACGTCGCCGCTGATAATCTTCTCTTTTACTTCGTCAACTGCTGCGATAACATCCTCAGAGATCAGATCCTGAGACGGAGCGATATCAACACCACCTGCTGCCAGGTCAAAGGTCTTCACGCCACCCTCAAGAGTTCCGTCGATCAGTTCCTGAACTGCCTCGTATACAGCATTGTCTACTCTCTTCATAGCAGAGGTAAGAACGGTATTCGGAGCGATGCTGGACTGGTCAGAGTCAACACCGATTGCATATACACCAGCCTCCTGGCAAGCCTCGATAACACCAAGTCCGGTAGCACCTGCTGCCTGGAATACGATATCAGCACCATTGGTGATCTCTGCATTAGCCATGGATTTACCAGTAGCGGAATCTGCGAAAGAGTTTGCATTCATCTGCTGAACAGTGATATCCGGGTTCGCATCGATAGCACCTGCACAGTAGCCGTATCCAAACTGGTTCATGGTCTCGTTGGTCATACCAACTACGAAACCGATGTTGTTGGTCTTGGTTGTCAGACCTGCAACGTATCCTACCAGGTAGGAAGCCTGCTCAGCTTTGAACATCAGGCTGGTAACGTTCGGAAGATCGATGGTCGCATCATCAATGATAGCAAATTTGGTATCCGGGTTAGCCTCTGCTGCCTCTCTGGTAGCATCTGCCAGCATATAGCCGACGCTGATGATCAGATCGTAATCCTCATCAATGAAGGTCTCCATGTTCGGTTTGTAGTCAGCGTCAGTAGCGGACTCCAGATAGTTAACGGTTACACCAAGCTCCTCGCCTGCTCTCTCAAGACCTTCCCAGGAAGACTGGTTGAAGGAACCGTCGTTAACTCCACCTACGTCAGTGATCAGACCGATCTTCAGGTCAGATGCCTCTTTTGCCCCATCAGTGGATTCGGATTTGCTGCTTCCGCATGCGGTCATGGATGCAACCATGGATACTGCTAATAATGCAGCCAGCATTTTCTTTCTCATAAGTTTCTCTCCTTTTCTATTTGTAAACAATAGTAGTTAATATCATAACATCTTTTTCAGGAAAAGGAAAGATGAAATTTATTCATGTTTCCTTTTTGTTCCACATCACAAAAATTTGTTCAGATCACAAAGAATATGATTTCAACATTTTATAAAGTTCCTGCTTCACTGCATCATCTGCAAATGCTGCTTCCAGTGCATTCTCCATCAGGATGACAGTCTCCGGCTCCGCGATCACTCCCTGGTTCTGAAGTGCCAGCAGTTCCTGCGTCAACGTCGTTCCGCTGACTGTGCGATTGTCCGTGTTGACACTTACCAGAATCCCATTGTTCAGGAACTCTCTGACAGGATAATCTTTCAGTACTGTCACCGCCCTCGTCTGCAGATTGCTGGTAGGGCAGGTCTCCACGCCAATGTGCCGGTCACGACAGAGCTTCTGCACTTCCAGGCAACCCTTCATGGCAACTCCATGTCCAATCCGGGATGCACCTGCTTCTATGGCATCTACAATATTCTGTACACTGCCACATTCTCCTGCATGGATCGTATACGGATAATCCAGCTTCCTTGCTTCCCGGAACAGTTCTCCGAACCTGCTCATGGGCCAGGATGCTTCATCGCCCGCCAGATCTGCTGCACAGACACCCTCTCCTAAAAATTCCCGGCAGCCTTTCAGCATGGCAAGATTGGTCTCCATATCAAAATGCCGCATACAGCATACGATCACATTGTAATAAGTTCCGCATTCTTTTCTCGCCTCTTCCAGACCACAAAGAGTCGCTTCCATCACATCCCGGTAATTCATATGGGCATTGATGGAACAGGTAGGTGCAAACCGAACTTCCATATAACGGACATTTTCCTTCGCCACATTCAGCAGGAACTCTCTACTGGCTTCCCTGATACCTTCTCTTGTCTGCAGACACTGGATCGGCAGATCGAATTTCTGCAGGTACTCTGCCAGATTGCGGCAGTCCGGTTCCACCTGTAACTCCGACAGAGATACCGGTCTTCCCAGAATTTTTTCAATGCTTTTTCTTGTCAGGGAGCCGTCCAGATGACAATGCAGTTCCAGGAGAGTGCCAGTGGGACCGGCGGTTTCTGGCTTTTTCAGCTCATTTTTCATGGTTTAATTCCTTTCCTTGAGCAGAGGGCCGGTGGGTACGGTGGTTTCTGGCATAAAAAGTCAGAAACCACCGTACCCAATGGCTCAACAAGATAAATACTGCTCCAGGTCACTTCCATTATTGGTATAGGCTCTTGCATCTTCTGTGGTGATATAGCCTTCCCTCACCAGTCTGGCCAGATCTGCGTTGAGGGTATGCATACCGCTGGCGGAGCCGGACTGGATCATGGCACAGATCTGATGGGTCTTTCCCTCACGAACCAGATTCAGGATTGCATCGGTTCCCACTAAAAGCTCGGTCGCTGCCACACGGGAAAGTCCGCCGCCACATGGAATCAGACACTGGCTGATGATAGCCTTCAATGTACCGGCCAGCTGAACCCGCACCTGGTTCTGACTCCCGGCCGGGCAGGCATCAATGATACGCTCCACCGTCTGGGCAGCACCTGTTGTATGAAGGGTGCTTAAGACCAGATGACCAGTTTCCGCAGCAGTCAAAGCCGCCGAGATTGTCTCATAGTCACGCATCTCTCCTACCAGGATCACGTCCGGGTCTTCACGGAGTGCACTTCGCAGGGCGTCTGCAAAATTCGTCACATCCTCGCCTACCTCTCTCTGGTGAATCAGAGACTGTTTGGATTCATACATATATTCAATAGGATCTTCAATGGTGATCACATGGCGGTCCAGTGTGCGGTTTACATACTCGATCATAGCTGCCAGTGTGGTTGATTTACCGCTTCCAGTCGGTCCGGTAACCAACACAAGTCCTCTTGGTTTCTGTGCCATCTCATAGAGAATAGTCGGCATCTTCAGTTCTTCCAAGGACGGAATCTTCGTGTTCAGCAGACGGATGGTAGCTGCCATCTTCTTCTGCTGCCGAAAAATATTTACACGCTGTCTGCTTCCATCCGGTGTCTCCATAGCAAAATCCGCATCATGACCAGCTTCAAACAGTTCTCTGTGCCACTGATCCATCATCTGCTCCAGCATCCGTCTGACTTCCTCCGGCGTCATCTTCCACTCTGCAGGACGAAGTTTTCCGTTGACCCTGTACCAGATGGGCATGCCCTCTGAAATATGAATATCTGATGCCTTCTTTGCACGGGCATCTGCAATAATGTCATTAATGATCGTGTTCTGTGCTTCCATTACCTTTACCTTACCTGCCTTCCCAACCAGCCAAAAGGGACGGTGGTGCTAATCTCCATAACTGATCTTCATCAATTCTTCCGGGGTGGTCACGCCCTGTTTCACCAGGATCAGACCGCTCTCCTTCAGGGTTCTCATATGCTGATGTTCTCTTGCATATGCCGTGATCTCTTCCACTGTTGCATGTTCCACGATCATCCGGCGGATATCATTGTTGATAGCCAGGATCTCATGGACAGCAATACGCCCGCTGTAACCGGAATCGTTACAATGTGAGCAGCCCATACCTCTGCGGACCGTCTTCACATCTTCTCCCAGGAACAGACGCTCCTGTTCCGTGGTCTCCACTTCTTTTGCACAGTGCGGGCACACTTTACGAAGCAGACGCTGTGCCACCAGTCCAACCAGGGAGTTAGCTACCAGATAAGTCTCCACGCCCATGTCCTGCAGACGGACGATACTGGATACCGCATCATTGGTATGAAGGGTACTCAACACCACATGTCCGGTAATTGCCGCACGGACAGACGTATCGGCCGTCTCGCCGTCTCGCGTCTCACCAACCATGATGATATCCGGATCCTGACGCATGAGAGCACGCAGTCCCACATCAAAAGTCAGACCAGCCACCGGGTTTACCTGGGTCTGGTTGATGCCCGGAATATTCTTCTCCACCGGGTCCTCAATCGTAGAAATATTTACGTTCCGGCCGGACAGATAGTCCAGCACCATATATAACGTTGTTGATTTACCACTACCGGTCGGCCCGGTAATATAGATGATCCCATTGGGATAATTAAGCATAGGTAGGAACTGGTTATAGCTGAAATCATCCATGCCAAAATGATCCGCATGCTCCAGATGTCCGGTCGCTACCAGAATACGCATAACCGCTTTCTCGCCAAAAACAGTAGGCAGGATGGATACACGGATATTCACATTACCTTCCTGCAAACGTACACGGAAATGTCCGTCCTGGGGCACACGCTTCTCTGCAATATCCAGATTGGCAAGAATCTTGATACGGGCGATCAGCGGAGAATGAATATTTCTCTGGATCGTCACATAATCCATGATCACACCATCGATACGCATACGCACCTTGGTCTCCTGCTCAAAAGGCTCAATATGCACATCACTGGCATTGGTCTTGATGGCACGCTCCAGAAGACTGTTGAGCAGCCGGATGATTGGTGCCTCGTCACTGCTGTCTTCCAGGTCCTCGATCTCCAGATTATCCGCAGCACTGACGGTAGAAAATCCCACATTAGCCTGATGTGCCGCTTTCCTTGCACTGACCTCCGCATAGTAATAAGAAACGGCTTTTTTCAGCGGTTTCTCCTCACTCGTACAGATTTCCAGCTGACAGCCGGTCTGCTGACGGACCTCCTCCAGTGCGAAATAGTTCAGCGGATCGTTGGTGACCAGTACCATATGGTGTCCCTGCACGCTGACCGGCAGCATCAGATTCTTCTCGGCAACTTCACGGCTGACCATTCCCACGGCTGTCAGATCCACAGACAACTGTGCTACGTCCACGATCTTCAGGTTCAGTCTGCTGGCCAGCGCATCCAGCACCTGATTCTCTGTGACAAATCCAAGCTCCCGGAGTATCTGGCCAACACGCATATCCCGGTGTTCCTTCTGGTATGCCAGTGCCTGGGTCATCTGTTTTTCTGTTACATATCCTTTTTCTGTCAGTACTTCTCCAATTCTCAGGTTTCTGTTCACTGGTTATCCGTCTCCTCTCCAAATGCAGGATCTGTCAGATCTCCACAGGTATATACTGCAAGTACACAGCTGCAGTTCATGCTTTCCATGGCCTGCAGGTTCTGATCCAGATAAGTTCCCTCCTGAATATTGAAGGAACGCACCTGAATGCCCGGATAAGATACCGCGATATCATTCAGAAATGCACGGATCTCGTCCTCGGAACCCTGAACGGTCACGGATACTTCTGTGGCATTGGTATACTGCACATAAGCCTCCAGTGTGTCATTGAGGAAACTGTCCTCCTCGCCGGTTCCATTGGCTGCCTCTTCTGCAGCCGCTGCCTTATCATCGATGGAATTGCTGGAAGCCTCCGCTGCTGCAGCTGCCGCCGCTTCCTCTGCCTGCTGCTGTGTCTGTCCTTCTGCAGACAGGAAATACGGTTCTGGAACACCCGGCTGTGGTTCCGCAATGCTTAAATACACCGGAAAAAGATTATGTTTGAGGATCACGCCCGTGATCAGCTCATCCACAGCCTGATTTTCCAGCAGCCCGTAATATTCTTCTCTCTTGTCTGCCAGTGTACTGATCTGTCCTTTGATGGTCTCCTCCACCGCCGGTGCATTGGCGATGACCGTCTCCATCTGTTCTTTCTGCCGGGTCAGTTCTTCCCTCTCCATGATCAGGTTCTGATGTTTCTCGATCCCCGGCAGGATCAGAAAACGTCCCATAAAAAATGCGATCACCACGCACGCCAGGAATTTCAGCAGAACAACGTCACCCGGTTTTAATTCCATATCAAGCTTCATCATTCACCCTCCCCGGCATCCGCTGCCTTTAATACGCAGGAAAGCATCAGAGAATACTCTCCGTCCGTATAAGAATAACCTGTATAATCTACCGAATCAAACAGTCCGGTTCCATTTAAAATATTAACGTAACCAGGAATATCGATAACCTGACGGCTGACTGCGTTGAATGTCAGCGTACCGGTGCTCATATCCACCGACTGTACCCGCACGTCCATATCCCTGCCGCTGACATTTTCGATCTCCGTGAGCATCTCGTCAGTCAGATCCGGGTATGTGGACAGATTTTTCGTCATCTGATCCACCTGGGAAATGGCACTGCCAAGCTTCTGGCTGTAGATCTGTCTTTCATTGGCCTGCTGATAAGCACTCTGGTTCTGATCATCATAGATCCAGTCATTGATCCTGCTGATCTGGGTGGATGTGACCACATTCCATACGGTCACTCCGGCAAATGCCACCAGACAGACGGCAAATATCAACAGTGGAAATACGATCTCTTTCCTGATATCAATATTGTGGACAACCTCTTTCTCCTGGCTCTCCTGCCATTTCTCATAGAGGTTGATATTTTTCTTATCGGTGATCATGCCGCCCACGCATGCCAGCCAGTCTTCCGCTTTATCCTTTCCACTGATGGAAATGTTGATGTTCAGCGGCTGCACCTTCAGGTCCATGTTTTCGATTTCCTGAATACACACTTCAAAATCATCATCCGCACAGCCTGCATAATAGACGTCGGTGATGGGGGAAGCGTCACGCTCCGTCGAATAGAACTGACGGATACCGGATATATTTCTCACAATCTCCGTACCAAAATCCAGTGTTCCGCGCTCGCTGAAGATCCGGCTTCTGGTGGAATAATGATACATACCGTCTTTATATAAAATACTGGTCACACTGTTCTCTTCAAATAACAGGTAGATGGCTGTCTGATCCTTGTATGCCTTCAGCTGGGACAGAAGCCTTAAATACCCTTCCATGGGAACCGAGATGGTATGAACTGGAAGGGAAATCTCCTCAAACATATCCGCCAGCTTTTTCAAAAGCTCTTCTGTGGCACTACCACAGCACAGACAGACACCCTGCTTCTTGTCCGCTGACACGACGGAATAATCTGCCATTCCCTCAATGCCATTTTCCAGCATGACATTGTGGGCCATATTGGAAAGCTGTTTGCCAGATGCATAGGGGATCTGCGTCATACGTGCAGTGGAATAATTCACTGGAAGCACTAATTTCACGCGATCCGGGTGATGTTCTTCCTTATATTTGGTCAAAGCCTTTTTCCATTGTTCTACAGAATCACCGTAACTGTCCACCGGGATCCGGAAGACCTGGCTCACCTTCGGGATACGCCCTTCCTTTCCCTCTGCGGCAAGGATACATTCGTCCTGTAAGATAATGACTGTATCACTCATATATCTTCTCCTTATCTGTTCGTATGATTACAGATGCAATATACATCTGCGGTTATGCATTTTCAATAGCTGCATAGGACTGATAGATCGGCAGCATGACACCGATCATGATCATACCGACCACCAGTGCCATAAACACGATCAGAAGCGGCTCCAGTAACGTGACCATCCGCTTGGTAGCCTGCTCTGCATCATCTTCCAGAGTGACTGCAATGGAATCCAGCATCACATCCAGCCGGCCGCTCTCCTCTCCTACCAGGATCGTACTGGACAGCTTCTTCAGAAGTCCGTCCACATCATGAAGTGCCTGGGACAGAGGAACACCGCTTCGTACCAGCGTCACCACCTGTTCAAACTGCCCTTCCACATACCGGTTGCCAATGGTATCTCCTGCGATACCGATGGCCTGCGCCAGCGGCATACCACTGGAATACAGACTGCTTAAAGTCCGGGCAAACCGGGCCGTATATATCACCTTAAATAACTTGCCAAATACAGGCAGATGCACCTTCCGGTAATCCACCTGTTCCCGCACTGCCGGGATCCCTACGATGATCCGGAGTACTGCCACAAATGACAATACGGCGAAGATCGCAATGTACCACTGATGCACCAGAAAATCCGATGCTGCGATCAGACAGTTGGTGATAAACGGAAGACTGTCCATCTGGTCAAACAAGGACTGGAACTGAGGCAGGATAAAAGTCACGATCAGGATTACGATGACCACGCACATGACCAGCAAGATGCAAGGATAGGTCATGGCTGATTTCACCTGCTGGGTCAGCTTGTAATCCTTCTCATACTGCAGTGCCAGACGGTCCGTGACCTGATCCAGATTACCACTTCCCTCACCGGCTCTCAGCATACCCAACATCAGCTCTGGGAAACAACACCTTGCTTCCATGGCTTCTGACAAGCTGATACCTTTCTTCAGATCCACCAGCACTTCCTGATAGATCTCCCTCTCCGTACTGGAGATCCCTTCCTGCTCGGAGATAATGTCCAGTGCCCGCACCAGACTGATACCTGATGACAAAAGCGTTGACAGCTCCTTACAAAATTCAGACAACTGCTTGGGCTTCAGTTTCCGGTGTCCTGCTTCTTCAGTCAGATTCTTCGCCTGTACCAGAAACAGTCCCTGACTTGTCAGGTCTGTCACCAATGCTTTCTCCGAAGCTGCCTCTGTTGTCCCTCTATGTACCTTTCCGCCCATGTCCTTTGCGACATACCGAAATCGTGTCATCTGAATCTTCCTTTCTGTTTCTACGTTTCTATACTCAAGATAAACTCATGCCTATAAAAATAAAAGTCCCAGGTACCAACTCATGATCTGGTCTCCTGCAAGTGCCGCGATCATCAGTCCTACGGACAAAAACGGTCCAAATGCGAACTGTGCTTTGCGGTCCAGTTTTCCTGTGACCAGCATATAAGCGGCATAGCCGCCTCCGGTCAGCAGTCCGAAAAACATGGCACACACAATTGGTGCTGATCCGAGAAATAATCCGGACGCTGCCATGAGTTTGATATCCCCGCCTCCGAAGGCTCCGGGGATCACCAGGCTTAAGACCAGCATGGGCACCGAGATTACGACCATACCCAGCAGCCGGTCAAGGATGCCGTGCTGAGGGAACAGCCACAGATGTGCCACCGCCAATATAACTATAAAAATATGAAATCTATCGTAAATGATCTGGGTATCCCAGTCGATGAGGGATACGACCACTAATATTCCAAGATACAAAAAAATCACTGCGCCATTCAAAGATATGACTCCCAGACTGCCGCAGCCATAACGAACACTGCAGAGCATAAATGCCGCTCCGCCAAACAATTCAACAACAAAATCACGTACAGGGATCTGTGCCCCGCACCCTCTGCATCTGCCCCGCAGACACAGGAAACTGATACATGGGATCAACTCCAGAGGTGTCAGAATCCTTCCACATACAGTGCAGTGGCTTCTGCCGCCTGCCACGCTCTCCCCTCTGGGAATCCGGTCGATCATTACATTTAAAAAACTGAATACGCAGGCTCCGAAGAAAAAACGGATGAGCCAGAGCACTGCTTCCACGATTGTCAACATCATAATCCGTCTCCGGGATCGACCATTGTATTTTCATGATATACGGTATACTTACCGGGATCGGCTGTGTACCATACGGTATACTCTCCTTCCTGATAGACAAACTGCCGGACTTCATAACCGGTCTTGTCCGTCTGCAGGATCCAGAAATCACCGGGCGCTTTGCTCAGCCAGATGATATCTTCATAGAGGCCTTCAGCGACACCTCCCTGACAGGAGGCATCGCTAAAGGCACCATTCACTCCATACTGCTCGATCGCAGTTGTCTTCAATGCCATTCGCACCGTCTTGGCATGTCCTAGGGCTACCTGTGCATCCGCATGATAGAGGATTTCAAGTACCCCCGGGATCAGAGCAACCACCGCCAGCAGCAGGATCAGAAGGACTGTCGCCCATGACCGGATCCAACGATATTTAGTTTTAGTCGGAGAGTTCTTTAAGTCTCGTTGTGATTCAGGCATGGGTGTTCGAGGTCCTTTCTAAAACTAATTCGTTAAATACTTACTTAGTTTTTGTACAATTGTAATCTCCATCAGAGTTAGTTTTAGAATTTGCCGGATCATATACGCAAGTTTTGCTTCCTTTTACATATGTAACTTTTACTACTTTGGTTCCAGCCTCTGCTGCTCCGTCTTTTGCAGTATTTAACTCAATTCCAGTGATGTTTTCAACTTTAAGTTCAGCAAGATCAGCAACCTGCTGATATGTTACATCTGTCTTATCAGAACCGATTGTAACTGCTACACCAACGTCTTTTTTACCATATGCTTCATCAACCAATGTCTGTGCAGCCATTACGGTCTGACGAGTTTCAGCGATAATAGCTTTATTCTTTGCTTTGTCAATATATCCAGTCAGTGCCGGTACCAGCAGAGCTGCCAGGATAGCCAGGATTACCAGTACAACGATCAGCTCTACCAGAGTAAATCCTTTTTTCTTGTTCTCTTTGAGTCTTCTTAACATCTTACTCTCTCCTTTGTTAAAAGTTTATTAAATTTATACAAACGCTCGGTGCGGCGTCTATACCATGGTTATGTTTTCTGCGGGATCAGTTCGTACTTCTTACTGCTGTCAGCCCGGCATTGTATTTCACATCGTACCGAAAGTCAAGTATTTCTGTATCGGAAGCGATCGCATTGGTGCAGGTCTCGTCACTGTACAGGGTGGCTGTCGCTGTGACCGCTTTCACCGTAACACCATCCGCAGTTGTGTCAGGAACGCTGTACACCACATTCAGATAATTCTTCATATAGAATCCGGTTCCGAATGCTTCGGCCATGGCTCTTGCCACCGGCTGGTCTGAGGTTCCTTCTGCTTTTACATATGTATAGGTCTTATCCGGTTTCCGGGAATAATACCGGGTCAGGAGTCTTCCTTTTTCTACCGGATCCTGCTCTCCCAGCTTTGTGTCTTTGACGTAGAGCGTGGTAGTATCACAGCCATCCGTAGTCAGGAGTACCACATACCCCATACTATTCATAAATTCTATCGCATTTCCGCTGGATTTTCCAGCAGTTTCCGCAATATTCCCACCATTGTCGTATATTTTTACATAAGTGGTAGCATCTTTGGTCTGGTTCCGCAATTCTGTCATGACCGTATCCAGAATGGACTGGGCGTATTGCTGCTTCTGTATCCGGATAAAAATCCGCGACGCAGAACTTAACGCCCCTGCTGCCATAGACAGCATGATGCTGATCAGTGTCAGACATACCAGCATTTCCACCAGAGTCGTACCTTTTCTCTCCTTCAGGATCCGGAGCCATTTTCTCATGAGCCGCCACCTCCCAAAGGATCCGGTGTATCCGGATCAGCACCGCCTGTGCCAGTCCGGCTGGTTCCATATTGATAGAAAGTCACAGTCTGTTCCCTTCCATCGGTGTCCGTGTAGGTCACAGTCTTCTTCTGAAGCTTTGTCTTCACTGTAAAAAGCTCATCTCCCAGCTGGGAGACATCCGAGTTAGCCGCCCGGAACGTAATGTCCTTCGTATCTCCATCTTCCACAGAAGCCGTGGCCAGCTGTTCCAGAACAACCGCATTGTTGGCACGGATCTCTTTATTTTTTGCAAGGGAAGCGTTGCTGTAGGAGATGGCCGCTTCCATAATCCCCATCATAATGAGAAATATGAATACACTGGCCATAACTTCCACCAGAGTCTCCCCGGCATTTGCCCGTGTCTTCTTCGTCTTAGTCTCCACTCTGGCCGCCTCCTTCTGTGTATGTATTTTCCACAAACTGGCAGGATGTGGTCCTGGACCGGTTAAAAGAATATTTGATCGGGACAGACGCATTTGCAGAAGGATCATAAGGTTCTCCTGCACTGTTTCCCACTTTCCACTGTTTTCCGGTATCATCCCACACGATCGTCTTTCCGTTATGTGAGAAGGTCACATCATATTTTTCTTCCCGCGTGTATTCCGTGGAATATGTATAGAACAGCTTTCCCACGTAGGCGGTCACATCCAGGTCCAGAATATATTCCCGGACGGTCATATTTTTCAGCTGCTCGATCTGTGTCTCATAGTTTGCTGCCGTGCCTGATACCACCGTGATCTCTCCATCTGACAGACTGATCTCCGTCTCATTGGGTTCCTTTCGCAGGGTCACACGGAGATTTCCATAACCGCCGCCCACGGTATCCTGAAACAGATTTTCTGCTGTGGTTCCATCTACTACAAACTGATAGCTGGTACTCTTTGGATTATCCTTGCTGTATTCCTGATAACGGGTCTCGTCCAGAAAGAGATTGGCAAACTGATAAAATGTATCTCTGGCATCTGGATCATCTTTCTGGCTGTATGCTTCCAGCTCTGTGCCCAGCACTTCGGAAAAACTCCGGGCCAGCTGGTAAGAGCGTTCCTCCTGCAGACGTTCACTGCTACGGGAAGTGAGGAGTCCCGCCGTATACAGGATCGCCGCTGCAAATGCAATGAAAAATGCAGATACACACAGGACTACGGCCAGTGATACGCCTTTTTTTCTATTTTCCTTTAACTGCTGCCATCCACTGCGGTGCATGGGACTCCCTCCTTTCTATCTGTTCGCTTAATTGTTCCATGTTACTTTGGCAGTGTCAGATGCCACATAGGCATCACTGGTGCTGCCATTCAGATTGTCCTGTACATTGGAGGTGATCTCCACCTTGTCTGTCACTTTGAAGTTATCATTTTTGACAGATGTAGCATTTTCATCTATCATCTCTTCCACATCCGGCAGGATCAGCGTGTAAGCATATCCATCATCGGTACTGCTCACGATCAGCTCTGCTTTCAGCGTCAATGTGTAATACTTCGCACCATAGGAACCATTAATAACTACCTGATAATCCGGGATCACATAGGTGCTGCTGCCATCAGCATTTTCCTCGGAACTGATCGATGTCCAGTTTCCACCTTTCAGGTACTCTACCTGTACGGAATCCTTCGATTCTTTGATCCGGACAGAGGATGTAAGTGGACCTGTACTGCTTCCACTGCCTTTTACGGTTCCCGTAAGATCCATCTTATAGAGATCTGCACCATCCACACTCTGCCAGTTGACTGCTGTCCGCTTTGCCGCCCATTTCATTTCTGTTCCAGGCATATTAGGTGTATCCGCAACATTTACAGTTACCATCGTATCCTGTATATCCGAGTTGAGCGTTGGAGCATCCAGCTTCACATAAGGCAGCTGGTATACCTGACCGATGGTCGTCCATCTGGAACTTACACTGCCGCTTCCGGATAAAATTCTTGCGTAAAATACCATCCACTTTCCGGCATATTGAAGTTTCATGTCAGTCAGATTGTGGTAATATTCTGTCGGACTCTGCGTGTCCATCTGCACCGGTACTCTGGTATCCCCATAGGTCAGCGGGTAGACTGCGACCGCTTTTGTTGGATCTGCCGTTTTGGCATCATCCTTGCTGTCATAAATATAAGCTCTCAGCAGATAGGTACTGCCTCCTGGCGGAATGCTTCCCTCATTTGCCGTCACACGAACCTTCATACCACCATTTCGGAAATTTTCTGCTGCCAGCGGATTATTTATGTCATACTGCCAGTTATTGCTCCACTTTACCTTCGGCTCTGCCAGTCGGTCAGGTACCGTGATCTCCGTAGTAATACCCGGAAGGCTGTCCAGATAAGAGCCATTCGCTGTGGCTTTTGCAACCACATAGATCACGATCTTCTGACCGGCGTAGTTTTCCAGATCACGCTGGATCGTGTAGATTTCGTTGTCTTTTTTAGTGACAGGCACCGGTTCGCCAAGGACAACTGCCTTAGCCAGTTCACTTCCATAATATGGCTGTACATATACCTGATAGCTGTCACAGCCGGTCTCCGAAGGAATCTGTGGCCATGTCAGTGTGTAATTCAGCTCATTTACATCTGCGATCGTCACATTCGGTGCTCCCGGTGTCTCCAGACGGGCTTTTACCCGATAGGTTCCTGTGGAAGAGCGTCCTACTTTCTTTGTGGTTCCTGTGGTATTTCCCACTCCGGTTACCTTCAGTTTTACGCTCTGATAATTCCAGTCCGTACCATCGATCTTCAGTGTGTTTTTACTGTAGTTTTTATAATAGTCATCAGTCGGGATAGGTACTTCCCGTCCTTCCGCATCAATACCCGTCAGGGATACTTTATAACTGGTCGCTGTATTTGTCGATAGTGTCTGATCCCAGCTAAAAGTGTAGTATAGCTTGCCATCTTCGTTAACAGGCTCCATTAGTTCGTTACTGTCTGCATCCACCAGTACCGGCTTATCCAGCCAGTCAAACAGAGTAGCGGTACTCCATCTGTATTTATAAAATTCATTGTCATCCAGGACACTGCTGTCGGTATAATTCCATTCTTCAGTCCGCTGTCCGTTTTCATCTTTTTCTACAGATACCAGTTCAAATACGTTCATCGCTCTGCCATTGACTGTTGCATCGGCACTATACTGATCCCGGCCATATGCATAGACAGGTCCCAAACCGGATGCCGCATACCAGATCCGCACTTTCAGATCCTTCGCATCTCCGATATATTCCGGAAGATCTGAGAAGGATGCCGAAGCCTTTCCCTGTGATACCGTCAAAATGTCTGTCTTTGCCAGTACAGCATTGTCAATAGTTTTTCCATCTGTATCCGTCCAGGTTCCGATCAGTTCTGCCCGGTAGATCGGTGGTGTTGGAATCTTATTTTTTTTACTTGCATCCAGTTCCACTTCGATGCTTAGATTATCCAGAGTCTCTCCCGTCAGTATCACATTCTTTATTATCTCTTCACCGGACGAATTGATAACGTAGGACGGCATATAACACGGCAGATTCACAGATGTAGATATTTCCTGTGAGTCCTCTGCTTTTGTACTGCTTCCCGCTTTGATCGAAGCTTTTGCAACCATCTGGTAGACCAGATCATTTACATTTGTGATCGTTACATTCATGTTTCCTGTCGGATGCTTTTCGTCCAGTATGATCGTCCCGACACGCTGTACGGTAACCTGTACCTGCCAGTCAGGATAACCGCTGTAGTCTTCCCGATTATTAAGGCTGTACTCATACGTATGTCCATTGTCTGCTTTCACTACCTGAACTCTCACATCCGGATTTGGAAGTACTGGATTCAGCACCGTATTATCTGCTTTTATGTCATCAGAATCCTGAACATCATCATACATACTGACAGCTCTTACCGATATGGTCAATTCTCCTCTCAGATCAGACGGAATGGTAAAACTCTCTTGCTCCGAATACAGTTTCTGCTCCACTTTTCTTCCTGTATTGTCCGTGATTGTTGCAATATACATAAAAGGATCACATGTTTCTCTATTGTCATATGTTCCATCCGCATAAGGAAGCTGTTCTGGTGTGATCGCTATGGTGATCTTTCCATCAGCAACACCTGCAGTCACTTTCTTAGGTGCCAACAGCTTCTGTGTGCCATCCGCAGCTGTCACAGCACCTTCCAGACGCCGGTAAGCTTCCCGACAACGTAAAAACAACGTATCCTTCACCTTCGTAGCTGCACTGCTGACCAATCTTTCATTATTGTAGGTCTGGTCTTCAATATAGAATAACACATATCCTTTCACTGTGCCTGTTGTGTCAACGATCTGTTCCTTGTCGTTGATATAGCAGGAATTTCCTTTTATGGTTGTGCCGTTTTTCTTAATATCAGCCAGAAAATACTTGCCTTTTATCAGATCGTACATGAAAAATGCATTGGTGGTATAAAACTTATTCAGTCCACTGTCTGGATGTCCATTACCGGCTGATCCGCTTCCATTTAAAGCTACTTCTCCATTTCCGATCCGCACATTGGTATATCCCCAGCTTTCAGCACCTTCAAAATAGAAATTGCCTTTCCGGTTCTCTTCCGGCATATAGGAAACGACATCTTCATTCTTCACTCCATCGCTTCCTGTAAAGCTGGATCGTGCTGAGTAAATTGGATATTGTCTCTTATTATAATACTGCCAATTCAGGTTCAGTGAATAGTTATCTTTTACAATGGTATGATCTCTCCATGCATTTACCGTGTACCGGTCTCCAAAGATACCGGCCACAAACTGATCTCCATTCAGTTTATTTGCAAAGTTCCGACACCGTTCCACCCGGATTACTGTATTATAAGTAGATTTTTGAATGATGTCTCCAGTTGCATTATCGCTGGATAGGAATCCGAAGATTCCAGATGCCATGGAAGAAGAATAGATCTCCACTCCAGGGCCATTTACACAATCCAGGATCTGAACAGTATACTTCTGGGATTCTGCGGCTGTTTTGGACTGATAATTCGTGATATTTCCTAAAATACCTGCACTATCGTTCGCTCCGTCTCCGCCAGATCCCTCTCTCTTGTACAGGTTTCCATAGTTTCCACAGCTGATGATATTATACTCATTGTTCTCATTGGCATGATATAGCTGTGCCACAATACCACCCGACGCGCCAATCCATCCCGCTTTGTAAGTCGTCTGCATATTTCCATAGTTCCGACAATTCTCAATAGTTCCTCCGGTTCCGGTCCACTGTCCCATGATTCCACCGGAGTAATGAGAATTGTAACAATATACAGTGCCATAATTAACACAGTCGCTGATCGTCCAGTCGCTGGATGTGGAATTATTCTGGTTTCCGATAATACCACCGGCAAAACGGTCGGTTCCAGCACTTTTGATTTTACGTCCAACAAATGCACCATTTACCAGAAAACTCAGGTCCTTTTCGGACTCATTCATACCGATGATGCCACCGGTACCCACTCCGATTGCTTCGGAATTGTTTGCCAGGAACCAGTTGCCGGATACACAGCTGTTCAGTGCTCCCGTCGTCGCATTAAAAGCTGTAATACCCCCTACATTTCCATTGGTATTCATATAAAACTGAAGTCTTCCGTCCGACACTTTTGTACTGGTACCTTTATATACCAGTTCTTCAAGAAGAACGTTGCTGTTGCCATTCCATGCCACATACGTCGTGTCTCTTTTCAGTCCCTGCTCTGTCGCATTGGTATTCAGCTGTTCGATACGCTCTAATCTTTTGGTATT
>OGKG01001730.1_pt1 | contig 25180 bp, 26 predicted proteins | sample 1572201 | NCBI WGS metagenome assembly OGKG01 (sample SAMEA2582146, study PRJEB24529) | metagenome | biome: Human gut stool | place: China | collected 2011 | reverse complement strand
TGTACTTTGTACTCTTTTACTACGCCTGCTACCGGAGAAGGTACCAGTTGTTTCATTTTCATTGCTTCCATAACGATCAGTACGTCACGAACTGCAACAGTGTCACCAACTTGTTTTTCAAAACGAACGATTTTACCTGGTACGCGAGATTTAATTTCCATGATTTTCTTACTCCTTTAATCTTTAAAATCCGGGGATTATTCCCCTAGCAGCTTTATTCAAATCCTATTTACGCCTTACTCAGCCTGACAGCTGCAAAGACTTTCAGATTTCAAATATTGCATGACATCCTTACGGTTAAGCAAGGAGACATCTTCTAAACTTTTACCAAGTACAGTCTGAGTTTCCATAAATATTTCAGCAAGCTTGACACCGTAGCCATTGGGCAGATCAAGCTCAAAATCCATCTTAATTTCATTACAGCAGGCCTGTGCTGCGCGGTAAAACTGCAGCAGACGGTTATAACCGGCCGGTTTGACTATTAAATCGATATCTGAGTTTTCGTCTGTATATGGCAGTCCTGTTATCAGCTCCAGGGCAGCAGAACCAAGTACGCCAATCTGCAGGTCAAACACATAAGCCAATTCATATAACTGACGCACTATCTGCATGCAACGGTTGCGCGTTGTAAAGGCAAACGCCCTGCGTGTCAGGACCTCATAAGGTGTCATAATCGTCACTACATCATCAGCAGCAGTAAAAGCACCTATACGGATACGGTTTCCGTCTATACGTTTATGATGGATAAAGCCAATGGCAATTCCCTCGGTATTTTCTGCATCATTACGACGCACAAAGCCCGGAATATCCACATTACCCTGCAAAACCTCTTCTGCAAGATGCTTACTTTCACCATCATAGTGCGGGGAAATATCGCTCCAGATTTTGTCTTTTCCCTGCTTCGATATAAATACCAGATTATGTCTTTTTAATTGCGTTTCGTCCATGTCGGGTCCGCCTTCGCTTTCTGTTGATAATCGAGCTGTGCCTGGACCAGATCATCAAAGAATCTGGTCTTTGCCGGTCCCTCGATCATAATACCTTGCTGCTTGCCGGCTGTAATGTAATCAGGTATCAGTTCCAGTACAGTGTGCTCGGCACCTGTAACTACATCCGGACTAATCTTGACTACACGGCCCTTAATGCGCAGTATAGATCTTGCTACACGGCCTAAGGTAACAGTAGAAGTAAGTGTTGTAGCTTTTACAATCACTTCATATTCAGGATAAGTACGTTCACGGCGATAGGTAATTACCTTACCATTACGGTTACATACGTGACCGCTTTCGGAAACCGGGAAGCTGTCACCCATAGGCAAACCGCCTACGACTAGTTCATACATATCCTGCCCACCGTTATCAGGCAGCTTTACAAGCTCTACATCATCACGCACCGGCACTCCATCCATGCACAGCCAGCCAAATTCCTGGCAGCCGTACAAGTCATGGACCTCCGCATTCAGAACCTCCTGCGCTATCGGCAGCAGTTCCAAATCCAAAGGCGTACCAGCAGTAAGCAAAACAATATCTTTTGGCAGCTCATCCGCAACACCCATATGCTTAGCATCTTCCAAGGAAGCTCTGATAAAAGAAGATTCACCTACAACAGCCTTCGGCTGGAATTCATAAAGTGCTGCCAAAAAAGCATCTCTGCTGGACCGCACTAAAAATTTCCATTGCAGGCCATATTTTTTAAAGGCTTCACAACTGAAAACATTTACCAGAGGAGGATATGTAACAAGCACCTTATCCCCTGCTTTAAAACCTGCCCGCTCCAGAACCGTAAAGGAAGCCTTCACGCGTGCAGGCAGTTCAGCAAAAGTAATGCCGACAATATTTTGAAAAGCAGATGAACCTGTAGTAAAAGTAAGATAAGCAAGATTAAGGGGAGTATGAACCTCTTCTATCGTATGAGCGGCGGTCGGTCCAGCAATGCCTTTGTCCGCTAATGTCTTGCGTGGCATCTCTGCAAATGTAGGCGCAGAACCAAAGTCCTTAACCATCGATGCTATTTCAGCCAGAATTCCTTTCATACTACCCCTTCTTTCTTCCTATAATTATGCGTTGATATATTTGTCAGCAACAGCAGCGAACTCTTCGTTCATTTTAGCCATAGCTTTCAGACGATTTACACGGCCACCGCGCTCGTTGCCGTCCAGGCCACGGCCCCAAGGACCAAGTTGCTCATATTTGCCAGCAGCTTTAAGCTCCTGTACTTCTTTAACATGCTTTGCAACAACGTCGCGCATGTCTTCAACCTTGTTAACGATTTCTTTTACGCCGCCCAGGTTGTAGAAGAAGTTAACGCCAGGTGCGAATACCGGGTTAACCTTTGCCAGCTCTTCCAGACGCTCAATATCCATCTTAGTGATACGGGAGATAGAGGTCAAAGGCATTACGTGAATCATAGTGCCGAATTCCGGAGAAAGAGCCAGGATTTCGTCAGCCTGCAGGCCATGGCACAGGAATGCGCCGGAGATTGCACGGCCGATTACCATTGCTACGATAGGATGACCGGCTTTACGTGCTTCAGCCAATGCCAGCTGATAACCGCCGGTAGATTTGTTCATGCCGGCAATTTCTTCCATTTTGCCGGGGCCGTTGCCCGGAGTGTCTACGATCAGAACAATCGGGCGTTTTTCAGCTTCCGCTTTATCTTTATCAGCTTCCATAGTACGGTATACTGCGGTAGCCATCTTGTAGCCTTCTTCCAGACCGATTACGCCGCCGAACACAACCGGGAAGCGGTCATTGAAAGCATATGCATCGTTTGCGATAACAGTTACAGTTTCATCTTTCAGCTTAGCGGTACCAACTACAGCGCCCGGGCCATAGTCAGGATCGAACTCAGCAGTGCCGATTTTGTTTTCATCGAAGGAGCCTGCGTCAACAATCATTTCAATTGCGTCACGGCCACGGCCAATCATAGTGTTTTCCATTTCATCCATGTTTCTTTACCTCCTTCTCTTATGCACGCGGTCTGCGTTTAGCAACTTTCAGGAATTCTTCGGTAGTCATTTCCGGAAGTTCAGCAGGGTTTTCGTTACCATAGTGTTTCCACAGATCCATGGAATCCTTAGGCTGCATTTCAGCTACCAGCTTAACCAGACCTTGTTGTTCCTGAACCAGCTCCAGGGAGCCGATGCGGCGCATTTTTTCAATAGCTTCCATGGAAAGGTCAGCAACCTCAGCCAGAGCAGCCTTGAAATCGCCAACGGTGTCTTCAACCAGATAGTTGCAGTCGCCGATGATGTATTTATGCTTAGCACCGGTAGTACGATATACCAGAGCTTTGTTGGAAGCGTCGAATTCGTCCTTGCCCATTTCCTGCTCAATTACTTCAGGACCGGTCAGACCGATACGGCCTTCTTCGTTCATAACGATAACGTCGGTAGCAGCAGCTACGAAGCCCATACCGCCGAAGCAGCCAACCTTGGAGCCTACAACTGCAACAATCGGCAGAATGCGGCGGCAATCCTGGATTGCGTCCATAACCTCAGCATGAGCCAGCAAGCCGGCATTTGCTTCGTGCAGACGAACACCGCCGGTTTCAAAGGAGATAGCAACCAGAGGACGACGAGCGTCATAGTCATCAGCATGAGCAGCTTTGATGTCTTTAGCTGCTTTCAGAGCTAGGCGCAGGGTGTTAACCATTTTCGCACCGTTAACTTCGCCGATAGCACCGCCGATGAATTTGCCTTCCATAGAAACTACGAATACAGGATGCTTGCCAATCAGGCCAACACCGGTTACGGTACCGTCATCAAACTCTACTGCAGTACCGAGTACCGGCAGATGCGGGCTTTCAAAACGATCTTGAGGTCCGAGCAGTTCGGTAAAGGTGCCTTTGTCGCACAGGCCTATAGCACGTTCACGGGCATTAGCATCAAAGAAGCTGCTTTTTTCCAATTCATTCCAGTTTTTCATCTTATTCAGCCTCCTTTGCGGTTGCTTCTGCCAGAGCCTGGCGCAATCTCATGTATACTACGATAGGAGTAGCATTATCGTCGTTGATTTCAATAACGATGTTGCCTACGCCGGTATCGTTAACGAATTTACCCAGCATTTTTTCCCAAACAGCATCAAAGCCAACTACAGGAGTGCAAACTTTAGCCTGAACTTTGCCGCCGAGGTCTTTTTTGGTAAACATAACTTCCAGGTCACCAGAGCCGGTTACGCCCATATGGGACCATTCCGGGTTAATGGTTTGGGTATTTTCAGATTCAAACTCAAATTCCAGATTTTGTAATGCCATTTTAAGCTCCTCCTATTACCAGTTTCTGAATTTAGCAGGCGGATTGTACAGACCACCGGACCATTCAACCAGGTCATGTACGTTCTTAGCTGCCAGCATGGAGCGGTTAGCTCTGCTCATATCGATACCCAGGTCTTGCGGAGTTTTGATAACACCCAGCTCACGCAGACGTTTGGTTTCTTTCGGATCTGCTTTCATACCAACTTCGGTGAAGCCTGCAATACCACGGATAGCAGCGGTACGCTCTTCCATGTTGCGGCACTTCGGCAGATATGCGATACCTTCTTCAGTAATGATATGAGTCAGGTCATCGCCGTAAATCATAACAGGTTCAATAGACAGGTTAGCGTTTTTAGCCAGCTTGAAAGCATCCAGTTCTTCTACGAAGCCGGGAGCCAGTTTTTCACGGAAGGTTTCTGCCAGTTGTACAACAAGGCGTTTACCGCGACGTACAGGTCCCCACAGCTCTTTGTTGAGTGCGTATTCTTCGCCGCATTTGAGCCATGCGCCAGAGGAATGACGACGGCCTTTCGGGTCGCAGCCCATGTTCGGTGCGCCGCCGAAGCCTGCAACACGGTTAGCGGTTGCGGTGGAGCTGTTACCGTACGGGTCAATCTGCAGAGTGCCGCCGATAAACATATCAATTGCATAGTGGCCTGCAGTTTGAGAGAATGCACGGTTGGAACGCATGGAACCATCCGGACCAACGAAGAAGATATCGCTGCGAGCAGCTACATAATCTTCCATACCCAGCTCGCCGCCGAAGCAGTGAACGGATTCTACCCAACCGGTTTCGATTGCAGGAATCAGAGTCGGATGCGGATTCAGAATGAAGTTCTTACAGATCTTGCCTTTCAGGCCAAGCTCTTCGCCGTAGGTCGGCAGCAAGAGTTCGATAGCAGCGGTATCAAAGCCGATGCCATGGTTCATGGATTCAACTTGGTATTCACCATAAATACCTTTGATTGCCATCATGCCTTTGAGTACCTGTGCATCGGTAATCAGTGCCGGGTCACGGGTGAACAGAGGCTCAATGTAGAACGGTTTCGGAGATTGGATTACATAGTCAACCCAGTCAGCCGGAATATCAACGCGAGGCAGCTTGTCAACGATTTGGTTTACCTGAGCGATAACAATACCTTGACGGAATTTAGTTGCTTCAACGATAGCCGGAGTATCCTCAGTGCTGAAGCCGGTGAACAGATTGCCTTCTCTGTCAGCCATAGTAGCTGCAACGAGAGCAACACGCGGGGTCAGGTCCAGGAAATAACGGCCATATAATTCCAGATAAGTGTGGATAGCGCCAAGCTCCAGTTTGCCTTCCTGCAGGAATTGGGCAATACGGCCAGCCTGCGGACCGGAGAAAGACATATCCAGCTTTTTAGCAATACCTTTTTCGAATACATCCAGATGTTCAGGAAGAGTCAACACGGATTGAACCATGTGCAGATCATGAATCTTAGCGGGATCAACTTGGCACAGGCATTTAGCCAGGAAGTCAGCTTGCTTTTGGTTGTTGCCTTCGATGTTAACTTTGTCATAAGGTTTGATTACAGCTTCCAGCAAAGCAACTGTATCTTTAGCATCAACAATTTTCCCTTCCTTGACCAGCGGAGCAGCATTTTTTGCGCGCTCCATTGCGTCCTTTTTCAGAGTGTCCCACTCACGGGTAACTTTTTTGAACTCCATTACGGTCTCTCCTTTCTGAATTAAGAAAAGCTTCATATAATAAATCGGACAAAAAAAGAGAGAGTAGGGGTAACAGCCACTTAAACTGACTGTCTGCTCTCGCTCTCTCTATCACCACTATATAATTTTTATTGTGATCCGGTCCGATAATATATGCACCTATATATGCATTACACCTAACCCTGCACGTTCATGATTAGTCATGTAATGCAGTGCAGATTTTCCAAACAGGGCAACTGCTATCCAATGCTCATTTCTTACTACAGCAATTTTCATTGCCAGGCTTGCACTTGTGCTAACACTCACTAATAAACCTCTTTTAGCCTCTTCTGTAGCATGAATAACTGCATGAATATCATTGCTCTTTTTTTCAATAAGTCCTGAATTTAAACAAGCCCCAATAACAGCCCGGTTAATTCTCTCATTGAAATCATAAAAACTGGTTTTGCCTCCCACCTCAGTGACTACAGCTTTTAGCCCTTTCTTCGCCACCATCTGCTTAGCCATGTCCTCATCATAAATAGTTTGAGTCAAAGCCAGCATCATTGCTGCAATTCCGGGGCTCGCAATACTATTTTCCAGGAAACCTGGAGCAGTACTAGCCGTCATCTCAATCACTCCTTCTCTTCTCAAAAAAATCTACAAGGCATTTAGCGGATACTTATTTCACCAAAGTTAAAGCTTTGGATTATCCCTTGCTCGTTGCGCACTATAATTGCACCTTCTTCGTCTACGGCTGTTACAGTACCGGCAAAAATAACCTGATCGTTATCTTTCACCAGCACGTGTCTGCCGACTGTGCAATTAAGCTTTTGCCATTCCTTCATCACAACATCTGCGCCCAGCAGCAGCCACTTGTCATACAAGATACCAAAATCTTCCATAATAGCAGCCAGCACCTGATCGCAGGTAAAGTCCTTATGCAGGCTGGCATTGAGGGAAGCTGCAGTTGCAGCTACTTCCGCAGAGAAGTCTGCATCTGACAGTGCCACATTTACACCAATACCAACTATAGCATAATCTATTATACCATTTTCATCAAGCTGTAGCTCAGAAAGAATGCCGCAGATTTTTTTACCATCTAACAGCAGGTCATTGGGCCACTTTATTTGCACGCTTTCTGTATCATACAGTCTGCGTACGGCCTTAGCCACAGCTACGCCTGCAAGCAAGGTAATTTGAGCAGCAAATTGGGGATCGATTTGCGGTCGAAGGATAACGGTAAACCATAGGCCGCCAAGCGGCGAACTCCAGACACGTTGCATACGGCCGTGTCCGCCTTTCTGCCTGGCAGCAACAATAACGGTTCCTTCGGGAGCGCCCTCTTGGGCCATAGCTACAGCAGTTTCATTTGTTGATTTCAATACATCAAATTCTCGGAGCTGTATTTTCATAATAATTTATCAGGTTAATTATTTAACCATGCCAATGGTTGCAATGAATACGCCGCAGGCGATAGCGGATACGATAACACCGCCGATATTAGCACCCATTGCAACAGGCAGAACAATTGCAAACGGATCTTCATCCTCAGCAGCATGCTGAGCAATTTTAGCAGTGGTCGGTACACAGGATACGCCGGCAATACCAACAACCGGGTTGAAGTCGCCTTTCTTGAACCAGTAAACAACGTAGCCGCCAAGAATACCCACTGCGCCGGAAACTGCCAGAGCAAGAATGCCCAGAACAATCAACGGAGCTACTTTCGGGTTCAGCAGGGTGGAAGCTTCGCACAGGGTGCCAAGCAGCAGGCCGAGCATCAGAGTACCGGTGTACAGCAGAGTGTTTTCAATCAGATCCTGATAAGGTACGATTTCTGCTTCTTTAATAGCCATGCCCAGGAAGAAGGACATAATCAGCGGAGCAGCCATCGGCAGCAGCAGGCAGAGCAGTGCGCAGCATACCAGAATGAAGATGAATTTTTTGGATTTCGGAACTTCCGGAGCATAGAACATAATGTCTTTGCCGCGCAGAGCTTTCGGAACCAGCATTTTCAGCAGCCAAGGATAACCGGCATAGGTCAGAGACAGATACAGGTAAGCGATTACAGAAATCGGAACAAACAGGTGAGGAGCAAGCATCAGGGAGGTGAACAGAACCATCGGTCCGTCAGCACCGCCGATAGAAGCAACTGCTGCAGCTTCCGGAGGTGTCAGGCCAAGATGTACGCCTAAAACCAAAGTTACGAAGGTACCGCATTCAGCGAAGATTGCGATGATAATGGAAGTCCAGGGGTTTCCCAGGATGAAGCCGATTTCGCACATTGCGCCAACGCCCATGAACACTACGCAAGCAACCAGGCTGTTGCTGAAGGTCAGGTTGTAAATCGGCTGCAGGAAGTTAATCTGCATGATATCAACCAATTGTGCAGGATCGGAAACCAACGGATCCAGAAACAGGGTACCCAGCTTGCCGCCATCTAAGAAGAGCACGCCGCAGTTAATACAAATCATACCAATACCCATCGGAACCATGATCAACGGCTCGAGGGTACGTTTAAAACCTAAGTAAGCTAAAATAAAACCAAATGCAATAAGTGCGATTCTGGCAATAGCGATGGTTGTATCTTGAACCATCAAAGACGCAATGCCAGGGAATAATTGTGCAACGATATTTCCGTCCATTGTTATTCCATACCTCCTTCATCATTACTACTGCCCATAATCTTGTTGAGCAGTACTACAGCACCAATCATAACCAGAGCAATTGCTGCGGTAAATGCGTAAGAAAACAACGCATAAAGTTCAACGCTCATAATTAATTAGTCTCCTTTCATCTTATAAGAAAATTTAATAATTTTTATAATTTCGGACATCTTTACTGCAGTGATTTCCGGACATCACAGCAAATAAAAATATCCTTTTCTGCTTGCGGCGGAAAAGGATACAATACATCTAGGCACAGATATCTCGTATACACTCCGTCTCTCGCAGAAATATATAACATAATTAAGGCTGCGATCTGACTTAACTACTTAAAGCTAACTTCAAGAAGCATCACAGTGGCGTGACCGTAGCAGATTTTCACTGCTTTCCCTAATTTACCCTGCACCAGGCAGGCACCTCAATCAGTTTTTTTAGTTGTTCTCTCAAAATACTATCTCATTTGACTAATTTCATGTTTACCCTTAAAAAAGCAAAAAGAGACTGAATGAAATTTCTCATAATCACTCAGTCTCCATTATTCGTTTTTATGGACATATACATGAAATTGTTTTTTCTCTCATAGTCTCTCGATGCCTATATTTTATATCACTTTCACGTATTTGTCAACAATTTCACAAAAAAATTATTCCTAAAGCCGTTTTAATGGGATTTGCTTGCGTTAAGTATGTCGTCTTTTATATGTTCCGATACTAGTAAATTCTTGGCCCATGCACTTTCATAAAATTCGTCAGTGTCTGATAAGGCTAAACACTTCTGTATTCTACAAGAGAGTACTCCTTGTTTTATGTCATTATCCTTCATACATTTTATTGGTATTTCTCCACCGCTAGTGTATAATAGCAATTAGGAGGACTTTACTATGCATTTACAAAAAACAGCTCTCGTTCTGGAGGGCGGCGGCATGCGGGGAATGTTTTCCGCCGGTGTGTTTGAAGCCTTTTTGGCGCATCAGTTCACCTTTCCCTACATCACCGCCGTTTCTGCCGGAGCCTGCAATATTTTATCATATATGTCTGCCCAACCGCTGCGCACACGTCAGATTATCGAGCACTACGTCACCGATAAGCGTTACTTCAGCGTGCGCAACTGGATTAAAAGCGGCAGCATCTTCGGCTTTGACTTTATCTTCAAGGAGCTTCCCAAGCAGCTGCTCCCCTTTGACTATGCAGCCTACCGTGCCTATCCCGGCGTACTGCAGGTTGCTGCTACCGACATCGTTAATGGCGAAAGCGTCTGGTACGATCAGGAAGCAATGGGTCAGGACTTTATTCCTGTGCGCGCTTCTTCCTCCATGCCCTTTGTCGCACCTGTTGTCAAGCATGAAGGACGTGCGCTGCTCGACGGTGCGCTGCTGGCACCCATTCCCTACCAAAAAGCACTCGACGCAGGCTATGAAAAGCTGATTGTTGTGCTCACACGCAACGAAGGCTACCGCAAGAAAAAAGGCGTACCCAAGTTCCTGCTCAAATCAGTATACAAAAAATATCCTAAGCTTTGGGAAATCATGGAACAGCGCCCCAAGCTCTACAACGAGCAGCTGGAGGCTGTCGAAAAAATGGAACGCGAAGGCAAGGCTGTCATCATCCGTCCGCAGATACCCCTTACAATTGATAAATTTGATATCAAGCCGCATAAGCTGTTGGCGCTGCATGACCACGGTATCGGCTGCGGATTGGCTGCAATCGATAGGATAAAAGAATTAGAGCAGCAATAAATCCTTTTATCAAAACTATTTTCAGTGTATAATATATTCTATAATAAGGAATAACAAACAATCCACTCCTTATTCCTTGGAGGTTCACATGAAAATAAGGTTAGGCGTTATCGGCGAAGCAGAGAACATAGATATCTTTCGGGAAGTTATAGAAGAATATAATGACTACGAAATTGCTACGTTCATTGATGCCGACGGAACACATACACTGAATATTATCGATACCCACCAACAGGATTTTGACTCCTGGCTCATCTTTGACCAGATAAATTATCTGCATATAAAAAATTGGGGCAAAGTACAAAAGCCTGTCTACTACATTCCTTACTGCGGTGCCAGCTTTTATAAAACACTCTGCACTACTATTTACCAAGGCTTTAAAATCGATGAATTAAGTATAGATACAATCCCCTATTATGACATTACCCGTGCTCTGGAGGATATGAAGATAAACTATAACGTTATTAATCATTTATCCGATGAACATGGTGCCTTATCGCTCAACGGATATGCTGCTTTTCATCTTGAACTCTTTAAAAAGGGCATCACTAAAGCTGCTGTCACCAGAAGCTACTTTGTCAAAAACTTATTGGAGCAGCACGGTATCCCTGCTTTCTGTATCATGCCTATACGTGTTACTGTACGCAATATTTTAAACGTAATTTTAACTCAATTCCGTATAAAAAAACTCCGGGAAGGCCAGATTGCCGTGCAGGTATTCAGCTTCAATCTTCTGGGCGATAAAGACAATTTTTATTCCGTGGATGACTTATACAGCAGAGAAATTGCTATTTCACAAAAGCTCATCAGCTACACCAAAAACATCAGCGGCTCATTAAAGCCTGCCAACGAAGGTAATTTTTATATTTTCACCACGCGCGGCAGCCTGGAACAGCTCACCAACAGCTTCACCAGCCTGCCCGAACTGCCAATTCTGCGCGATTTAAGCAAAAGCCTGCGTGCCTGCGGTATCGGCATAGGCAACAGTGCCCGCGAAGCTGAATATAATGCCGGCATTGCCTTAAAGCATGCTTGCGCCGATAAAAAGGGCAGCTGGTATGTCGTGCTTGACGACAAAACAATCAGCGGTCCTTTAGGAAGCGCACAACAGATAGATTTTCAGTATGCCTCCGCACAGTTGGAAGAAGTAAGCAAAAAGACATCTCTCAGCCAAGCCACCTTAAGTAAAATTTGCCATGCGTTGAAAATTTACGGACGCGATGAGCTTAATGCACAGGAGCTTGCCACAATACTGCAAATCCTGCCCCGCAGCGCCCGTCGCATTCTCACCTGCCTTACGGAGCATGGTTATGCCAAAGAAATCCGCTCGGAAATGTCTGAAACAAAAGGACGCCCACGCAAAATATATAAAATAAAATTATAAACACTCCTCCAAAGGCTGAGGTTCAGCACTAAACTGTAACCTTAGCCTTTTTATTTTTAAATTATATACACATATATCTCCTATTGACACACTAGGCGAAAAGATGTATTCTTTAATAAAAGTCTTAGCCTTTATTAGTCTTTTATTATTTTGAGGGGGCAAAAACAATGTCAGATACATTATTAGACAAAAACAAAATTTGGCAACAGATAGACGATGAAAAGGAAAACATGCTGCAGCTTTGGCAGGAATTAGTTAACGTTGATTGCGGTTCCGGCAACAAAGCAGGCGTTGACTTCATCGCACAAAAAATCGAAGCCATTTTAAAAACACTTGGCTTTGCTACAACCCAGGTAGAATTTGAAAAAGCAGGCAACACACTGGTAGGTAAAATCGGCGATACCAGTAAAGATTTTATCGTTTTATTAGGCCACATGGACACCGTATTCAAAGACGGCACCGTAGCAGAGCGTCCGTTTAAAATTGTTGACGGAAAAGCCTACGGCCCCGGCTGCCTTGATATGAAGGGCGGCATTGTTATCATGCTGACAGCTTTAAAAGTGCTTTTGGCAAATAATTATTCCAAGCATGGTATTAAAGTAATCCTTGCAGGCGATGAAGAAGTAGCTCATTACTTAAGCAATGCTTCCGAAACAATTTTGGCGGAAAGCAAGGGTGCTTTGGCAGCATTTAACTTTGAAACCGGTTTCTTGGATCAGGGTGTTGTCACCAGACGCAAGGGCAGATATGAATTTACCATGGAAGCCTATGGTCGCGGCGCACACGTAGGCAATGACCCGCAAAGCGGCCGCAGCGCCATCATTGAATTAATGCATAAGGGCCTTGATATCGAAGCCTTAACTGATTTCGACAAGGGTATTAACTTTAACGTAGGTTTATTCGAAGGCGGCACAGTCAGCAACGCAGTACCGGACTACGCAAAATTAACCTGCGACACACGCTATACCGACTATGCCTTACTGGAAGAAGTATTGCCCAAATTGCAGGCTATTGCGGCTAAGCAATACGTTCCCGATACCAAAATCGTTCTCAAGACTGTTACGGAATTCCAATCCATGGACGAGGTTCCCGGCACAGCCGCTTTGCTCCAATTAGTACAGGAAGCAGCGGCAGAGTGCAATTTACCTCAACCTACAGCCAAAGCAGTCGGCGGCGGTAGCGACAGTGCCTATGCTACAGTTGCAGGCGTTCCTACAATCTGTGCTCTCGGCGTACAGGGCGTACGCAACCATACGGCAGAAGAATTTGCTGTTGTAGATACTCTCTTCAGCAGATGCAAACTGTTTGCTACTATCATGCTTAATATCTGAGGCAAAAGCTTAAGCTTACAGATGCCTTGTTTACATCTTACATATTATTCTTCCTACATACCCCTAAAAAGTATCGTCCCGGCATTTTTTCCGGGACGATACTTTTTTATGCTTATTATATTACCTTTAGTCCTCAATAATCAGACGTCCCTCAAGCTCACGTTTGAGATGCTGATGCGTCATAAAGTATTCCTCGATCACATCGCGATACGAAGTCGCCAGCACGCGTACTCTGCCGTTGGCTTCGGCCTCCTCCAGCGTAATATCCAAAAACGGCTTCAGGCTGCTGTAGTGATATTTGCACAGACCAATCTTATAAATCTGCTGCGCTCCCAAGGGTTTTCCCCCAAATGTCAGCTCCTTGAAGCATTGGCCGCTGCGGCTCCATACTACATGCATTCCCTGCGACAGCTGATAAAATTCCGTATGCTCGCCGGTAAAGGCCTCCTCGCGCAGGAAGCGCTTAATCATGCGTGTCAGCTGCTCACCGGTAACCGGCAGCATATACACCGCTTCATCATAGGGGAAGCATTCGGTAAAGTCGCTGTACAGCACTACCGGTCCCAGATTATAGCTGCGGATAGCACCGGAACCCATCAGCATAATATCAATGCCCAGGCTCTCCTGCAGCGCATCCGCTACCAGACTGCCAAGAGGAGTTTCCTGAATTCGGGAAGGATGCTCCAGCTTGCGGGCAAAGCGGGTAACCAGTCTGCCGTACTTTTTGTCTGTCAAATCCTTGTAGTGCATAATGAAGTTTTCCAGGCTTTCATCACGAGGGCAATGGGTTTCATCGATAGGCACGTTCGACCAGGTATAAGTATCGACCGCATTCAGGTCGGTATCTACCATGATATCAAAACGACCGATCTGGTCCGTGCCTGTTCCGGCCTGTACAATCAGAATATCATTAACCTTTACCGGATGCTCCAAAAAGGTATGCGAATGCCCACCGATAATAACGTCAACGCCCCAAGCGGGATCAAGCATTGCCGCCAGTTTTTTATCCTCTTCGAAGCCGATATGCGTAAGAATAATCGTAAAATCGATATCGATTGGATTGTAGGTATTACAAATACGGCCGATTTCCTCTGCCGCCTCGCAGATATCTACAAAGGAACCGATTACCTTATCCATCTTCGTCTGCGCCAGTACGTCCTCGGTAATGATGCCGATGAAGAGAATCTTCATACCATCGATATGTGCGATATAAAACGGCTGGAAAAGACGCTTGTTATTCGTGCGAATGTGAAAGTTCGCATTGATAATCGGGAAGTTAGCGCACTTTTCGATAAACAGCAGATGCGCCAGACCGTAATCAACCTCGTGATTACCGATGGTCACAACGTCCGGTCCCAGCAGATTCATAATCTCAATGGTCGATACGCCCTTGTATTCCGCATCGATTACGGAGCCACGGAACATATCCCCGGCGATGCAGTAGATAACATTCTCTTCTTCTTCCCTTACCTTATTGATATAGCCGGAAAGCATGGATACGCCGCCGACGAGCTTATTATCAATTCTTTCAGCCAGGAAATCGCCATGCAGGTCATTGGAATGTAACAGTGTCAGCTTTTTTAAATTTTTCATATTAGCACCTCATTTCCTGCAGTTACTGTATTTTTGGTAATTTTATTATAATGTAAACCCGGCAATTTGCCCCTACCCTAAAAGCGTTTTTCGGATAGGAATAAGCAAATTTTTTATTATTTTCGGCTATTTTTCCGTCTGCTTTACTTTTTTCCCGATACATAGTATCATATTTTCATCTGAACTTATCAATTTATCCTATATACCGAATTTCACTATAGTCAAAAATTTTCTTGGGCTTTTCTGTCAAAAAGGATTTTCTGCTATGCTAACCTACAGCTTTGCCGATTTACAGGGTGAGAGCATGTACGCTCATCTCTACAAATGCATCAAAAACGATATCACCAACGGTGTCCTCCATGCTGAGGAAAAGCTGCCCTCCAAGCGCATGCTGGCCAAAAATTTAGGCATCAGCCTCATCACCGTGGAAAATGCCTACGCACAGCTCGTAGTCGAAGGCTATATCTATTCGCAGCCCAAGCGCGGTTACTACGTGGCGCGCATTGAGCAGCAGCCTCTGCCGGTAAAGGCAGAACGCAAAGCAGCGCCGTCACTTAAACCACAAGCAACGGCGCAAAGCGTCAGCTTCGCCAAAAGCAGCGTACCGCCGGACACCTTTCCCTATAACATCTGGGCACGCCTTTTGCGTAACACGCTCACCACAGCGGACGAGCACGCTCTCATCAGCGACACCAGCGCCGGCGGCGTTTTGCCGCTGCGTCAGGCGCTCGCCCGTCATCTTTACCAGTTCCGCGGCCTGAACATTGCGCCCGAGCAGATTATCATCGGCGCAGGCACGCAAACGCTGTATAATCTTATCGTACAGCTTTTGGGACGCAGCCACGTCTATGCGCTGGAAAACCCAGGCTATCCGCAGTTGGCAGCAGCTTATCAGGCCAACGATGTTTTCTGCCGTTATCTGCCGATGGATGCCCATGGTATCCGCGCCGATGTTCTGGAAAACAGCGGTGCCGATATTCTGCACATCAGCCCTTCGCACCAGTTCCCTACCGGCATTGTTATGCCTGTCAGCCGCCGCTACGAATTGCTGCACTGGGCAGCAAAAAAAAGCAGCCGTTATATCATCGAAGATGATTACGACTGCGAATTCCGCCTGTTCGGCAAGCCTATTCCGCCATTGCAGAGCATTGATACCGAAGAAAAGGTTATCTATATCAACACCTTTTCCAAAACGCTGGCACCAACCTTCCGTATCAGCTACATGCTGCTGCCACCGCACCTGGCATCGCTGTTTTATGACAAACTCGGATTTTATTCCTGTACTGTATCTAATTTTGAGCAGTTTACGCTCGCTAAATTTATCGAGGACGGTTATTTTGAACGCCACATCAACAGAATGCGCACCTACTACCGCAGCAAGCGCGACCGTCTGCTGCAGTATCTCACGCAGTCCGACGCTGCACCCGCACTTACGGTAGAAGGCGAGGACAGCGGTCTGCATTTTCTGCTGCAACTTGCTACCGATGCCAAGGATTCTCAGCTTGTGCAGGCTGCAGCAGCCAAGGGCATCCAGATTAAATTTCTTTCGGACTATTATCACGAAAAGGTTGGCGACAGCTCGCACACCCTGCTGATGAATTACACCGGTCTGGCGGATGATAAGCTGTATCCGGCCTTAGACACACTGTTTACCGTGCTGAAGCCTTATCTGAAGCTGTAATTATTTCGCAACACACAGGCTGACAAAATATTCGTGGATGCCCGTGCTTTTGGCTACGTCAAGCTCCGGATGAAAGGCCAGATCCAGCTGCTTGCCGTACTGTGCCGCCACAATATGCTCATCTACAGCAGCAAGCACCTCTACGCCATCCCCCACGCTGTCAATATACGGCGCACGGATGAAGGTCATCGGCACCTTGCCCAGCTTACCGAATTCTGCCTCGGTAAAAAAGCTGCCCAGCTGCCTGCCGTAAGCATTACGCTTCACGGTAATCGGCATAGTGGCCAAGTGCAACTTGCTGTCGTTCGTCAGCTTTTCCGCCAACAGAATCATACCTGCGCAGGTTGCCAGTACCGGCAAGCCCTGCGCTATTTTTTTTCTGCAGCGGTGCAAACATACCAAGCTCATGCAGCAGCTTGCCCTGCACCGTACTTTCGCCGCCCGGCAGGACGATGCCGTCCAGGGGCTGCTCCAAATCCGGCAACTGACGCAGCTCTACAGCTTCCGCGCCCAGCTGACGCAAGGCCTGCACGTGCTCAATAAACGCACCCTGCAGTGCTAAAACGCCGATTTTCATTATTTACCACGCTCCGCCATCAGCAGCTGAATTTCCGGCTCGTTGATGCCAACCATAGCTTCGCCCAAATCCTTGGCACCGCAGACAAACGGTACGTTAAACTTGGTTTTATCGATATGGTAAACATCATCAGCAGGAGAAAGCACCTCGCTCTCATCGATATAGTCAATCTCCAGAGCCTCCAGAATCTGTGCTTCTACAAAATGACCGATGCGCACCTTTGCCATAACAGGAATAGAAACTGCGTTTTGAATTTCCTTAATCAGCTTCAGGTCGCTCATGCGTGCTACGCCGCCTGCTGCACGGATATCGGCAGGAATCTTTTCCAGTGCCATAACAGCGCAGGCACCTGCTGCCTCCGCAATACGCGCCTGCTCCAGTGTCGTAACATCCATAATTACGCCGCCCTTTAACATCTGTGCCAGCTGTGCATTTAATTTATAACGTTCGTTCATTGTGAACACCTCCAAAATATATGCAAATAATAGGTTATGTGTAGTATTATACCTACATCTGAGCTTATTAATATATTCATTTCTCATCAATTTACTATGTTCAGTTTTAATATATGTATTCTTCACAGCTTACACAACCATACTGCTAAGCAACGCCTGAAGCGTTGCTGCAGGCAGCAAAAAAGCAGTCGCTCTATCATCAACGATGATAGCGACTGCTTTTGCGTATCTTCAGGATCCCCGTAATGTATTTACATCACTGTATTCTTCATAACAATGACATTGTTACAACTGACGGATGTCATTACTTTAACATCTGGCCTCACATTTTTATGCAAAACTGAACTCTTATTACTGTACTATATTTAATTATAAACACCTTGCACTTTATAGAGCATCCAACAAAAATTTAATGCCGGTAATCAGCACCAGCACACTCGCCAGCTTCATCAAAATGCCGGACTGCAGCCTTTGCGCCAAGGCTACACCGCCCTGAGCACCGACAAAGGCACCCGCACCGATCGCCAGACCGCTGGTCCACACAATATGCCCAAGCATAGCATGCGAAACTAAGCCTGCAAGCGAGGAAACTGCCAGAATGCAGGTAGAAGTAGCAATGGCCACGTGCACCGGGAAATTCAGCACATAAACCATAAAGGGAACGTGGACGATACCGCCGCCTATGCCCAAAATGCTGGCTAAAAAACCCACACCGACGCTGCAAAGAACGCCCAGCTTCCAGTTATAGACTTCCGGCACCTCGCCGGCCGTCTTACCCGCCGCATTCTTACTGGCCTTGCGATACATATTTATCGCTGCCAGCACAAAGAAAGCGCCGAACACCAGATAAAAAAGCCTGCCCTGCAGATATTCTGCGGCATAGCTGCCTAAAAATGCACCGGGAACGGTAGCCACGGCAAATTTCAAGGCCGCATCTACGCAAACCTTCTTCTGCCTGATATACCCCCAGGTCCCCGAAACAGCATTCATCAATACCATCAGTACCGAAGTACCGATAGCCAGCTGCGGCTCATAATCCCAAGCAAACACCAGAAGCGGTACAATCACCATACCGCCGCCAATGCCTAAAAGCGCCCCCAATAAACCGACTAAAATACCTAAGGCCAAAAAGCCTGCTACTTCCATCTGCATCCCTCTCATTCTCTCATAATTCTCATTGCAGATTAGCTTATTTTTTTTAAATCTCTCGTCGGTCAAAATCATCTTTTGACCTGTATTCTCATATATTCCGCAAGTATTCAAAAATAATTGCGGAACAGCAAATATTTTACACCTAAATAATCAAAAAAGGAAGTACCTGTGATATAAATTACTTAGGAAAAGTTAATTTTTCCCAGCAGCCTATATCAGCAGCGTACTTCCTTTATAAATTCGTTATATTGCCTGCTTATTAAAGTAGTCATCAGCACCGGAATCAGCAGAATGCTGTGATTGCGTATTTTTTTAACTAAAGCACTGAGGCCGGCAACAATGGCGCCGGTCTTGGGCAGAATGTTCAACGAACAGCCAACCATAAACAGGAAGGCGATAATGGTGATGCCACCCTTAAAGCCCTTGTTGATGGAAGTAAAGAAATCCAAAAAGCCTGTCGGCTTTTGTGCTACATAATGGAAGGTAGCAGGGTCAACGACCATTTTACCAGTGTGTGCATCAAAGTAAAAGTGGCAGCCGCCACCGGCGACTGCCACATGCATCAGCTTCGCTCTGAAATTATTCGGCAACTACCATAACCTTGAAGGTAGCAGTTACATCGGTATGCAGCTTAGCAACAGCGGTGTATTCGCCTAAGCCTTTAACTGCGGATTTCAGCTCGATTTTACGACGGTCAATGTTCAGACCGGTTTGTTTAATCAAAGCCTCAGCAACGTCCTTGGAGGTTACGGAGCCAAACATTTTACCGTTTTCACCCACGCGTACCTTCATAGTTACTACAACCTTTTCTACCTGCGCGCCCAAAACAACAGCCTCATCCTTAGCCTGAGCTGCACGATGCTTAGCGGTTGCCTGGTCCTGTTTAGCCTGGTTGAGGTTAGCTGCGGTAGCTTCCTTAGCCAATTTACGCGGCAGCAGGTAGTTGCGGCCATAACCTTCGGCGGTTTCTACGATTTCACCTTTCTTGCCTAAGCTTTTAACATCTTGTAAAAGAATTACTTTCATCTGTTCGACACTCCTCTAACTGTTTTTTAGTCAGCGCAATAATCTGCGCTTCTACATCCCTGGCACGTTTATTTGCCAGCTGCACACCGGCCACCGTCTGATGACCGCCGCCACCCAGCTCTTCCATAATTACCTGCACATTGACGCTGCCGTCACTGCGGGCACTTATGCTCAGGGAACCATCTTTATATTCAACAATTGCCATGCCTACAGCTACACTCTCAATGGTAATCAGAGTATCCGCTGTCTGCGCGGCAAGCACGGAAGACATAGTATCATTATCGGCATTACGCATAACTGCAACAGATAAACCGGGTATCGGCATTCTTGCTCCGGCTATCAGCTTAGCCTTCTGCTGTACAAAGCTCAAATCATCCTTAAACAGCTGGCGTATCAGATTCGGGTTAGCACCGCAGCGGCGCAGCAAAGCGGCAGCCTCAAAGGTACGCTCGCCTGTCTGCACATTGAAGTTTTTCGTATCCAGTACAATACCGGCATACAAGGCTGTTGCCTCCGCCGGCGTAATATCCAGCCGGTCATCAAAGTAACCAATCAGCTCCGTTACCAGCTCACTGGTAGACGAGCTGGAAGGCTCCAGATACAGCAGCGTTGTATCGCCGATAATATCCTCGGCACGACGGTGATGGTCGATGATAATGCGGTTTCTGCAAGCCTGCAGCACAGCCTTGCTGGCCGAAAGCACCTCACGGTGATGATCGACGATAACCAAAAGGCTCTTATTGGTAACCAACGGTAAAGCATCGGCACCGCTCCGCATAATATCTATATACTTTGTTTCGTTAGCCGAAAGAATGATATTCTCATTATCCAGCACCTCGGTAATACGCTTATAATAAGCGTTATGCTCGCTGCTGACAATATAGGTTTCCTTGCCCAGCGACAGGCCCAGCTTAGCCATACCAATGGTAGCGCCGATGGCATCATAATCCTCATTAACGTGTCCCATAACAAAGATACGGTCAGCCTGCAGCATCTGCTCATGAATCGTCTGCGCCACGATGCGGGCACGTACACGCGTACTTTTGGCACCGACACTGCTCGTGCCGCCAAAGAACTGCGTATTCTTATCCTTCATAACAACAGCCTGATCACCGCCGCGTCCTAATGCCAGATACAGGCTCTTATTGGCATTGCCGATAAGCTCCTCCAGCGTAACGCCGTCACAGGCTACGCCTATACTTACAGTCGGCGGTATTTTATTACCACTGCGGATTTCGCGAACCTTATCGAGAATCATGAACTTATCTTCCATCATATCCATTACGGCAGACATGGAAAAGCCCATCAGGCTGCTTTCCTTGTTCATGCGGCAGATAAAGCCCTGCTTAGAGGCAGCCCACTTGGTCAGCAGCTCATTGATTTCGCCATTCAAATTGGCCATATTGGTTTCACTCAGCCCGCGCATAACCTCTTCGTAGTTATCAAAGCGCACATAAGCCAGGCACAGCTTATCATTGCTGTATTTCTGGCGCAAAAGCTCATAATCCGTGATATCCGTCAGATACAGCATCAGGCCGCTAGAGGTATTTTCCTTTTTGCTGTGACGCTCCTGCGTTTCTACACTGTAATAGCGCATACGATAATAGTGGTCTTCAATCTGAATAACCTGCTCTCCGTCACGCACGCTCATCAGCTCAAAAGCATTCTGTGCCAACGGCAGAATTTCCTCAGGCTTTTTGCCCTCCAGATTACTTTTGCCTGTCCAGGCGGCAAATAATTCATTTTTCCATTGCAGCTTGCCATCTTTGGAAAAAACTGCAATGCCTACATCCAGCTTGCGCACCGCAAAATGGTTGGTACGTTCAATATTGCGGATAATATTATCCAGATAACTGCTGAAGAAGATTTCCCTGTTAATAAGATTCTGGCGGCTGAAATAATAGATAACGCCAAAAAGAATCAGTGCAGGAAAAATCAGCTTAGGCTGCAGATAGCAGACTAATATTGCCAGCAGCACAATTATCAGCAAATAAATATTAGTATCTGCTTTGGAATTCATATTCCGGTTAAACCTACTGAACATTATTTTCACCTCAAATCCGGCACAGTTGCCGAACTTTACCTTTGTTTTCTGAATCTGCTTGCAGGACGGATTTTCCTGAAGTCCATAACAATATCAAAGGCACCTACATAAACCATAATCTGAGTAAAGATAGGCACTATAAAGAGCAGCGCTATACCGATATTGGCCCACCAGCGCGGCTTGTGCTTTGTTTCTACAAACCAGTACAGCAGCACAATGCCCTGCAAAACCAGCACAAAGCTGCAGACCGTCTGTACATTGACAGACAGCGTATACATCCAGCTTGCCTGATCATGCTGATAATAATAAGTTACCGCAAACAAAGACGCAGCATAAGGCCACAAAATCCAGCCGGGAACCTGCAGCATCGTAAACGGCGGGAAGGCTTCAAAGCTTTCACCCAACTTCGTAAGAATCTTTTTTGCTGCCATGTAGTTCACAAAAGCCATCAACGGCGCACACATCATGAATGCACCCGGCATGATAATGCGCATCATGCGCAGCATTTCAGCATAACCGTCGACAGTCTTTTTGATATCGGCCTCGCTCATGCCATGCTCGCGGTAATAAACCGTCAGCTGCTCCAGGCTTTGGTGGAAGGAGCTGAACATCATCTCAATCGGGTCAATACCAAGTACCCAGAAGCTAAGCACGATATTCAGCACCAACGCAATTACAGCGCCGACACTGCCGTAAAGCATCATTTTCATCGGCGGCAGATGACGTCGCATACACTCGCCTAAAATCAGGCCCAAAAGGCCAAAAATAGCCGCCAGGAAAAAGGCATTAATTGGGCTGATAATCATCGCGATAATCACGGTAGCAACCAGCAGCGTCATAATGCTCCACTTCAGTCCGTGACGGCAGCCGCAGATAACTATTGGCAAGGGCCAGACAAAATTAACAAAAGCACCCAGCACAGGCACATACATACTTATCAAAGCCATAACGATGGCAACGGCAGCTAAAATACCGGCCTCAACCATGGCAGATGTTTTACGAATCACAGGTTATCCTCCTTTATGGATATATTTCTTCAATATATTATTGTACTACATCAACCGCTGAAAAGCAAAGGCTTTACACCCGCCGACAAGCCGTATTGTGTATTTCATACAAAAAATGGTATAATATATATAACATTCTTGTACAGTAATGACTACCGTACATAGGCGTCTTTTATTTTTTCAAAGGGGTTCTTAGCTTGCACAAGCAATATTTTCCGCAGCGCTGCTGCATGTTTCTCGTCGGTATCTTTACCATGACACTCGGCATCGCTCTTTCCTGTAAGGCTGATTTAGGTACTTCGCCTATTTCCAGCGTACCATGGGTTATGAGTATGTTCATGCCCTGGAGCATCGGTGAAATAACCATCGTCATGAACTTACTTTTTATCATCGCCCAGCCCATCCTGCTGCGGCAATTTTACTGGCGTAAGCTGTTGGGCCAGCTGGCAACACTGCTCGCCTTCGGCTACTGCATAGATTTTTCGATGAGTCTGCTAGACTGGGTAGCACCAGATACCTTGTTTTGGCAATGGTTTGACTGTATTCTTAGCACTATTCTTCTGGCCTTCGGCGTATTTCTCTGCATCCGCGCTAAAATTTTTGTTGCTGCCGGTGAGGGCCTCGTACTGGTTATTTCTTTTATCAGCAAAATTAGATTCAGCATCATCAAAAACTGCTTCGACTGCACGCTCGTCGCTATCAGCCTGGCAATTTCCTTTATGCACTTCGGTGCTATGCGCGGCGTAGGCGTAGGCACGATTGCCGCAGCCATCCTCGTTGGCCGCTGGATACAGCTTTACAGCAACAGGCTACATATTTTCGACAAATGGAGCATTTTAGAGTAATTTTAGAGTAAGATTTTTCTTACTCTAATTTATTTACTTAAATTTTCTGAATTTTTCTTGTATTCTGTTAGATTATGTGCTATAATCCATTACAACAGCTGTTAGTATAAAATTTATCTAAGAAGGTGCTAATTTATGCTCAGTATTGGTACAGTAAAATGGTTTAATAATACCAAAGGCTATGGATTTATTGAGGCACGCAATGGTCAGGAAGTTTTCGTGCATTTTTCAGCCATCCGTTCCGACGGCTATCGCTGTCTGCAGGAAGGCCAGCGTGTTTCCTATCATCTTTCACGCGGTAAACACGGCCCCATGGCATTGAATGTATCGCCAATTATTTAATACGGACCTGCGCCGGCAGTTTATCTGCCGGCCTTTTTTATTGCTTCAATAATATTGTTCAAACAAATTCTGAGATTTATAACGCACTTAGTTAAAATAAAATGCACCACATTGCCGCTTACTAAAATAAAAAAACAGTGCGACTTTCGGGAATTATCTTACAGTTTAGTAAATTTTTTGTTAAATTTAAGTAAAGTATTGTTGCGTTTTTGTAGACAATGTGTATACAAAAGCGGAATAGTAATAATAACCGTCGGCAACTGCTGCGGTATTTTCAAGGAGGTTTTATCAATGGCAAAGAAAACTAGTTTATGGGCACTGTTGCTCGTAATGCTCGTAACTATGCTTACAGCTGGTTGCGGCGGCGGTAGCGGGGAGAAGAAAGCTGCTCCTGCTAATGACAAAAAACTTATCATCTATACCTCTATGAAGGAATCTCTGATTAAAGGCATCGTTGAGGGCTTCAAGAAACAAAATCCGGATATTGATGTCGACTATCAGTCTGCCGGTGCAGGCAAGCTGATGGCTAAAATCGCTGCTGAACGTCAAAGCGGCAAAATTTTGGCAGACGTTATCTGGACCAGTGAAGTTCCTGATTTCTATAAAATGAAAGATGAGGGCATTTTGGAAAAATACCAAAGCCCGGTATTAAAAGAAACTGTTAACCCGTTCAACGATTATGATGGCTCTTTCCATGCAGCACGTCTTGGTACCCTGGGCATCATCATTAACACCGACAAAATCAAAACTGCTCCTACCCAATGGTCTGACCTGCTGAAACCGGAATACAAAAACGGCTTCGGTATTGCTAACCCGGCTCTTTCCGGCACCTCTTACATGAGCGTAGCACTGCTGGAAAAACAATTCGGTTGGAAATTCTTTGAAGATATCAAAGCTAACGGCGGCCGCATCGGTAAAGGCTCCGGTCAAGTTATCGACGATACCGCTTCTGGCGAGCTTGTTTCTTCCTTAGCAGTTGACTATATCACCAACGCTAAGATTGCCAAAGGTGCTCATCTGCAAATGTGCTATCCGCCTGAACTCCTGGTAGTTCCCAGCCCGGTAGCTATTTTCAAAGGCACTCCTAAACTGGATGCTGCTAAAAAGTTTGTTGATTATCTGTTGAGCAAAGAAGCACAAACCCTGGTTGCAAAGCAAGGCACCATCCCTGTACGCGAGGACGTAGAAATCCCTGCTAAATTTAATCTGCCGGCTCCGAAGGCTGCTCTGGAAAAATCCATTAAGATTGATTACAAAGAAGCTGTAAAGGCCAAAGAAAATACCATTAAGAAGTTCTCTGGTATTATGCAGGTTAAGAAATAAGCTTCAGACAAGCTCAGTCAAATTTAGTAAGTCAAAGCAATGGAGGCTGGGACAAAACCCAACCTTAAACAGAAAAACCAGTGGAGTTTTACCGTCA
>OGKG01001722.1_pt1 | contig 25240 bp, 20 predicted proteins | sample 1572201 | NCBI WGS metagenome assembly OGKG01 (sample SAMEA2582146, study PRJEB24529) | metagenome | biome: Human gut stool | place: China | collected 2011 | reverse complement strand
TTTAGTCGCCTACGGCGAGTTACAAGTTGCAGGTTACATTTGCCTTCGGCAAGTTGCAGGTTGCTTTTCTTGCGTTGTAGACTGTATTTAATTTATTTGCTTTTAGATAATGAAAAAAAGAGTAGGAATACCTACTCTTTTCCGCTGTGTGAAATGATATATGCTTACTTGAGAAGCTCTTTTATTTTTTCTTCCAATGCTTTGCCTCGTAGTTTGATGGATAAGACTTTTCCTGTTGAATCTACAAGGAAGATAGCGGGGATAAGTTTTACTTCGTATGCATCGGCGATATTTGATTTATCCAAGAAATTAGGCCAAGGGAATTGTTCTTCTTGAAGTGCTTTTTGCCATGCAGCATTGTCTTTGTCTATGGATATGCTGATTATTTCAAGACCTTTGGTTGCAAATTCTTTATACAAGGCTTTCAGGTTGGGAATTTCCCGACGGCATGGTCCACACCAAGATGCCCAAAAGTCGATGAGTGTGTATTTTTTGCCTTTTATTAGTTCTTGTAAAGTGAGTGTTTTACCTTGAGAGTCAGTTACGGTAAAGTCAGGGGCTTGTTTGCCTTCGAGGGTTTCCGGATATAGTTCTTCATAAACAATTTGACCGTAATAACTTTTCTGTGCTTCCGGTGAGAAGTTTGCGAACCATTCTTTTTGCTCTTCCTCGAACCAACTCATGGATTGCAACATAAGGAAAGGTCCCCACCAAGAGTTCTTGTTATCCATGACGGCTTGTTTTGTCTTTTCCCCCGCAGCTTTGAAAAAAAGATTTTCGTCTGCAGCCATTTCCTGATATTCTTTTGTTTTGGCAAGAGAGTCCATGAGAGTTTTGTTTTTATTCATTCTGGCTTCACTTATTTGGGCGCTGATTACCTTGTGTTTTTCATTTTTGCTCATAAACATCTGTTCTAATTCTTCTTTAAATGCCATTTTTTTGAGAAATTCCTCGTGGATGGGGGAGCCGGATACTTTTGTATCACTAAAAGATGTCCATTCTTGACCATTGTTATCCCGGGTTTCTACCTTGCTTGTAACAGTGGCATTTACCCCGTTCTCTACCATTACTTGTATTACGCCCGAATTTTCTTTCAATTGTATGTAGAACATCCGGGGTGATTCAACTTGACCGGAAAAGGTAAATTTGCCGTTAGAAAGAGTTGTCGTTGCAATGTTTTTTTCTTGTTTGTGAGTAGAACCCGGTACGAGGCAAATTTCTGTTCCGTCGGTTAAGCCGGTGATTGTTCCGTTGATTGTAAATGAATCTTTTGAAGCACAAGCAGTGGTGGCTAGCGTGATGATGGCTAGCATCATGATTATTATTGTTTTCATTATCGTGTCGTTTTAAAGCTTATCGTTCTACATTTTGTTTTATGGTTCCGTTCCCCGGATTGCTTGTAGCTCCCAAAGGGAAGGGCATTATCCACAGGTGTGAAGTCGGGGATAGGGTGAGTGTACTTTCATTAAACTCTTTCGTGAGTGTCCGGGCGTACAGGGCATCTTGATTTAAGCGACGCATATCCCAAAAAGGGATGGCGGTTTGCACGTATTCGTTCGCTTTTTCCGAAATGATGTATTTCACGGCTTGCTCTGTCGTGGCGGCAGAGAGTGGAGCGTATTTATCCGCGAAGATACGGGTTACACGTACGGCGTTCAGAACGTTCATGGCTTCGTCGATATTGTCCTGTCCTCCTTTGCGTGCAAAACATTCGGCTTTTATGTAATACATTTCGGGCGTGGAGATTCCACCACCGTTAAATTTATCATTACGGATACCATAGAATATATCATCGGGTGCTTCGTATTTCGCTTTCCATTTAGAGGCAAAACGGGCATCGCCTTCTTCAAAAAGGGCGGCACGCGTGATGGTTAAAGCTCCGTTGACTCCGCTTTGTCCGAAGTTCTTTTGTGTGTTGGTCCCGTAGCGGAAAATATAGTTTTCCGGGTTATTCAAGCCGATAGCGGGATAACTGGTTGACCAATCGTCCGGTTTTTCTATTTGTTCTTTGTTTTGCTCGTAATAGGTACGCCAGTCATATAGTTCATCGTTTTGTTTCAAGGCTTCTTCCGCGTATGTTAAGGCATTCGTGTAATCGCCCATGGTGAGATATACCCGTGCCAACATGGCGTATGCGGTTCCCAGAGTCGGGTGCAGGACGGTAGTACCTTCTTCGGGGAGAGCCGGAAGAGCCTCGGTAAGGTCTTGTAAAATGAATCCATACATTTTTTCGATCGTGATCTGGGTAGAGGGAGCCCCCATATCCATACTGAGAATCTGGGGAACGGATAGCTTCGTGGCGGCAGTTGTGCTGTTGTAGGCTTCCGCATAATAGTTTGTCAGATAGAAATAATTCATTGCCCGGAGTACTTTTGCTTGAGCGATCAATTCATCCCGTTCTGCTTGGGTACATTCCGTGGCATCGGGTACGCTGCTGATAATGAGATTCCAATTCGCGATGGCAGAATAGGAATAGTAATAGAGGGCTTCATCGAAATTGTTTTGTTCGATGCGATCTTCGTTCTCCTGCCAGTTGTAGTTGATAGAATTTAGTGTTACAGAAGTGAGGGAACTCGGTTTCATGTACACGTCGTTCAATAGGTTTATGGCTTGTGTGGCATCGTTAAGATGATTTGATTCATTCCGGATAAAAGCGTCGAAGTCGGCGAGGGTTGTCGGGATTTTTTCTCCTTTGGGCAGAATGTCTAAAAAGTCGTTGCAGGAGGAAAAAAGAGCTCCTGTTATCAGAAGACTGATACTTACGAGTATATATTGTATTTTCTTTTTCATGGTCTTTCGATTTTAGAATTAAAAGTTCAGGTAGAGTCCACAAACGTAATTCGGTTTGTTCTTACTTCCCAGAAGAACTCCGGCTTTGCTGTTAAATGCAAGGGTGGCTAAATTCTCGATATTGAATTGTACACGGGCTGCACCAAGACCGATTTTCTTCACCCATTCAACCGGAACTCTGTACGAGAGCGAGAGATTGTTGATTTTAATATAGGATGCATCCAACACGTGAATGTCTGCTTTCCCGTATATGCTTTCCCGCGCGTAATTAAATTCCGGGGATGTGCTGAACAAGAGGCGGGGAACATTGGTTTTTTCCTCGTCACCTGCTTCTTGCCAGCGTTTGCGGATGTCTTTGTTCGTCATACTGACCGTCCTGCCCATGCTGATCGTGGGAATATTGGTGTTGCGTATTTTATGACCGCCCGCGTAAAGCAGCATGAATGAAAATTCAAAGTTTTTGTAGTTCAATGTGTTCGTGAAGGAGCCGCTGTAAACGGGAACACTTGTCCCGGCATAATGGATCGCTTCGAGATCCGTGTATTTCGTTGTCGTGATTTCTCCGTTCAAATCGTACATTTGAGGTTCTCCTTTTTCACTCAATCCTGCCCATTTGTAAGCGTAAATAGCGTTATAAGGTTTTCCTTCTCTGGGGTATGCCATAGGATAATCCATTTGGAGATAATACACGGGTGCAGTTACATTAATCTTGGTTACTTTGTTTTTGTTGTACCCGAAAAGGAATCCCGCGTTCCATTTGAACTCGGTTTCGCGGAGGATGTCCCCTTGGAGTGTCAATTCAAATCCCCGGTTACGCATAGCCCCGTTGTTGAAGGAGAGGGTTCTGTACCCGAAACCTTCCGTGGGTACTCCCATTTGGTTGGCAAGCAGGTCTACACTTTTTTTGTTGTACACTTCAAACGTTCCGGACAAGCGTCCCGTGAGCACTGAAAAGTCTATACCGACGTTTATGGTCGTTGTTTTTTCCCAACGCAGGTTTGGATTAGGAGGTGAAGAGATATTTCCGTACAAGCCTCCGACTAAGGTGCTCGCGTAGTAATTGGCCGTGAGATAGGGTGCGGCGTCTTTCGCGATATTACCGCCAATACCGTATGATGCCCGAAGTTTTAGTAAATCTATCCAGTTTACGTTAAAGAAGCTTTCCCGGTTGATATTCCAGTTTGCCCCGACAGACCATAACGGTTTGTTCTGGTATTTGGAGTTTGTACCCCATAGGTTGGAACGATCCCAACGGATACTGCCGGAGAGGGTGTAACGGTTGTCGAATGAATAGGCTATGTTGGAATAGAATGACACGAAGCGGTTTACCAATTCCGATTGTGACCGGGGAGAGGTGAGCGATGCCCACGAGTTCATCAGACCGGAGAAACCTGCCGTCAGTTTGGTTTCATCGATATATTGTGATGACAATAATCCGCTGTCGTAGCCGTAGCGGGTAAGACTGCTATATTCCAGCTTGGTGTTTCTGATTTCCTGCCCGATGATCCATGTTACGTTGTGCAAGTCGTTGAATGTTTTGTCAACATTGATTTGCTGACGGAAATTATACGCGTTGGAATGATGTTCCTGCGTGTAGAATATATCCCCTGCGGGCAGGTTATACAAGGCTTCTCCGTTATTGTTCGTGGCAAATTTGTTGACCGTTTGGCGGGTATTCAAAGATTCCATTTCTTCCAGACGTTTCAAGCGGCTTACCCCGTATTCGTATTGGAACATGGTATTATAGGATAACCACGGAAGGATTTTGATATCCAGTTTCCCGTACAGGCGGTTGTTAAATTCTCTGGTTTTGTTCAAACGTCTGTCGAGCTCGTCAAGCGGTACGATATCCAGACTGTATAGTCCGTAATTGGCTATATTATCTCTCACGGTCTTTGTTTGCTGGGCGGCAATGGTGACGGGCGTGCCGTTTTCTTTTAACCGGTCGTAGGGACTCGCGGTGAAGCCTGCGCTGTAAGAACTGAATAAGTCGTATGTTTGTTCCGTTTTATTCTTGAAACTGATGTAAACGCCGACATCTGCTTTCAACCAAGAAGTCAGTTGAAGTGAATTTGTGATATTTACCCCGACTTGATCGTTTTTCGTGTATCGGTCTTCTTCTTTGTTGTTCCGGTAACTGACGGAGAGATTGAAGTTATTCCGGTCTGTGGCTTTGCCTACGCTCAGGTTGTATTGCTGGTAGAAAGGATTGCGTTTGGCGTATTTCTCTACATCCTTGTAAAAGCCGAATCCCCGAGAGCTCAATTCTGCCAGTTTCGCGTCCGCTTCTGCTTGAGAAATCTTGTTCGTGTAAAGGTCGAGTAAGATATTGGTCCCCGCGCTGGGTAGGGTGGAATAGTTGTTCCGGAGGTTTTCTGCCTCGGCAATCGCCCGGTCTATGCCATTGTTTAATTCGGCGTTTTGTGTTGCCCAGTATTTTTCCAGTTCGATGATATCGGCCGAATTGGTCAAGTTACCCGTGTAGTAGGAATAGGGATGAATGGTAAACGAGCCGGAAAGTTGTACTTGAGTCTTGCCTTGTTTGGCTTTTTTGGTCACGATGACAACAACACCATTGGCAGCGCGTGCCCCGTAGATAGAGGTGGCGGCGGCATCTTTTAATATGGTGATGCTTTCGATGTCTTCCATGTTGAGATCGGGTATGTTTTCCGTGACATTGCCGTAGGCGTCGATAGTCGTGTTTTCCACGGGAAAGCCGTCAATCACGTAAAGCGGGGTTTGCATGGCATTCATGGTTGATACTCCCCGGATGATTCCGTCGGAATACCCGGCGACCTGTCCTTCCAGTACGGAGGACAAGTTGTCCAAACGACGGGTTTCGAGAGTGGTGGCGCTTACTTTGGCAAAAGCTCCGGTAGAGCGTTCCTTGGAAATGGTTTGGTATCCGGTTACCACCACTTCGTCTAAGGTTTCCTTGTCGGGTTCCAGTTTGAAGTTGATTACTTCCTGTTTACTCAAGGGCATTTCAATGGTTTTGTAACCGATGAAGGATACCATGACGGTGTTATATTTCTCGTCGAATGTAAGAACATAGTTTCCGTTGACGTCGGAAGGTACTCCGGTGGTGGTTCCTTTCAGCCAGATGTTGGCTCCGGCGATGGGCTGGTTGTTTTCGTCCAGTACCTGACCTTTGATCGTGCGTGTTTTTTTCTTTTCCGGGGTGTCCGTCGCCGGTTTCGGCTTCACGATAACGATGTCGCTTTCGATTTCATAGGTGTAAGGCTGGTTTTTGAAAATAAGATCCAATGCCGTTTTTAACGGTTGGTTCTCGAATTTCAAGGTGACGTTTGAGGCTTTCTGAATTTCGACTTCGCTGTAAATGAATTTTACTTCGGTCTGTTCTTTGATTTGTTTGAATACTTCGCGAAGGGGCATATTCTTCACGTCCAGAGTCACTTTTTTCACGGGAGTGTCAGCGTAACTCCCCATGCCGAATACGAATAGGAAAATGAGTAATAAACTCAAATGCTGTTTCTTAAATGGATTTTTTTTCATAACATTGTACTTTAATTGTTTTTTCCACCTAGAGAATGGAATTAATTGTTTAAACGGGAGATGTTTGCAGCATCTTCCGCTTTCTTTATAATAATATTTCTTCCGGATATTTCGAATTTGATATTTGTTGTCTTGCCGATAATCGTGAGGACTTCTTCCAAGGTTTGGTTTCGCTTCACGATGCCTGTAAAGGGGTGCTCCCGGAACTCCGCCGCTTCAAAGGTGAATTGCACGTCGTACCAGCGGGACAGTTGTCGGGCAATGTATGATAAGGGCATATTCTCGTACTCGAAGGCTCCGCTAATCCATGAGGTATAGATTGATACATCGACTTTTTGTTTTTCCAGTTTGTCGGTCGTGTGGTCCATGATGGATTGTTCTCCCGGCGAGAGGCGAATTTTCGAGTTATTGTGTTCGAACTCGACACTTCCGGAGACGAGTGTGGTAATTGTTTTTTGTTCTTCGGGATAGGCTGTTATGTTGAATTTCGTGCCTAGTACCCGAATCCGGTCGTTGCCCGAATGCACGATGAACGGGCGGGATTTATCCGGCGCCACTTCCAAGTATATTTCTCCTTTCATGTAAATCTCCCTTGTATTCCCGGAAAATTGACTGGGGAATTGTATTTCGGAGGACGAGTTTATCCATACACGTGTGCCGTCTGCCAGCGTGAAACGGTATTCACCACCCGGGGGAACGGTAATCATGTGAAGCGGGGCGGTTTGCCCTGTTTCCCTGTTATCCTTGTTATATTGTAATCCTTCCAGAGAGTCGTTTACAATAGTCGAACCGTCGGGAGCCACGATGCGGGAAGATGCCGAGGAGGTTAGGTTGACAGTTTCGCCGTTGGCGTAGCTGAGTACAGCTTTCACGCTGCCGGGTTCGATTTGAGTTTGAGCAACTTGTTGCTCCGGGGCATACGTCGATCGTGTATCCGGGAATATAAAGAGCAGGATTAAAGCGACAGAGGCTGCAATAGCAGTTCCGATAATCCGGTGCAGGCGTCTGTTCTTCCGGCGAGTGTGTGTTAATGTTTCGGAGAAGTTTTCCCAAGCTTCTCGCGGTGAAAGTTTTTCTTGTGCCTGTATTGTTTTTAGTAGTTTCTCTGCTTCCCGGATATCCCGAAATAGTTTCCGGGCTTCCCTGTCATTGTCTATGAGATGGCGGAGTTGCTCCCGCGCCGCCGGGGAGAGGGTGCCGTTGCTGTATTCCGCTATCAGTTCGTATATTGTTTTATGCTCCATGTGTCACTGTTTTATATGATATTCCCAAAAAATTAGAATGGGTGACACGAATAGAATAAAATTTTGAAATTATTTTTCAGAATGCAGGAAAGAGAGAAAGAGGAGGGAGAATGTTTTGGTGTCTATTGACTTGCGCAAAGCTTCTAGCGCACGGGCGTAGTAGGTTTTCACGGTATTAACGGATATCTGCATTTCTTCCGCCACGGTTTTATAAGGCGTGTTATTGAAAATAATGGCTTTTAATACTTTTTGAGGATTGGTGGGGAGATTTTCTATCGCGGCGTATAGTTGTTCTTTGATTTTTTCGAGTTCTGCCTCGTCGTCATGAAGCATTTCATCCAGAAAGTCATCAATATGCAGTTCAATGTCTACGAAATAGGTTTTGCCTTTGTTTCTCATGAATTGTAAAGAGGCTTTACTTGCAGCGCCGAATAAATAGGAACGGATAGAGCCTGAAAACGGATGTCCCTTTTTGTTGTTCCAGAAAGAGATGAAGACGGATTGAACGATGTCTTTAGCGTCCTCGACGGAAAGAAGGTAGCGCATGACATAAGTGCATAACGGTTGATAGTAGATGTCAAACATTATTTTCATGCACCGTTCATCTCCGGCTGCCAGCAGGCGAATAATCGTTGATTCGGTTTTATCTGTCACTGTCGGTATTCCTTTTCGTGGAGTGGTAAAGTTAGTATTAATCCGGTAAAATGCAAAGGGGATGACTTGCCGGAAACAAAAATCCCCCAAAAGATGTCTTTCAGGGGATTTCGTGAACTCGGCGGGAGTCGAACCCACAACCTCTTGGGCCGTAACCAAGTGCTCTATCCATTAAGCTACGAGTCCTTGTTTATTTTGCGTGGCAAAGGTATGGAATGTTCTTTGTTTATGCAAGAGTTTCGTGTTTTTTTTCAGATACTTTTTTTTATGTTTGAAAAATAACAAAGCGAGGTGCGTATAGTTTTTATTACTACTTTTGCGTTAGGTTGTTCAAGTACAAATAGAAGAATATGCTTAAATTTATAGTCGAGAAATTCAAGAGATATCATTTAAAGGATGTGGCAGTCAAGGACGAGCGGGTTTTGGCATTTCAAAATTTAGAGGCGGCGAAGGAATGTGTGTTGTTCTGGGTGGCTGATGATATTTCTTGGACAGAGGTAGATAAAATTAGAAAATCTCTGGCAAAGTATATGGAAGTGCATTTGCTTTCTTTTATCCGGCAGTCCAAATCGGTATTTGAACGCTCGGGAGACGCGTTGTACGCGGATGAGTCTTCTATTACGTATGGTGGGAAAATTCGGGATGCCAAGTTGCGGGAGGTGTTGGAGAAGACGGAAGGGGTGTTCATAGACATTTCTATGCAGCCCGATGTTTTGGGGGATTACATTGTACGATATGCCAAATCGCCGTGCAAGGTCGGTATATCCAGAGAGGGAGTGGAGCATGATATTATGTTTGCCAATGTCCGGAATACGGACGTTTTTGTAGATCGTTTGTTTAAGTTATTCACAAAGATTAATACGTATTGAGATGAAAAAGTTTTCGGGAGTAGGGGTTGCTTTGGTTACTCCGTTTGACGAAATGGGAAATATCGACGAAAGTTCTTTAAGAAACCTCGTGAATTACGTGATAGACGGTGGTGTCGATTATCTGGTGGCTTTGGGTACTACTTCGGAGGCCGCGACAATGACGGTAGAGGAGAGGGCTTACGTGGTGAACGTGATCACGGAGGAGAATGCCGGGCGGTTGCCGATTGTCTTGGGTGTTGGAGGAAATAACACGGCTCATGTTGTGGAGGAACTTGCCACGTTACCTTATTTAAGGCAGGGAGATGCAATATTGAGTGTTACACCTTATTATAATAAGCCTTCACAGCAGGGATTATATAATCATTTTAAAGCTATCGCGGAACATTCGCCTCTTCCGGTAATCTTGTACAATGTTCCGGGGCGTACTTCCGTGAATATGACGGCTGCAACCACGTTGCGACTGGCTCTTGATTTTGAAAATATTATCGCGATAAAAGAGGCTGCCGGTAATTTTGAACAGGCGACTTCCATTATTGCCGGGATGCCGGAGAATTTTATATTCCTTTCGGGTGACGACGGCATTGCCCTGCCCTTGATTTCTATTGGCGGGAGTGGGGTTATCTCTGTGATCGCGAACGTGTTGCCGTATGACTTTTCTACTATGGTGCATTTGGCTTTGGAAGGAGAATTTGGGGAAGCGAAAGATATCCACTTGCGCTTGGGTGAGATGTTCAAGGCTCTTTTCGAGGAGGGAAATCCTGCCGGGGTGAAAGCAGCCTTGCATGCCAAAGGGGTTATTGCCAGTCAAAAACTACGTTCGCCCTTGTGCGAGGTGAGTGATGCTTTGTACCAGAAATTGAAACGAGGTGTGTAAAACACACCTTCCATTTTAATCTATATATCCGGACTGGGAACGTCTCAGTCTTTTTAATTTGTATTGCCTGTACTGGAACAAGCCGATTAATAGTATAATGACAATAGGCAAGAAAAAGTTGAAATATTTCAAGAATGTCCGGTATGAATTACTTACCGGTTCTAATGTCTGATTCACTATATATTTGTTCCTCAATTTTATCAACCCGGAATCGTCAGCCAACCATTCGATAGAGTTTATGGCAAACCTGATGTTGTCTAGGCGAAGGGCATCGTAGTCATTGTCTTCCATGAAGCTGGCATTCGAGATGACGATGATAGCACTTTTGTCGTCTTCATTATTCAATAAGGCAGCCACGACGTTGTTCGGGCGGTTGAAGTCATGGCGGGTCCACGTCTTCTGTATGTCGAAGAACACGGGAACTTCCTGTACTCCCGATGTCGGGGAAGTTTTTGCCAACGGGGTGAACGTGTAGGCGGAAGTGGTTTTCACGTTTGTCATACTACTCGCGAAGAGTAGTGATATGGCATTCAATCCGTTTGTGATAACATGAGAACTGAATTTCTGTATGGTTGGCATATACGGAAAACTGACCTCACTTTGATATAGGAAAAAAGGTCCTTGAGATACCCGGATTCGTCCGCAATAGCTATCGATCACGAAGTCATAGTTGATCTTCAGTCCGAAGTTTTCCAGCATATCTTCAAGACCGACACGATTGATAAAACCGTTATTTTGACTTGCTGTGATTTGTCCGACCGCGTGATTCAGCGCGATATACAGTCTTCCGCCTTGCTTCAAGTATTCTTGGAGTCGTTTAATCTCTTCCTTGCTGAAACTGTCTCTGGGACCCATGATACAAATCACTTTGTAACGGTTCAAGTCTGTGAATTGGTCGATGTATAATGATTCCAAACGTGCGTTTCGGAAAAGTTCATGCCTGATTTGGGTGATCTTGTCGCGGAGCATTTCGTTGTGTCCCAGCAAGAAGCCGATATTCGGTTTTGTCGTGTCGCACGCTTCTTTTAACATGCGAGTCACTTCGTATTCCAGCGGGGTATGCTGGCTGATAAGGGGGATGACCGATTTTTTGTTCCCGATTTGTATGACTGCCCCGAAGTAGATTTTTTGGATCTTCACCATATCTCTTTCCATGCTTTCTTGGGAGAAGGGATGTATGCCGGCTTCCAAGGCAAGTATTTCTCTCGAGTCGTTGTCCGGCGTGATGGTGGTGATCGTGAACGATTTGTTGCTAAGGGTTTTGTATTCTTTGAGCAAGTGTTTAAATTCCCGTCCCATTTTCATTTTGTCCTGCGAAAGTCCTTCAGACATGAAAAGGGTTACGGAAACGTCTTTATCGACTTTTTTAATCATATTTTTGCTCACGGGGCTCAACGAGTATTTCTTGTTGCTCGTGAGGTCTATTCTGGCAAAAACGAAATAGGAGACAATATTTACCGCTATCAGTGATAAAATCAGGAAGGTGGGGTTATATATGAATTTGTTTTTCATCACTAGGTATATATTAGGCTCTGGTTCGACTGATATAGTATCTCGCTAGTGCGAGGAACAAGGTTACAATACTGACGAAGTATACAAAGTCTTTCGTGTCGATGACTCCGCGGGGAATGGCATCGAAATGTTCGCCCATGGATAAATAAGTAAACAGGGCAGCGATGAAACCGGAGCCGAACAGTCCCGCGATAAACTCGAACAGGAATTGGAACCATATCCCGATGGCAAAGGTGACGAAAAAAGCAACAATCGTGTTTGACGTCAATGACGACGCGAATATGCCCATGCTGATGTAGCAACCGCTAACCAGTATTAGTCCGAGGTAGCCGCAAATCCCGGCAGCATAGTCCACATGCCCGAGTGATGTCAGCGTAATGTAATAGGGCAGAGTCAGTAACAGGCATAGAATGACTTGCAGGAGTATCGCGAAAAATTTACCGCAAAGGAATTGCCACGGTTTTATCGGTTTCGTGAACAGGAGTTCGAACGTGCCGTCCTTTCGTTCGTCCGATATGCTTTTCATCGTGAGCACGGGAACCATGAAAAAAAGCGTCCAGTAGAACACGTTGAACAAGTAACTCAAAGAGGCTTGTCCGGTGTAAAATACGTTTTTCCACGAGAACCAGCAGATGAATCCCGTTATGCAAAAGAAAACCGTGTAAATAATGTATATCGCGAGCGAGTTGAACGCGACTTTTAATTCTTTATCTATGATAACTTTTACTGCGCCCATGAATTATTCGTTTTGAGTGACTTTTCGAAATATATCTTCCAGTCTGGTCTGCACAGGAGTGAGTTCACTGATATACCAATCATGTTCCCGGCAGAGGTCAAATATGGTTCGTCCGATTTCCACGTCGGGTTTGCACTGGATCTCGAAGTTTTGCTCTTGGGTAATCTCCATGTGCAATATCTCCGGGAGCGTGCACAAGGCATCGTGGATGACCGGTATGTCGTCCCCTTTGATGCCCAGTTTGAAACTGTAACCCGCGTCGGATTTCCGGCGGAGTTCGGATGTCGTCCCGTTTGCCACGATCTTGCCATTGCTCATGATCATTACCTGATCACAAGTCGTTTCAATCTCGGATAAAATATGAGAGCTTAGAATCACCGTTTTGTCTTCCCCGATGGTCTTGATGATTTTGCGGATAGCAAAGATCTGGTTCGGGTCGAGTCCGGTAGTCGGTTCGTCCAAAATAACAACTTCCGGATCATGAATAAGGGCTTGAGCGATTCCGACACGTTGCCGATAACCTTTGGATAGCTCGTGAATCTTTTTATGTTTCTCGTTATCAAGTCCGCACAACCGGATCATATCGAGTACCCGTGCCGTGATTTTGTATTTCGGGATGTCTTGAAGTTTACCGATAAAAAACAGGAAGTCGATCACGTTCATTTCCGGGTACAGCGGGTTGTGTTCCGGGAGGTAGCCGATGACCTTTTTGATTTTTCCTGCCTGCTTCCAGATGGAGTAATCGCCGAAATTGATATTCCCGCGTTCGGGCAAGAGGTAGCCTGACAATATTTTCATCGTGGTTGTTTTCCCGGCTCCGTTCGGTCCCAATAAACCAAGTACTTCCCCTCTTTTGGCTTTAAAAGAGATGGAATCCACGGCTTTGTGTCCTTCGAAAGACTTCGTTAATTTATCCACAATGACATCCATGGGCAGCTGTTATTTGTTTTCTACAAAAATAGTCATTCAAATTGATGATTTACGGCTTTAATAATCTTTAACCGAGTAATTAACAAGGTTTTAATCAATAGTGTTAAGTTTTTACATTTCTAGCGACAATCGTTTACTTGTGTTTATCGGATGATTCACGCACGATTAACTCGCAATTGACGATCTCTTTTCTTATCCTCGCGTGTCTGCTGTTTGTGATTTGTTCGAACAATAATTCAGCCGCGGTTTTTCCTATTTTTTCCGGGAATTGATTTATCGAACTAACCGTGGGGTTCATGTACCGGGAGCGTTTCGTGTTGGAGAACCCTACCACGGCAATGTCCTGCGGGATATTGAGCTTTTTCTCTTTTATCGCCTCAATCGCACCGATAGCCAAATCATCCGTGATACCGAATATGGCATCCGGTCTTTCCCGCGTCTCGAGTAATTGTAGCGTGGCTTGCTTGCCGGATTCAACGGTTAAGTCCGAACAGTGACGGATATAATTTTCTTTTATAGGTATATGATTTGCTTCCAGCGCTTTCCGGTAACCTTCCATGCGTTTGCCGCCGATGGCTATTTGTTCCGGTCCGGTTAATATGGCGATCTTTTTGCATCCGACCGACACGAGATGTTGTATCGCTTGGAAGGCAGCGGTAACACCGTCAGTCACGACTCTCGATACTCCTTCCACGGAACCCGTTGTGCGGTCGAATAATACCACGGGGATTCCGGATTCTTGGATTTGTTTCACGTGGTCAAATTCTTTTGTCTCGTGCGATAGAGCCATGATGATTCCGTCCGCCCGATTTGCCAATAGGACGTCCACGCTTTTTTTCTCTTTCTCGAAGTTTTCGTTTGAGGAGATAACCAACACGTTGTACCCATGACCGTCAGCCACTTCCTCGATTGTTTTTACCACGGTAGCGTAAAACGTGCTCACGATCTGGGGTACGATAACCCCGATCGAGTGGCTCTTGTGCGTTTTCAGCGCGACGGCAAGGGGATTGGGCTTGTACCCGAGTTGCTTGGCCAAGTCTTGCACTTTTTTGCGGGTTTTAGCGCTGATTTCATGATTGTCTTTCAAGGCACGGGAAACCGTTGATACCGATATTTTCAGTTTCTCCGCGATGTCCTTGATTGTTACAGGCTTCTGTGTTGTCATATACTTAATATGTTTGGGTCACGACTTTTTTTCTAATTTCGGGTAGGCTATACGGGCGTGATACACGTTGATCAACATTTCCGTGAATACTCGCTTCACGGTGGAGATGTCCCTGAATGTCAAGTCCGCGTTGGCGAATCTTCCTTCTTGAAGCATACCGTCTATAATATTATTTACAAGATTTGTCAAGTTTTCCTCGTCCTTTACTTCCAGAGTCCGGGAAGCGGCTTCCACGGCATCCGCCATCATGACCACCGCACATTCTTTTTTTACCGGATCGGGACCGGGATAGGTAAATAGCGCTTCGTCTATTTCTTTATCCGGGTATTTGTTCTTGAACGAGTAATAAAAATATTTCACCTTACTTTTGCCGTGGTGTGTGCGGATAAAGTTCTTGATGGCTTCCGGCAGTTTGTACTTGTTCGCCAGTTCAAGTCCTTGCGTGACGTGTGCGATGATAAGTTGGGCGCTCTCGTCAAAATCCAGGTTACTGTGCGGGTTCAACCCACCGGTCTGGTTCTCGATGAACATGATCGGATTGTAGGATTTACCGATGTCGTGGTATAATGCCCCGGTACGTGCCAGCAGGGGACTGCCGCCGATATGGTAAATCGCCTCTTCCGCGAGGTTGGCAACCATGAGGGAATGTTGAAAGGTTCCCGGTGCTTTCTTCGTGAGGTTACGCAATGCTGGGTGGTTCGGGTTCGAGAATTCCAGTAGACTGATTTCCGAGGTGTACCCGAAAAGTTTTTCCACGAGGTAGAGTGCCGGGTAAATCAAACTTAGTAATACCGTGTTGATAAGCAACAGAAGGATGGCAAACAAGTGTTTGGGGGCAAATGAACCTTCCTGTATAAGCGTGAAAGCCCCGTAAACAAGCACGTAAGTCAAGAATATCAAAGCCAGCGCGATGAATAATTGTGATCTGCGCTGCAAATGGGAGAGGCTGAACATGGCCACGATTCCCGCCGCTATCTGCATGAAGAAATACATGTAGTTGTTCGGGGCGTAGTACGAGATCAGCATGGTCGTGCCCAACAGCAGGTAAAGTGCCGGACGCGTGCCGAACAGTATGTTCACGATGAGCGGGAAGAACAGCACGGGTATCGCGAGAATATTTATATTCTGGAAATAACTGATACTGCCCACGGCAATGGTCAGCAGGAACATGCTATACAGGAAAAAGAAGTCTTTCGTGTTGTAGAAGAGCCTTTTTCTTGATATGTAAAGAAACATGGAAAAGCTGAGTATGGCAATCAGTGTCAGGATGGTTTGGGCGGCAGTGATTCTGATTCGGTCTACCGTCGAACCTAGACTTTGCTCGTGTTCTATACGGAAAGATTCCAGTACCTTGTATGTTTCGGGGGTGACCAGATCATTTCGGGAGATGATAATATCCCCTTTGTTTATCATGCCTTGTGTCGGCGTGATATTTTTCATGCTGGTTTCTACCGCCAGTCCTGTTTTGGTAAGGTCGTATTCCAGATTCGGGTTAATGTAGTTGTTCAAGCCCATGCTGAGGATCTTTTCCTCGGTTGTTTTCGCGAGATGCAGACTTTGTACGTATTCTACCAGTGTTTCGTATGCTTGTTTCAGCGTGTAGACATTGGAGAATTTTTCCTCTTGGGCAATACCGTCCTTAACGACCAGAATGTTTTTGATTTTGTCTGTATTGAACTTTTCCGGCATTAGAAGTATTCCGCGAGAGTATATCTCTCGTAACTTTGTCACGATCTTGTTGATGTCGTTCCCGTTGAACAAAGTTTTGTACTCGCCTAATTTTTCAGCGAATTTGTTGATCTGTACATCCGAACTTGCTTCCGTGTAATTGAAAATGGGAGGTTGTTCTTCCCGGATCTTTTCAATTTCGGCTGTAATTTCCTCGGAACTTTTGTGCAAGGGGAAATCAATCGGGGCAATTAACGTTTCATATTTCCACGGCATTCCTTTCTGGTAAGAGTATTTGAATCCCTCTATCTTGGGGAGTAGCAAAACTATTATACCGCAGATAATAATGATCGTACTGATTTTGAACACGTGTTGAATCGTACGATGTTTTCTATTTTTATTACTTAGCATGTTCGACTTTATAGAATTATCTTTGTTCAAAGATATAATAAAATTTTAAAGCCTCCTACGGGGAGGCTTTAAAATTGTTGCAAGTTACAAGTTGAGCCTTCGGCTCTGCAAGTTACAAGTTTTTGAATGAGTTCTTTTTAACCTGTAACTTGCAGAGCCAAAGGCTCAACCTGCAACCTGTAACGTTTGCCGTCGGCAAACACCTATTGCATTCCCGCGGTTTCCACTTCGGTGCTAACTTTCTTGATCAAGCCTTGGAGAACTGATCCGGGACCGATTTCAAGGAAGGAGGAAGCTCCGTCAGCCAGCATATTTTGCACGGTTTGAGTCCAACGCACGGATGCTGTCAATTGGTCTATCAAGTTTTGTTTAATTTCTTCCGGATCCGACACGGGTTTTGCATTTACGTTCTGGTAAACCGGGCAGATTGGTTTGGAGAAGTGCGTGTTTTTAATTGCGTCCGCCAATTCTTGACGGGCAGGCTCCATCAAAGGGGAGTGGAATGCGCCGCCTACTTTCAACGGGAGAGCCCGTTTTGCTCCTGCCGCTTTCAATTTCTCGCAAGCCGCGGTGACGCCTTCTATGGTTCCGGAGATCACGATTTGTCCCGGGCTGTTGTAATTGGCGGGTACCACCACGTCATCAATTTCCTCTAGTGCTTTTTCCACGGTTTCATCCGGCAAACCTAGGATTGCCGCCATTGTTGACGGGCGTGCCTCGCATGCCTTTTGCATGGCAAGTGCCCGGGCGTGTACCAGACGTAATCCGTCTTCAAACGAGAGGGCGCCGTTAGCCACAAGCGCGGAAAATTCTCCCAGCGAGTGACCTGCAACCATTTCCGGTTTCTCGGTCAACGATTTGGCCAGTATCACGGAGTGAAGGAATATTGCCGGCTGGGTTACTTTGGTTTGTTTCAGGTCTTCGTCAGTTCCGTTGAACATCAGATCCGTGATGCGGAATCCCAGTATTTCGTTCGCTTTCTCGAATAATTCTTTCGCCTCGGGAGAGTTTTCATACAAGTCTTTACCCATTCCCACGAATTGAGCGCCTTGGCCCGGAAAAACAAATGCTTTTTTCATACTCGTTTTGTTTATTTCCTAATGAAATTTGTTACTAATTAATCGGATAAACTCCTCCCGCGTGGCAAGTTTCTCGAACGCGCCGCTAAAGTCGGAGGTTGTTGTTACCGAGTTTTGTTTTTGTACACCCCGCATCATCATACACATGTGCTGCGCCTCGATCACCACGGCAACGCCCAAGGGATTGAGGGTATTTTGAATACAATTTTTTATGTCGTTCGTCAGTCTTTCCTGTACCTGTAATCTTCTGGAGAAGGCTTCCACTACCCGTGCTATTTTACTTAGTCCCGTGATGTACCCGTTCGGGATATACGCCACGTGCGCCCGCCCGATGAAGGGCAGCATGTGATGTTCGCAAAGGGAATATATCTCGATGTCTTTCACGATCACCATTTGGCGGTAGTCTTCTTTGAAGAGGGCGGAACGCAGGATTTCTTCCGGGTTTTCATGATATCCCCTTGTCATGAATTGCATGGCTTTCGCTACACGGTACGGGGTTTTTATCAATCCTTCCCTGTCTGCATCCTCACCCAGCAGTTTCAGTATTTCTTTATAATGGTAACTTAATTGTTCCGTTTTTGTTTTATTGTAATATTCTACCTTGCGGTAAAATTCTTCTTCGTCATCCAATTCCGTGTATTTCATTCAAACTCTCTTTTAGGTGCTTGATTCATCACTCGTGTCAGTGATGGAAAATTCGATGCAAAGTAAAATATAATAATCGAGAATTGAAAATCGAGGATGAAAAATGACAAGAAATGGGGAGGGAATGCTGTTCCGTTGCGAGAGGGATACGTAGCCGTTGCACGAGGGTTGACCTCTCGCGATGCATGAAGTTTGGGAGAGATTTGGGAGGGAAAGGTAACGGGAAGCGTGTTTTGCGCACACGTTAAAAAAGCATATTTCTTATTAAAACGTAGGCTATGAGTGGGCGAAGTGCAGGCGAACAGTAGGCGATGTCGCCTATTACCCACTCAAAACTCGCCTAAAACCCGTTTATCGGTATAGTTTATTCCTTGTTTTTGGATAGGGTAAGTGGGGGTATTCGTGTATTTACTTGAAGTCGATATAAAAATGAAGTAGATTTTTGTCATATATTAAAAATAAACTATCTTTAGCAGATTAAAAACATTGAATATGGAGTGGTTTGTGTTATTCATGCTCGTCGCGATAGGCTTTGTCCTGTTGATTCTTGAATTTCTAGTATTTCCGGGGGTGAATGTTGCCGGGATTCTTGGTTTTGCTTGTATTGCCGGGGCTATTTGGCTGGCTTATTCTACCATGGGTACTACCGTGGGGCATTTCACGTTGCTCGGGACGGCTGTTTGCGGGTTCGGGGTGACGTGGTACGCGCTTCGGGCGAAGACATGGCGGCGAATGCAATTGAACACGCAGATTGACAGTACCGTGGAAGGTGTCGATGAAACGATACGGGAAGGGGATGTCGGGATTACCCAAGGGCGTTTGGCTCCCATGGGCAAAGTGCGGGTTGGTGACAGCGTGGTAGAAGCGGAATCCCGTTCGGGATTTGTAGATGAAAACCGGGATGTTGTGGTATTGAAGGTGTATAAAAATAAGATAATTGTTAAACTAAAAACAGAATAAAGGATGGATAATAGCAGTTTGTTTTTTCTGGTAGCGGTCATCGCGGGTGGATTGTTCTTGCTTTGGATGATTCTCTACTTCATTCCGATCGGGTTGTGGTTTCAGGCGTTGGTGTCCGATGTAAAGGTGTCATTGTTGCAACTGGTGTTGATGCGTTGGAGAAAAGTGCCGCCTACTATCATCGTGCGTGCCATGATCGAGGGCAAGAAAGCCGGATTGGAGCTTTATCGCGACCTTCTGGAAGCGCATTATCTGGCGGGTGGGCACGTGGCTCAAGTGGTACACGCTTTGGTGTCGGCGTCCAAGGCGAATATCGATTTGACATTCCAGATTGCCACGGCGGTAGATTTGGCAGGGCGTGACGTGTTCGAGGCCGTTCAGATGAGTGTAAACCCGAAGGTGATTAATACTCCTCCCGTTGCCGCGGTGGCAAAGGATGGTATCCAGTTGATCGCCAAAGCGAGAGTTACCGTGCGGGCTAATATCCGTCAATTGGTCGGTGGTGCCGGGGAAGAAACTATTCTGGCACGTGTCGGCGAGGGTATCGTGTCGTCTATCGGTTCTGCCGGTTCGCACAAGGAAGTATTGGAGAACCCGGATTCTATATCGAAAGTGGTGTTGAGCAAGGGATTGGATTCCGGTACCGCTTTTGAAATCTTGTCTATTGATATCGCCGATATCGACATCGGTAAGAATATCGGTGCCGAGTTGCAGACAGACCAAGCAGAGGCAGATTTGAAGATTGCCCAAGCGAAGGCAGAGGAACGTCGCGCCATGGCAGTTGCCACCGAACACGAGATGAAGGCTCTGGCACAAGAGATGCGCGCCCGGGTGATCGAGGCGGAAGCCGAAGTGCCGCGCGCTATGGCAGAAGCTTTCCGTAACGGTAATCTCGGTATCATGGATTACTATAAAATGAAGAATATCGAGGCGGACACGAGTATGCGGGAGTCGATCGCTAAGCCGAACGATAAGAAGAATACGCAGAAGTAGACGGAATAATCTGGAAAGTTTCTACGTGATTATGAATGCACAATCAAATTCAGGTTGTGCATTTTGTTGTTTTGGTGTTACGGGTAAATGTGGATAGTTATATAAAAATGATGGCAAAATGGATGTTGATAATGAAAATAAAAAAAGAAAGGAGTATACTTTCTGGTATGTAGTATTGGCTTTAATAGCTTTATTATCCCCTATTATCTTACTGAAATTTCCTTGGTGTATTATTAATTTGGGGGATCTTGAAACAATAGGTCCTACTATTGGAGGTATTACAGCTCCATTTATTTCTTTAATTGCTATTTGGATTACTTTTAAAGCTTTTTGGGTTCAATATCAAGCTAATAATTATCAAAAGGATACGAATGAGCAACAACGAGCCGATATAGCAAAAGAAAGATTCGAGAATAATTTTTTCCAATTCCTAGAATTGTTGCATAAACAAGTGGTAATGTCCAGAATTGATGGTGTGGGCGAAGCAAAGCAGGCATTTCATTATATGTTTTATGAATTCAAAGCTTTGTATTGGATTATACTTTCTTCAAAAATATTTGATAATGTAGAGAATAGACGAAAGTGTGAACTTGAACAAACTTTTTACCTTTTTATGAATGGTGTGAGCGAGTCTTCCATTGCAAGATTATCGGAGTGCTGTTTAAACGGTAAAAAAGAAAAATTGGAAAGTTTGAACAGGAATTTACTGGGGATGCAAAAGGCTTTTTTAGAAAATGGGGAGAAGCCAAGATACTTAAAAGATTATACGGGGAAATCGATACTGTTATTTGATGGGCATAGGTTAAGATTAATACCCTATTATAGAACGGTATGCATGATTGTGCAGTATATCGGGAAAGGTATAAAGGAAATGGAGGCGGAAAATGAAAAGGTCAAAGAATATCAACGTTTTTATATGAATATTCTTTGTTCACAATTCACGGAACATGAAATTGCTTTGTTGAGAACAATATATTTGTATGGAGATGGAGAACATGTTGATTTTAAATGTCATGATAATTCTGTTTTGTGTTGGTTTTTTGAAGAAGTATTAAAGAGTTATATAAAATCACGTACGATGGATGTTGAGGATGAGAATTTCGTGTCCTGAGAGGGAGTGGTTCTAAATTGATTTATGATAAAACTGGAAAAGTGGGATAATGGGTTCGTCAGGATTGAATGTATTAAATTTGTCGAAATCGGGTATGTGATATTTTTCTAGTGTCAGTAACTACCGAGAAATTCTCGGTAGTTTAATTTGGGATATTAATTCATTGCAAATTAGTGATATTTAGTTATTTCTAGGTTGCATGCATAGAGCCCCCTCTTGAGGCGGATAATGTGCTTATCTCGCTCAAGCAACCTGATTTTTTTGGTTGCCCCTTTTGATATGAGGAAAGAGGGATTCCAAGGTTGAAGCCGTACAGGAATATTACTTAATCGTTGTAATGGATTGTTCATATTGCAATATATAGCTATTTTTTGAACACTAAAACATGTCAAATGTGCTTTTCTATTCAAAATATTACTATTTATCTTTTGAGCAATAAACGATTGATAACCAATCAGCATAATATGTTGTATCGTCAAAAAATGCACAATCAAGATCACGAGATTGTGCATTTTTGATTTTATTGCATCTACTGTTGAAAGAATAAAGATTCATTTTTCTTTTTCAGTTTTTTGCGGTAACAAAAAATATTTGTTTCCTTGTCTATCTAGTTCTTTTTGTTCTGGGGTAAATTCTAGATGATTGTAGAGTAGTGTTAATTGGACTAATTGAGGCAAATAGAACAAGAAATTCGGGGTTTCTCCTCTTAGTTCGTTGTTACTTAATATGATTTTTGTGATATTTTCCATGCTCTCCCATTCGGATGGAATACTTCCGGTGAATTTATTCTCTGCTAAAATCAATGTTTGCGCGTTTCGTAAATTGCCCAATTCAGGAGGTAGCTTCCCGCTTAAGTTGTTATGTGATGCGTCAAACCATGTCATTTGGGTCAATTGTCCTAATTCTGCGGGTAGGGCCCCGGACAATTGATTATAGGCAAGCCAAAGTTGTCTTATATCTTGCAAGTTCCCTATTTCTGCAGGGATTGTACCTGATAATTGGTTTTTCTCCAATGCCAATCTTTCCAACTTGTTTAATTCTCCGATTCCTGTTGGGATTTCCCCGCCAAGATTGTTTTGTCCTAATAATGCCAATGTTAATTTTTTCAAGTTACCGATATTTGCCGGCAAGTGTCCCCCGGCAAAAGCGTTGGCGGCGTGTAAAGATTCTAATGCTGTTAATTGACCTATCGCTTCGGGGAATAGCGAGAATTTGTTGTTCGTGAGTGTAAGCCCTTTTAGTTCCTGTAAATTACCGATTTCTTCCGGTATCTCCCCGTTAAATTGATTATTTAGTAATACCAACCATTCCAGTTTCTCCAGTTCCCCGATACTCGGTGGCAATTCCCCGTTCATTTTATTCGTGTTCACGTTCAAAGTCTTCAATTGCTTCAGCTTGCCAATGGAATCTGGTAATGTTCCTGTCAATAAATTGTTACCTAGACTCAGGTATTCTAGCATCTCCATTTCCGTCAATTCATTAGGAATATTTCCTGTCAATCGGTTATCGGTTAGTTTTAGGGTATTTAAATTCTTTAGTTTACCGAATGCGCTTGGGATACCTCCGGTGAGATTATTCTCGTCTAAAAATAATCTTGTCAGATTTTCCAGTTGTCCGATTTCCGCGGGAATTTCACCTGACAATCGGTTGTTTCTTAGGGATAGAAAACGTAGCTTTTGTAATTTGCCGATAGAAGCCGGGATGTTTCCGCTTAATTGGTTGGTACCTAATGACAAGTGAACTATATCGGTCAACTTTCCAATTTCTTTAGGAATCGCTCCCGAGAAACGGTTGAAACTGAGGTCTGCAAATGTTAATTTGTGTAGTTCTCCTATGGCGTTGGGTAATTTCCCGGAAAAATTATTACCATTCAAGTATAAAGTTTCTAAGTTGTATAATTTTCCTATGTTTTCGGATAATTTCCCTGATATTCGGTTTTTTCCAAATAGATGTCTTTCAATGATACTAATTCCCATAACTCCTCGGGTAATTCTCCACTCAAGCGGTTATCGGCAAATTGAATACTTGTCAAACCGACTGCTTTCCCTATCTCGGGTGGCAATGTCCCAGTCAATTCATTCTCCGACAAGGAAAGATAAAGATACCTTAATTGAGGTAACAAGAATAGTTCCCCCGGGATGCCGCCGGTCAATCGGTTGTTGAATAATATCAACTCGTATAATTCCTTTGCGTTTCCCAATGATGCCGGAATTTCTCCACTGATTCGGTTGTTGCTGAGTATGATAGATGCTAATTTCGTTGCCTTGCTCCACTCTGGGGGTAGAGGTCCTTCCAGACGATTGTTTACCATGTGTATAATCCGTAAATTTTCCAACAGTCCCAGTCTATCGGGAAGCTTTCCGGTTAATAGGTTATCGGATGCTTGCAGGCATTCTAGATTTGTCAAGTTGCCGATACTCTCGGGAATCACCCCGGATAATTTGTTATTTTCTATCCGGAGGTATTGCAATTTGTTCAAATTTCCTAATCGATCAGGTAAATTACCAGATAATTGATTGTTGGATAAATCCAAAGAAGTTAATCCTGTCAGATTCACGATTTCGTTAGGGATGTTCCCTGTTAATCGGTTGTGATTTAGTGATAATTGGGTTAGCGACAAGCACTTGCCCACGGAGGGCGGGATGTTTCCCGTGATGTTGTTATGGCATAAATTCAAAACTTCCACTGTTTTCAGGTTAAAAATGCCTGTTGGTAAATTTCCTTTTAATCCGTTGAAAACTAGATATATGCTTAATTTCCCCGTGTCATAATTTCGCTTCATGCCAGCCCAATCTTCCACGGGTTTGTCGCTCAGCCAATTATTGTTGTTCGTCCAGTTGTCCCCGTTCAAACACCAGTACAACTCTTTCAATGCCGCTCGTTCCTCTGCCACTTGTCGTTCTTTTATCAACAACTCTTCCGCTTGTTTGCGTAACACTTTCTTTTTCTCTTTACGTGTTTGAGCATGTAGATTCTCATCGCCACACCAACAAAGAAGCATGCACGATGCGATAAGTAATATAATTCCTTTCATGGCTAATCCTTTTTGACATTGATGGCTAATTTAAAAAAAAATATTTGAGATTGTACAAGGAAAAGTATGATGCAGTTGTAAAAAATGTCCTTAAAAGTTTGACAAAAAACTTTTAGGGACATTTTCATTTACAAAAAGAAAGAGCCGGGTAAATCCTGTAAGTTGTACCGGGAGGCCATGACTTCGCCGTAGGCTCCGCAGGAGCGGATGGCGATGAGGTCGCCTCGTCGGGTGGCGGGGAGTTCCCGGTCTTTGCCGAAGCAGTCGGAGGATTCGCATATCGGGCCCACGATATCGTATTTTTCGTATGGTTGTATGGAGGTGAGGTTTTCGATGCGATGGAATGCTTGGTAAAGGGCGGGACGCAGGAGGTCGTTCATTCCGGCGTCGAGTATCACGAATTTTTTGTGCTTGCCTTCTTTCACGTAGAGTACGCGGGAAACGAGTGAGCCGCATTGTCCCACGAGAGAGCGTCCCAACTCGAAATGCAGTTGCTGTCCGGGTTGGGCTTCGAAGAAATCGGCGAATGTCTGGAAATAAGAAGCGAAGTCCGGGATTAACCCGCAGGAGGGGCAGTCGTAATTGATACCCAAGCCGCCTCCGAAATTGACGTGGGGGAGGATAATACCCTGTTCTTTTAGACGAGCCTGTATTTCGTTTACCCGCAGGCAAAGTCCTCGGAACACGGTGAGGTCGGTGATTTGGGAACCGATGTGGAAATGTAACCCGATAAGACGGATGTTTTCCAATTCCCGGCAGACGGCGATGGCGTGCTCCAAGTCATAAAGGTAGAAGCCGAATTTGTTTTCTTCTATTCCCGTGGTGATGTAATGGTGCGTGTGGGCGTCCACGTTCGGGTTGATGCGAAGGGCGATAGATGCTTTTTTACCGAGTTCCCCGGCGAGCGTGTTGATTACCTCTATTTCCGGCAGTGATTCGCAGTTAAAGCAGAATATGTCTTTTTCCAGTGCGAGTCGGATTTCATCATCACTTTTGCCTACCCCGGCATACACGATCCGGTCGGGATGGAAGCCGTATTCAACGGCTCG
>OGKG01001719.1_pt1 | contig 25255 bp, 25 predicted proteins | sample 1572201 | NCBI WGS metagenome assembly OGKG01 (sample SAMEA2582146, study PRJEB24529) | metagenome | biome: Human gut stool | place: China | collected 2011 | reverse complement strand
GGACAAAGAACTCGCTAGTCAACTCGTAGTTACAAGTGATTTCTTTGACCCCGCCCCCGTGAATCGGCATTTCGAATTTGCGGGTTTCCACGATTCCTTGCAGTTCTTTTTTATCAACGGGTTTGTTCACGTCCATGTACAATATCACTTTCACCGGACAGCCGTATTCGGATACGATACCGTAGAATCCTTCTTTTTCTTTGATGATGTTGCCTAAGAAAGTTATATCCATCCGGTCGAAAAGTTTATCCACTTCCATGGTGACAACTTTCAATTGCTGCACGTTTGCCGGGGGCGTGTTCAGTTTGCGTTTTGTCGGGGTGAACATGCTTTCCTCGACTTTCTCTTTCGTGGTTTCGGTCGGGTCGTAATGAATCACGACGGCGAAGCGGTTCACGTATGTGGTTACCCCGTAAACTCCCGGCACGGTGCGCATCTTGTTCGCGAATGCTTTCGAACTTCCGAAACATTTCACCGTGCGCATTCCGTCCCGTTCGAAGGATTCGAGGCGTTCGATTTTTGCTTCATCTCCCCAACGCTCGTCGATGGTCGGTAATTCCCAATGTTGGGACATCCACAAGGCGAGGAAGAACAAGACGACAACCAGAATTGCCGGAACCCAGCGCAAGCCGGAACGGCGATTGATATTCAGTGATTTCTCCGGGCAGGAAGCGATACATTCCCCGCACAGGGTGCAATCCACGTGTTTGACCACTTTCATATTCTTCACGTCAATTTGTTGCGGGCATTTCCGGCTGCAAGCGCCGCAATTGGTACACGTCGTTTCGTCTTTCGTGATGCGCAACAAGGGGAATACCTTGCTCTCGTAGTACACGATCTCGTAGATGTAGCATATCACGCAGGCAACTCCCAGCAACCATACCCACGGCATGGATAACCCGATAGCCCCGGCGATAAGGGAAAGTACGACCAACACGGCGAAGGTGAGGGTAAATTTGAAAATATTGCTCAACGCTCCCAGCGGGCAAATGTATTTACACCAGAACATATTGATAAACAGGCTGCCGAGGAAGAGCAGGAGCATGGAGATAACGGTCATCCAAGCCGTGATTTCTCCCCTGAATCCGGTTGCCATGGCATAGTAGGGGTCGAAGTTCTTGCAGAAGAGTTCGCTTGTGGTGATAGTCATGTAGAATATCCAGAAGAGGATGATATACTTGAATACCCGCAGTACTTTGTCCGCTACCGAACCCATGGGTATCTCGTATTTAATCTTCATTTTCTTGCGCAGTACGCCCAGCCATTCCGTGATGGTGCCGAGGGGACACACGTACCCGCAAAACAGTTTGCTGAATAGAATGACTCCGACAGCCAATACGATACCTATCATGATTTGCACGATAGACATACTACAGGCGAGAGTGCTTGAATTCAGGAAGGTGGCGAGAGATTCCAGTCCGCCTAGCGGGCAGTAAGCTTCAACATCCGCCGGCTTCCCCCCGAAAAATACTTTCACGATAAATCCGACAATGAGGGCAATCACACCTATTTGTAATACATGCCTCCATAAATTCTTTTTAATTTTGCTCATGACTTTTCTTTAGTTTTATATTATTAGAATGAAAATCCCAACATTATTTTGACCGCTGTCCGGTCGTCGTCCTTGAAACTGCCGCTTAATGCCCTCTTCCACGTGGCATGGGCGTCCGCGTAGAGGTTCATGCCTTTTTCTTTGTTCAGGAAGTAGGTATAGCGGGCTTTCAGTTGTCCCGTGAATTTGTCTGCCGTGATGTAATCAAATTCACGTTGCAGCAGGTCGGTGCGCTGTTTGTAAAGGTCTTCTCCCGTGATTTCGTCCGACACGCTCTTTACTTTCAGCATCGTGCCGTCGCCCGTCGTGTAGGCAAGTCCGATACCGCAGTCGAACATCCCTTTCTTGAATTGGAAGTTCTTGTTGAAGGCGGCGTACACTTCCGTGTTTTCCCATTTCTGGGAATATTCCACGGGGTAAAGGCGGTATGTGTTTTCCACGTTGAAACCTTTTACTCCCGCACTGGCGTTCCACGAGTTATCGAGCATCGCCCGATCCCGGTAGAGCGTGTAGCTCACGTCGTAAGTGGTGGCGTCTTGCGTGTTTTTGTTTTTCTTCCCGTATTGAGTCCAAGTGGTGTACCCGTCCACGATTTCGGATTTCTGCATATTTTCAAAGCCTTGCGTTTCGTTGAAATGGGCTTCTCCTTTGATCACGTGGTGGAATTTATCCCCGTCAATATCGAGGTGTCCGTTGTACGAGTAAGTGGTTCTTTCCATTTGTCCGCCTCTTTGTCCCTGTACATGATTGATCCAGATGGTTTGGTCGGCTTTCTTCCCCGTGAATTGGTTCAAGAATCTCACTTTCCCGGTTGCCAGTTCGACTTGGGCTGCGCCCCCGTAAATGTTGGTCGTGTAGTTACGGTCTTCCGAGTAGTTGTTTGTCGTGGTGACAGAGGTGTAGAACCACATGCCTTCGAAGTAGAATACTTCGTGATTGATGCCTTCCCCGAAAAGTTTGTTAGTCACTTTCTCTGTCGAGCGTTGGTAGAGGAAGTTGGCTCCCAAGTTGAAGTATTTCGATTTATACATGACACCGGGATAGATTTCAAATTCCATGTACGTGTTGGTGTTGCGCACGTCTTTTTTCTTGGAGTTGGAAGCTACTTGATAATGAACGTATCCGCCTACAGCCCAATGTTCGCCAAACGTGGTTCCCACTCCCGCGTCCAGAATATAAGATTCGAGAGTCTGGCGTCCCGGTACGGAGTCGGCAAGAAAGAACGGGGTCGCGTAGGGATCGAGTACGCTCGACCACGATTTGTTTTGCCGATGAATATAATCGAAAGCGAATTTCCCGTAAAAGTAGACTTTGTCGATTTTCCGGTAAGATTCTGCCAATATTTTCGTGCCGAAGGCTGACGTCGGGTCTATCACGTTTCTGAAATCCCCTTTGTCGTATTGAAAACCGATTTCGGCTAACGAGAAGTCTGAGAATCGGTTGAATGTCAATCCGGCGGCATTGTACGAGCTAATCCATGGATTGTCAGCTTTCAAACGCTCCATGTTGTAGATGTTTTTATCCTCTTTCTGGGCAGAGAGCGATAGTGTGCTGCCTAAGAGAAGGCTTAAACCTAAGGTATATATTTTATTGAATTTCATAATGCTTGCGTTTTAGGGTTATGACCTTATCTGTTTTTCCATGTCGGTGTTCCGGATTCCAAATCCAAGGAAGAATTATTGGTGTCTTGATAGACTATTCTTCCGTCCGCGATTTCTTCCACTTTCCGGATGGCAGCCAATCCGCATCCGGCAGCCCCGCCGTCGATAAAGAAGAAGCCGGCGTCCACGCTGGTCGGTATGCGTTTGTTGTTTCTTTCCGCGCTGGTAACGCATTCGATGCCGTCAAGTACCCATTCTTGCGGCACTTTCAGATAGTCCAATCCGGTCGGTTGATCCGGGGCTTTCGTGATATTATCAGGATTTGCCACGTATGCCGCGGCACTTTGTCCTTCTATGCGGAACAATATCATGGCTTTGGCGGTATTGGCGATTGGGAATGCTTTAGTCGTATTCTTTGTTCTCCAAATGCACTCCATGTGTTTTACCCCGATGGCGGGTTTTTGTACTTGGCTGGAACTCATGTCAAATTCTTCTGTCCAGAAGGCGTAGTCTGCTTTCGACAGGTCGATGGAATTGGGATGAAGGGCTTTATGATTGATTGCCGAGTAAGCGACGACACATTCTTCGCCGGGTTGCAGGGGATAATCCTTGCCGGTTCCGGGGAATTGCCAAGCCATTTGGTCCAAGGGTAAGAAATCGGGCAGGCTGCCGTTTACCATGAATCTGCTCGGGGAGTTGCTTACCATCGGGGTAACCATTCCGATACAGATGCTGTCGAGGTAAGCCACTTGGTTCGAATTGTTGTAGATGCACAGGTACGTGTCATACGTGTAATTCTTCCCGTCGTTGCCGATGCATCCGTAGTGATAAAATTCTTTGATAATCAATTGGGCAGAAGTTGCCGCAATGATCTCCATCGGGTAAGGAGTGGCGTTTTTGGATTCCATTTCTTGTGAAAGAACGATATTCTCGAAACGCCCGTTGAAAATGTGGATGACTCCACTTTCATTATCAATGTGTTTGTGTTGGAAACTCGCTTCGTAGAAACCGTATTCCGCGCTAAACGAGGCGATACCGTTCGCGTCGCAATTGCTCTTGTATTGCACGCCGTTCGACGTGTTTCGTAAAGTCACCACGATAGGAGTCCTGTCCATGTCGGCAAATTCTTCCGGGAAGTCCAGACTAAGTTGTAGACTCGTGTGTATCTTTTCGTCTTTAAGGCAGCCTGTCATGAAGAACAGTGCCAGAAGGGAGTATATGTATTTTTTCATGGTATTCGGAGTTTAGAATTTTAACTTGAGTTCTGCGCCGAAGCTGATGTCGGAGTTCATTCTCTGGTATTGTCCCGTGGAACGGTAATAACGTTTCGGGGATGAGTTCGTCAAGTTGTTCACGTAGAACGAGAACGTGGTGTGTTTCCCGATTTCTTTCGTCAAGTGCAAATTCATCATGAAATAGGGGTCTAAGTTATCCTGCAACAAGTATTTCGGCTTGGAGCTGAGGATTAGGTTCTGAAATTCGGGCATCTTGGCGTGTTCGTCCGTGAACTCGCGGATATTACCCGCCAAATCCATGTAATGGGTCGGGTTGATGTACTTGTAATGTTGCGAATCCTTGTTCGGGTTACCGGGGACGATGTTGCCGGCTTCGTCTTTCATGTAAATCATGTTTTTCCCGTTGTAACTGAAGGTACGTTTACTGTTGTCTACCCACACGCATTGCATGGTGAGGCTCACGATGAAACGTAACTTGGGTATGTGCGTGATAATCTGTAAATTGGTATTGAAGCGTTGTGCTATCCTTCCGTTATCCACCCCGTTGTCCGTGCCCGCGTAGATTCCGGCGTAGTCGTAGTAGGTGGTGGATTTATCGCGCATCAGCGGACTCTGGTCTGTTCTTTTTTCGTAGCGGTAGGCTCCGTTGGCAATCAGCGAGGTACGGATGGCGGGAATCATACCGAAGTCAAGCGTGTACTCGATTCCCCATTTCTTGATGCGGTTCCCGTTGCTGGGACTGTCGTAGGAAATGAATATGGAGTCTTGATAGGACTCGACGGTTTTTCCGCCGTCATAGACGATTTCACCGTTGATGTATTCCGGTTTGGTTACGATGTCGAGATTCTTGAAGCGTGTCCAGTGGAACGGGATCACTTGTTTGCTGGTGCTGAAAGCGTCTTTCAAGTTCTCGCGGTAGTATACCATGCTTGCCCTGATGCCGAAAAGGTTGACATCCACGCCAAATTCCGTGTTCCGGCTGATCGGGGTTTTCAGATCGGGATTATCGGTCGGGGTGACCTGAGTGTGATACACTGCCAGTGTCGTGTCGCCGTTTATGTATTGGAACGCGATTCTGTCGGTGTATCTCGGGTCGGGGTAGAGGTAGTACATGGTCGGCATCTTGTGTTGGATACCCCAGCCGCCTCGGATACTGAGGTGCTGCAAACCGCTCTTTTTCCATTTCTGGTCGTAGAGTACCAGTCGTCCGTTGAAACGGGGATCGACCATTACGTCGTAATCCGCGGCGTCCGTGCTGATGTTCGACAGGCGGACCCCGGTGGAGAGTTCGAAAGATTGTTGTTTGCTCAAGGGAATGGTCAGCTTGTTCTCCGCGAAGAACGAATACTCGTGGATGGCGGGAATGTCTTTAAATGAACGGGGGCGCAGTCCGGATGCGGGTTGATATTGCCCGTATTGTTTGCCGTCACCGTTGTTTCCCTTTACTCTCCATTCGGCTCCGACGAGGGCACTGTTGTAGACGGCACCGTATTTACCGGACAGGTTGGCAACCAATTTCGCCTGTGCCGTGTAGGGTTTTCCTTCCACCCAGAAGGTGCTGAAGTATTGTGCAGGCAGGAATGTCCCCACGTTGGGTCCCGATTCGGTGGCGGATGTCGTGGGTTGCATGCTTCCTGAATTCCATTTTTTCTCGTAGTTGTATTGTTTCCCGTATGATCCGGCTACCGTGTATTTCAAGTTCGTGATCCATGATTTGTTCAACATCCAGTTCCCGTACAGGTTGAGGCTCGCTTGTTTGTCTTCCGCCTTGTACAGTCTTTCCTGTTTCATGTCGGGATCTTCTTTTTGCTTGTCGAGAGTCATGTGACCGTTGAATTTGGCGTTGAAGCTGAGGGGTGTCCGTTCTTTGTTGAACGTGTTGGAATAGCCTAACCCCAGCGTGATCCGGTTGAACGTGGTGGAGGGGGAACGGTTGTCTTTGTTGGAGTAGGAATAGTCCATGTTAGCGTTGAAAAATCCTTTGTTGCCGCCGAGGGCGAATCCTTTCGTGGCGCTCACCTGCTTGATGTTCGGGTCGGTTTTGAAACCGACTTCAAGGGGTGCCCGTCCCGCTTTCGTCCTCACGATAACGGCTCCGGAAGTCAAATCGCCGTATTCGGCGGAGGCTACACCGCTGATGACTTCTATCGATTCGACATTGTTGATCGGGATCTGGCGGGTATCGATACCCCCTTCGCTGCTCGTGGAGAACGCGTTGTTGTCCGACGATCGGGTTTGCATATTTACGTCGTTGGTCAGTTGCGCCCCGTCGATGATAATGGCGGTACCCAGCGCGTTGGTCGTGTTCGGGACAGCCGTTCCGTTGGTGATAGGGGGCAAGTCGCGGATGGTGATCTGGTTGATCTTTGTCAGCGAGGGATTGAAGGTCAATACTCCCGGCAGCAATTGCATGATGTCCGTCAAACTGGTGGCTTGCAAGTGCTCGATTGCCGTTTTGTTGATCGAGTAGGAACTGTTCAGTTTACCGCCGGATTTGGCGGTTACCGTCACTTCCGAGATGGCGAGGGATACTTCTTCCAGCCGGAGCTTGTAATTGGTCACGTCTTTCGTGAGCACCATTTTCATCTCGTAATCCTTGTACCCGAGGCACGAGGCGGTAACCGTGTAGGTTCCCGGTTTGATATTCTTGAAACTGAAGGCGCCTTCGAGGTTTGAAGTCGTCCACATGTTTAGTTCTTTGATATGGATAACCACGACCGGAAGGGTTTCTCCGGTTTTAGAATCGAGGATAGTTCCCTCGAATATTACCTTTTTTTCCGCTTCCTGCGCTGTTACAGGAAGTTGGCTTGTGAAGAAGATACACAAGCATAGAAAAATGAAACGATAAAGACTCATAGTTAATTGTATTTGTAGGTTAAGTTGGTATTAGGTTTCCGTTAAAACAGATTGATGTCCATTTTTTCAAGGTTCATGTCGTCGAGATGGTATTGACCGATCCATTCTTTGAGCATCGTGTCACGATCTCGTGATTCCCCCAAGTGGTGTTGCAGCCCGAGCATGATCATCCCCATAATGATGCCTGCCGCTATGCTCATCCCGAGGTAACGTTTTCTGAATCGGAACTCGTACTTGCGTAACCCGGTAAGGCGGCTCATCACTTGTTCCGTGAAATCGGGTGACACGGATTTGATTCTATCTTCTTGAATTATATTTTCCCACTTCATGACGCTTGAGATTTAGGTATTTGTGTATTTGACAACGGGGTACGGGATAACTTGCGTTAGATGCCCGTTTTTTTATAGTAAAGAATCTTTTTCTTGCTGTCGGAGTCGGTCTTCGGCTTGATTGTCATAGGGATAAGTTTTCGTGCAACGACGGCATTTTTCTTTTTTCTCGCTTTTGCTGCATTTGGTTTTACACTCCGGGCAGTGTTTGTCGATCTCTAAAATGTCGATAAAGATTTTGTTCAGCTTCTTGGATTGCTCCGGGGTGCATATCTTCTTCACGTTCAGCAAATGATAGATGGTTTGCTTCTTCAATGCCCGGTGCAGGAAACCGACAGACCTCGCCGTGTTGTTCAGTTCTTCCATGGAGGGTTCGGGTTTCGCGAGTTCGTGCAGAAGACGGTAGCGGTTCTGGCACAGTAATTTCAGAACGGTTTCGTGTCTTTTGAGCACTTGGCGATCCATTTCCATGAGTTGCTCGTATTGCTCGTCGGTCAGTTCGAGTTCCTCTCTTAAAAACTCCATGTTCAGTTCTTGGCTCGTGTTCTCGGTCGGTTGCTCTTGGCTCGTGTTCGACCACAAGAAGACCACAAGGGAGGTGTTTATCATGAGGAAGATGATGTTGAACCAGTAAAATAGCTTGTTCTTGTTACCCGTTGTCATGTCAAATCGTTTTTATAGTTACTGAAATATTTTTCCAAATAGCTTTTTGCCCTGAACAGGAGGGATTCGACGGAAGCGAGGGAAATACCCATGATTTCGGCGACCTCTTTGTACGGGCGTTCTTCATATTTATTTAAAACCAGAGCGGTGCGTTGCCTTTCGGGCAGGTTGTTGATCGCTTGGTGGAGATGTGATATGATTTCTTCTTTTTCTATTTTTTCCTGTGCCAATTCGTCTTTCGAGGGAATGGATATCGGGTTGTCCCCTTCAAGACGTATTCTTTTCATCCTGTACCGGACGGATTTCTTGTAATTGATCGCTTTATTCACGGCAATGCGGTACAGCCACGTGGAGAGTTTACATTCTCCCCGGAATTTGTCGAGGGATTCGTAGGCTTGGATAAATACTTCCTGCGCCAGATCCTCGGCATCGTCTTTGTCGTGAACGAAAGCGTAGCAGGTGTTGACGATTATCACTTTATAATCGTCAACCAGATCCTTGAAGGCTCGTTGATCTCCTTCAAGGATTGCTTTTATTCTCAATGTTTCACACATGTACAACTTTTGGGTCAAAAACTGTCAATCGGGTATATCGCCGGATGCGATATCTTTTGTCTTTGCGGCTTTTTAGCTGTCTGTTGTATCGTTTTGTGTATTAGGGTATTGGTGTATGCATATGGTGCAAATTTAGTTGAATTATTTGAAGTGGATAATCCTGTGAGTTAAAGGTTTGTAAAGTTCATAAAGTTTATAAGGTTCATAAGGTAGATGGCTCTCCGCGAGGCGTTTTTTCTACGGCAGCGTAGCTGCCGGTAAACTTTGTCCGGAGGACGCCCGTTACTTTATGAACTTTATAAACTTTAGGAGCTGAAAGCTCAACTTTATGAACCGGGCGAAAAGCGTTTTGACGCGTTTGCCCTAGTGAAGTGCGGGAGTGAGTTGGATTGTTAAATTATTTTTCGTATCTTTGCAGAACAAACAATCGAGTTCATATTGTATCTTTTAGAGCTGTGCTTTGCTCTGTCGTATTCAGGCAGGTCTTTTCATCGTCAAAATTGACTTCAAAATCAACTTATTTGTTTTAAATTTTTAATTAGACAGAGCTAGCTGTAAAGTAGCAGATATTTTATGACATTTAGAGAATTGAATATTTCGGAGCCGATATTGAAGGCTTTGGTAAATAAGAAATATGAAACGCCGACTCCCATTCAGGAACAGGCGATACCGGTCGCATTGGAGGGGCGTGATTTATTAGGTTTGGCACAAACGGGAACGGGTAAAACCGCAGCGTTCGCTATTCCCATTATTCAACAGCTTGATCAACAGATGCCCAAGAACCGGAAAAGGGAGATTCAGGCATTAATCCTTACCCCGACACGAGAATTGGCAATCCAGATAGATGAGTGTTTTCGTGATTATGCCAAATACACGAGTGTACGCCACACGGTAATATTCGGGGGAGTAAATCAACGATCACAAGTAGAACAACTTCAATCCGGGGTGGATGTTCTGGTGGCAACGCCGGGGCGTTTGCTGGATTTGATTAATCAAAAATACATTTCCCTTAGCCATATCCGTCACTTCGTCTTGGATGAAGTAGACCGGATGCTCGATATGGGTTTTGTACACGATATAAAACGATTGTTGCCTATGCTACCGAAACAAAAGCAGTGTCTTTTCTTTTCGGCAACCATGCCCGTGACAATTGCTAACCTATCCAAATCAATTCTGTACAAACCCGTTAGAATAGAGGTGGCACCCGTGTCGTCGGTCGTCGATACCATCCACCAGAGATTGTATTTCGTGGAAAAATCTCAAAAGAGCAAATTGCTTGTCGAGATTCTGGCAAAGGAAAAGAAAAAGACGGTTTTGGTCTTTTCAAGAACCAAACACGGGGCGGATAGAATTGCCCGGGTGCTGAACAAGCAGGGCATAGGCTGTGAGGCTATTCATGGTGATAAGACTCAAAACGCCAGGCAGCGTGCACTCTCGAATTTTAAATCGGGTAAAACTCGCGTGATTATTGCCACGGACATTGCCGCGAGGGGAATAGATATTGCCAATCTGGAGATTGTGATTAATTACGATTTGCCTGATATGGCGGAAACTTACGTGCACCGGATCGGACGTACCGGGCGTGCCGGGAATAGCGGGACTGCTCTGACGTTCTGTTCACAGGAAGAAAGTATCATGCTTAAAAATATACAGAAACTGACAGGAAAAGAATTGAACGCGGTATCTGTCTCCGCGTAAATATAACTATAATAATTTATAAATGCCTATGGCGATATCGTTTAGTAAAAGAGAATTAGAAAAGAAGAAACAGAGTAAGAAACTGGAAAAACAGAAACGCAAAGAGGAGCGTAAAGCAAATGCCGGTAACGGATCTTTTGAGGATATGATCGCTTATGTCGATGAAAATGGTCTTATTACCGATACCCCTCCTGATATGAATAACAAACAGGAGATTAATATAGAAGACATTGCTGTCTCTACATTAAAGAAAGAGGAAACCGAAGAAACCGTGTTGAGAGGTCGGGTGGAATATTTTAACGAGGACAGGGGATTCGGTTTTATCAAGGATGTCAATAGTACGGAAAAATATTTTTTCTATATTACCAGCGTCCAAAACCCTATTGTTGAAGGAAATATGGTTACTTTTGAGTTGGAACGCGGTCGTAAAGGCATGAATGCCGTGAGAATCGCTCTTGCAAGTTAAAGGATAACCCATTATCAATAATTAAATACCTAAATGATGAACATCTATGTATCCAATTTAAGCTATAGCACGACGAGTGAAAGCTTACAAGAATTATTTTCAGCGTATGGTAGTGTAACTTCTGCCTACATTATTACAGACCGCGAAACTAAAAGGTCACGTGGTTTCGGGTTTGTTGAAATGGCGAATGAGCCGGAGGCTCAAGAGGCTATTGCTAAATTGAATGAAACGGAATTTGAAGGAAAGACAATTAGCGTAACCGTTGCACGTCCCCGTGTTGAAAGAAGCGGCGGGAACAATCGGAGATATTAAAAAACAAGAAAGGGGTAAAAGTCATTTTAGCTTCTTTCCGTCTACGCCGTACCCCCTCTATAAACAGAGGGGGAGCTTGGTTACTCGCCGTTTTTGGAAAGATTCACCAGCTCCTCCTCTGTTTATAGAGGAGGTGGCTGCGAAGCAGACGGAGGAGTTTTTGAAGAAAAGGGGTTTTTACCCCTTTCTTGTTTTTAATTCATATCCTCTTTTCCCATCTTCAGGAAACGCCATACCTCTCAGGAATCCAACCATTCGGTTGCCGGGGTGTAAGTGTAATGTTCCAGTTTTTCCAGCAACAAGTTGATGTTGTCTATCAATGTTCTGCTATTTTTCAACAACAAACTCATGTTTTCATCTGTCATACTTTTTTCTTTCATATCTTTTGTTTTTTAATTTGTACATACAATATTACTGCTTAAATAAAAAAAGTTAATAGAGTATTTCGTGTGAAATCTCCGGTAAAATTGTCGTTTATTTATATCTTTGTTTTTGCTAAAATAAAGGAACGATATGGAGTTACGGACTGCAAATGTTACGAGGTATATCATGCCCTTGCGTGAAGGCGGCTCTTTGCCGGCATTGGCGGAAGCGGATGATGAATTCAAATACGTGGTGAAATTCCGGGGTGCAGGTCACGGGGCAAAAGCTTTGATCGCTGAACTGATCGGGGGAGAGGTGGCTCGTGCTTTGGGATTACGGGTGCCCGAGATCGTGTTTCTTCAACTGGACGAAGCATTCGGGCAGGCGGAAGGCGACGAGGAGATACAGGATTTGCTGAAAGCGAGCCGGGGATTAAACTTGGGGCTTCATTTCTTGTCGGGGGCATTAGGGTTCGAGCCCACGGTGAATATAATTGATCCCGAATTGGCATCGAAAATTGTTTGGTTGGATGCCTTGCTCACGAATATCGACCGCACGATACGAAATACCAATTTGTTGATGTGGCACAAGGAACTTTGGTTGATAGACCACGGTTCATCACTTTATTTTCATTACTCGTGGGTGAATTGGGAAAAACACGTCTTGAGTCCTTTCGGGCAGGTAAAAGATCATGTCTTGTTGCCTCGGGCGAGCCGGTTGGTGGAAGTGGATGCCGGACTGAAAGCCTTGCTCACGCCGGAAAAAATACGGGAGATTGTCCATTTGATTCCCGACGAATGGTTGAATTGGGAAGATTTCGGCGTATTGCCTTCGGAGATTAAAGATACTTACGTGCGTTTCCTTGTGGAGCGGGTAGCAAATTCGGAAATATTTATAAAAGAAGCTCAACATGCCAGAGAAATACTTGTATGAATATGCGGTCATCCGGGTTGTGCCCCGGGTGGAACGGGAAGAATTTGTGAACGTGGGAATCATTTTGTTTTCCAAACGGAAAAAATACCTCAAGGCAAAATATATCCTGCACGAGGATAAATTGAAAACGCTTTTTCCGGAGGCGGAGGTTGAGGTGATAGAAAATAATCTGCGTGTTTTCGATCGTATCTGTTCCGGTGCGAAAGAGGGCGGTCCTATTGCCGAATTTGAAATTCCCGAACGTTTCCGTTGGCTTACCGCCGTCCGGAGTACTTCAATACAGACCTCCCGTCCTCATCCCGGTTTCTCTGCCGACCTTGACGTGACGTTCGAGAAACTGTTTCGGGAATTAGTGTTGTGATTTTTGTTATAAAAATGCAAACAAATTTGTTTGCATTTTCGTATCTTTGTAAAAAGAATTATGGTGCATAAAATTGACATATTAAAAGGAATTCATCCGGGAAAGATCATTAGCCGAGATTTAAAAAAGAAAAATCTCAGCCAGCGTTCTTTCGCTGCTTCTATTGGTGTTCATAGTCAAACTCTTAATGCTATAATTAACGGGCGGCGGCAACTGACAATTGAATTATCTCTTAAGATAGAACAGGCATTGGGATACGAAGATGGATTCTTATATGCTCTTCAGGCGTATTATTTAGTAATAGAATTTAAGAATAAGGAATTAAGTCGGTCTGTATCTGGAATTCCCAATATCCGAAAGTCTTTGTTTTGGGACGTAGATTTTGATTCGATAGACTGGGGTAAATACAAAAAAGCCGTAATACAAAGGGTTTTAGAACGAGGAAATAAAGCAGAGAAGAAAGAAATAGCACGTTTCTATAATATAGACGTTACTGAACTTGAAAGTTACAAATCGAACAATTATTATCGGATTACTAAAACGAAACATTCTAATGACAGTATTACATTATGAAACGGTAAAACCATATTTGAAGGAAATTCTTGATATGCTGATGGCGGAAGAATTGTTTAACCCGTTTCGTTTAGTTGGTGGAACTAATCTCAGTTTGCGATTTGGTCATCGTATTTCAGAAGATATTGATTTATTCACAGATGTAGAATACGGTAGTCTAAATTACCGGAATTTTGAATCTTATCTTCGTGCTAGATTTCCATATTATGAATCCACGGATACAACTTCAGTAGTGGGAAATGGCAGATCATATTATATAGGGTTGTCTGCTGATAATTATATAAAACTTGATCTGATGTACACGGATTCTTTTATAAATGAGATTGAAATCATTGACAATATACGTATGGCTAGCCTAAGTGATATTATTGCGATGAAAATGAATGTGGTGTCTCGCGGTGGACGAAAAAAGGATTTTTGGGATTTACATCTTTTGCTTGCTAGATTTCCACTATCTGAAATGTTTGCTTTTCATGAGAAAAGGCATCCGTGGGAACATGAGCCCAAAGAGTTGTTACGATTGTTCACTGATTTTAGTGTTGCGGATGAATTTCCTGATCCTATATGTTTGCTTGGTAAAAATTGGGATGATATAAAACTTGACCTAATTGAGATTGCTGATGAATATGTGGAAAAATAAGGTTCTCATGTATTCTTTAATGGTTTTGATTTTAGTATAAACTTGTCATTGTTTTGCAAATCCACTTGTTAAAAGTGGATTTGCAAGAAATGCAGATTGTTTAATACGTGTTCTTCGTTAAAATTTCTTCGCTTCCAATGTAGCCTCGATGTCCGTTTTGCTGAAAAATACTTTGCCTCCTAAACGCCGGAAGGGGAGAATATTTTTGTTACAATAAACTTGTAATGTTCGGGGGCATATTTTCAGAATGCGACAGACATCGTTGCCGTCCAGCCATTCTGTAGTTGGGGCTATCGTTTGTTGGTCCACTCGGTTGAGCAATATTTCCACTTGGTTCAATAACGTGTGGTTACATTCCAGTAACACGTGGAGTTGATACTCGATGTCAATATATTTTTCCATAATATTGTAGATTTGTGGTTAGTGAAAAGGAAGGGAAGTTATTTTTTTCTCTGTTCTCGTTGCTCCGCATAATCGAGGTACTGCTCCCGCAGTTTGTCCACGTATTTAAGCGGGTTGTAACGCCCGAGAGATTGGTGTATCCTATCTTCGAAATTATTGGCGCATTTCCGGTTCATCATGGCCGAGAAGTATCCCGCGAAAGCCTTTTTCGTGACACCGGGAGTGATGCCTTTCACCGCACCGGAATGCCATAGGAAATTGATTAATTCGTTCAAGTCTATTTCGGTACCTTCAAGCATGAAATCGGATGGACGGAAAGAGGTCGTGCCGAGCAGGCTGGCTTTAGTTCTTTCGAAAGACTCTCGTTGCAAGGTGAGAAACCGGTCAAGATATTTCCGGTGGTCATTTGACAAATCCTGTAAAGACACGAGCTCGTTTCCTTTGGTGATTAATAAATTCAAGTCTATTTCGACTTTATAGGCTTAACATTCCTTGTCAAACGCCGGGAAAACAAGGATTATTTTTGTGAAGGGGTAGAGGAGGGCATTAGTGAAAGTGCCCTCCTGACACACAACGATGGTTTATTTAACGATGATGGTGAAACAATCATTTACGTCTTTCGAGTACCCCTCGTTCGAGAAATTTAAGGAGATCACGTAACGTCCGACGGGAATATCATGTTCAATAGGAACCTCGAATATTCCATTACCTCTAACAGTTAGGCAATCCGCTAATTTATTAGCATCGCCATTCGTTGTTTTGATTTCTTTCACGGTAACATAAATCTGTTGAGTTCCTTGAATGCCTTCGATAGGTACGCTTACCCATGGTTGTTTCCACTTTAACCGATAATAATCTTCTCCTTCTCCTCCCATACCTTCATAAGTAGGTTCGATTCCCCATTCGAGAATTTCTTCAGGTGGTATCCCCATGTTGATTAAATCGTAATATTCCGGGTTCGACCAAATACCCCAACTTGGAGGTGTAATATCTAAATCTTTTTTTACAATCATTGAATCGGTTTCATAACTGGCATTTTCTGTCAATAAATAGCCTATGGTTACATCTTGACACCCGACTCCAAGCCAAGTAACCATGGCAATAATCGTCAATATAATTATATTCTTCATAGTTTTAATTTTTTAATACCTCCATTATATTCTTCCCAAATCGTAATTATAATTCAATGCATGAACTACTCCATTCAGAGGTTGAATGTCTGGGGTGGCGAGAGGAACCATTGTTGCTTTTGTAAAAGAATAAATGTACATGGTCTCGGGACCTAAATCAGGAACTCCGCCATAAGCCGATTTATCTCGATAAATTCGTAAATGACTGCCGCCTAAAGTTTCAACATCCGTTCCTCCGTCTTGTAATTCGTCGTCAATCATATAGTCTACATTACGGTATGCAAAGTCGGCTTTCAAGTATTTTTTGTTCAACACGTGGCGTAGCACGATTGCTTTACAATCCTTTATACTCATCTCGTCCACTGATTCCATACCGTTATTCCATAAATGTCGTAATATAGTGTAACTCGGGGGAGCAAAGAAAGTAATCTCTTTGTAATTCGAGTCTTTTCCCTCGAACATATCGGTTAATCCTGCCCGTTCTATCAATTTTACGGTTAATTCCCAGTTATATGTATCTTTTCGTAAATACTCCATGATAGAACAATCATGATAAGGGCTGGAAACCCCGCTGTCATACCAATCTTGTGCGGTACAAGAAGACAGGAAGATTGCGGCACTAATACAAACAAATATATTATATATTTTTTTCATAAACTTCAATTTAATAGATTTACGTTGTTCCATTTACATTCTTCGTTGCCAATATATATTTTGCCTTAACAAGGGGTTATCCCAAAAATTTGAACTTTGAAGGGCACCAAAGAATACACCGTCAATAATATCTTGGGCGCTTACGTTACGAAAACCGCCATATAATTCCGTTTTGTAGTATTCATTGCGTAACACGTCAAACCAACGTCCACCCTCTATCAGGAATTCTTTTTCCCGTTCTTTAAATATTGTATAACGCAAGTTACCGCCATACTCGGATGCATCATATAATTTTGCTTTTGCACGAGTCCGGATAGTGTTCAGGTCGTCTATCGCACCTTGCAGGTAACTGCCACCTAATCTAGCCCGGCATTCAGCTCTCAATAGAATAATATCGGCTAATCGCCACCAGATTTTATTAGCGTCGAAATTGATAAATTCTCCGCCGCCCGCACCTCCGTCCGTGGAAACATAGGCTTTACGGTGTTTGTAAGGGTAAGCGTATCCGCCTGTTATATCAATATCCACGGAATCACGCATATATTCATACCGATAAAACCAAGCATCTCGTCTTAAATCGTCTTTGGAGAACATTTTTTCAACGGTTTCATTCGTGATTCGGAATCTCATGTATTGTATATTAGCCATCGTTGCCCCCGTAACCACTGGATAGCCTTGATAAAATACTGCCATATCGGTTGAAGCTAGACGTTGATCCCATTTTGTCTGAGCCAATTCATCCCAATAATTTCGGAAAATACTCTCGAAAACACTCTCCTTTGAACCACCCATGAAGGTTGTTTCACACATGTCTTCCGGGGTATCCGCTAGTTTATAAATATCTTCCCGCTTGATGATGTCCGTGCAAGCTTGTTCCGCTATTTTCCACAGTTCCTGTTCATCATAATTTCGGTCTTCCGGTTTTGCCATGTATTTACAACCAGCTTTCCACGCGCACAAATGGGCTAACAAGGCATTTGCCGCACCTTTGCATGGACGGGCACGATGAGTTACAGCATTGCCGTTTGCGTCCGTTAATTTGTCCCATTCGGGGAGAAGTTGTACCGCTTCTTTAGCTAATTCAATGGCGTAATCTATTACTTTTATCCAAGAGGTTTGCCCTTGTGGGGTGGTTTCCACTTCGTCACGAATCAAGACGCAATCTCCGCATAGACGAACGATATGCAAGTAAGCAAATGCTTTAAAGAAGTAGATTTGTCCCCTGTAAAAATTGCGTCTTTCTTTTGGCATGTCAATTTTATCAATATAAGGTAATGGTACATTAGCGTATGAGATTACACGATAAAACCAATCCCAATCTACAATATACATAAAGGGTTCATGTTCTTGTAATAGTGACGATGAACCTTCTTCAATGTAATCCGAATATTCTCCATTGGGGGCAAGGTCTTGACCAACGCATTCATTGCGTACAGAGGCTTCCGCACCCATTACGCCAATCTCTAGTTCTCGTTCTGTTTCAAAAACATTCATGAATGTGACAGAGTTTTCCGGGCTCATGTCCAAGGAATCCACGCAAGCCGTGCAATTCAATAAAAATGTGAAGAGGAATAAATAATATATGTGTTTCATGGTTTAGAATTTTATCGTTAAACCTAAAGTAAACTTGCGAGCCAATGGATAGGGTAATGCTCCATTGTTTCCATCTATTCCGGAGCGAATATCCACCGTTTCCGGTTCTATACCGGAATAGTTTGTCCACGTGAACAAGTTTTCTCCACTGGCAAAGAAACGTAATTCTGAAAGCCCACAACGTTTGATCCAATTTTGGGGGAGCGAATAGCCTAAAGTTACGGTCTTTAGCTTTAACCAGTTTACTTTTTCTACGTCATCCTTAACGCTACCCCAGTTGTGGTCAGCATTTCCTTGCCACATGGGGAAATCTGATTTATCTCCGTTTTTTTCCCAGAAAGTTACTTTATTTAAATTCATTGCGATAGCGGGGTATTCACCGGGCATGCCCAAACATCTTTTAGATATATAATTTATCATATGTCGTCCTAATTGATAGGATATCAGCATATTCAAATCAAAATTTTTCCAACGTACTTCATTCACAATTCCTCCGCTTATCTCGGGTAAGGCACTGCCACAATATACTCGGTCTTCAAAACCGATTTGTCCGTCACCGTTCACATCAATGAACTTGTAATCCCCGGGTTTGAAATAAGTACTATTACCTTCATCTCCTCCTAGATAATGACTTACACCAACAGAATTATAGAACACGGGTATTTCATCTTGTGAATTTATATAGCCGTCTGTTTTAGGTAAATAAATTCCGTTTAAAGCTTTTCCTATAATTCGTTCGGCTCCGTCATCTTTTCCGTTCGTGGATTTTTTGAAGCGATTCCAGTTTTTGGCAGCGTTGATAGAAATTTTCCAATACAGCTCGGGACGTCGGAATATCTCGTAACGAACCATTAGTTCTATACCTTCGTTTGAAATTGTTTTTGCATTTTGCCATTGGGAATCATATCGTTGATAAGAGCCTGTGGGTAAATTGATTCTATCAAGTAATTTGTCTGTAAGCCGATAATAATAATCAACCGTAAATCCTAAGCGATAGTCAAAAAAATCCAAGTCAGTCCCAAAATCATATTGGTCGGTTTCTTCCCAACTCAATTTATCATTATATAGTCCTCCAAACCATTGGGGACGAATCATTCCGTTACCCATGTAAGGAATATCCGTGACAAAGATTCCTAATGCTAAATAGTTTTGTGCGAAATGCATACCAGAACGTCCCCAACTTGCACGTATTTTACCGAAAGAGAACCATGCTAAGTGTTCTTTTATCCAGTTTTCTTCAGAAAAATTCCATCCTGCTGCGATAGAGGGGAAAGTTCCCCAACGGTTGTTTTTTCCAAATGTGGAACTTCCGTCCCTGCGAATGCTAAATGAAAGTAGATATTTATCTCGAAAACCGTATTCCAAACGGGCAAAATAAGAGAGTAAACATTTTTCTTGCATGTCGGATTGATAATTTTTGAAAGCGATTGGACGAGATTCGCCACCTCCCCAATCTTCATACCCGATATCCGGCATTCCATCCGGGGCATAATATATTTTATCACTTGGTGAATTTTGGGCGTATCCTCCGTTGTATTCCTCTTGATCATACTGGTAAGAGAAACCGGCTACAAAGTCAACATGATGGTCTTCATGAATTACTTTTTTGTATGTCAATAAATTTTCATTTAGAACCATGAGATTTATCCCCGTTTCCCCGATGCTTTTAGAATAACCGGAATAGCTTAAATTTGCCGGTTGGAAATAGTTTCGACGGTCAATGACATAATCAGCAGCCAAGGAAGAAGAAATATTCAATCCCTCTATGATTTCGTAACCTAATTTCATGTTCGTTCTTAAGCGTACGGAACGATTGTTTTCTTTTGTACCTTTGTATGCGTTTAGGGCTTGCTCCCACACGATGGAACCTTCTCCTGGCAATAAGGATGATAATTGATAGGGTTCTCCCGGGACTGTTTCTATTGGGACTGCATTTTCCGAATAAGCTAAATTTTCAGAAGCATTTGAACTTGCCCGTTTTTTTCGTGTGATAGAAGCGTTAAAACGTAAATCTACAGTCAATTTTTTTACCGGATTCACATTTAAATTGGCATTTAGATCAATTCTCCGGTATCCTGTGCCCTTATAAATACCTGTTTCATCGTATAAACCTAATCCGATGGCGTAAGTTGTTCTCGTTGTACCTCCATACGTTTGAATGTTTGCATTTGTAATTTTACCTGTTTCAAAATACATTTTGAAAAAATTCGTGGAATTGTTGTAAAAAGGATTTAAACTATCTTGAAACATCGTGCCATTTCCTGTTCCCCAATATTCCGTGTTTGGAATCCAATTTTTGTCTAATGTGGCTCCTTGTGTATTGTGTTCGTATTGTTCCTTTAAAGAAGTCGGGTATTTCCAGCGATTGGTTTCTTTATCTAAATATGCACGATAATACTTTCTATTGGCAGCCAAACGAAAGGCTCGTTCTGCTCGTCCTGACGTTAAATCGGGATAACGTGGCAGAATGCTCCATGATTGGGAAAAATTGACAGAAAATGTAGCATCTTGATCTTTCAATCCTTTTTTCGTGGTAACAATAATTACTCCGTTTGCTGCACGTGAACCATAAATTGCCGCAGAGGAAGCATCTTTTAATACTTGAATTGATTCGATCATATCCGGGTTTAAATCAGCCAATAAGTTTGCTCCCGTGATAGGTGAAGTAAAAGAGTTTAACGGCATCCCGTCCACCACCCATAAAGGATTGGAAAAACGACGTTTTTGTTCGACATCTAATGAGTTGTAACCTCGGATTGTGACTGCAATATCGCCTCCTCCCGGTGCTCCGGAGATATTGGTTATATCCATACCGGCTACCCGTCCTTGTAATAGGTTAGCAATACTTGATGTCGGAATTCCTTTTATTTCATCAGCCTTTATCGTTGACACTGCGCCTGTCATTTTTCTTTTCGTGGTATTTCCATAGGCAACAACGACAGTTTCGTCCAACATTTGTATGTCTTCCTCTAGGGTGATGCGGAGGGTATCTGTTTTTTCCGTGAAGTTGATGACTTGTGTTTTGAAACCCACGAAAGAAAATTCTAAAGAGCCTTTGGTTGTTGGAAGTTGTAAAGAAAACCAACCTTTATTGTTTGTTGCTGTTCCAATGCTCGTGTTAGCTAGTTTTATAGTTACTCCCGGCATCGGTTCTTTTTTCTTGTCATAAACCCAACCTTTTAACGTGATAGATTTTTTTTCGTCCTGTGTATTGGCTTTGAGTTTGATAACAATAGCGTTATTTAGAACGACGTATTCCAAGTTCGTGTTCTCCAAGCATTTTTGTAGAATCTTTTCTATGTCTACATCGGTTTCATTAAGCGTGATGCCTTTCACGGGTGCAATGTCCGTATCATTGTACATGAAGGTGAAGTGGCTTTGTTGCTTTAACTCCCAGATTACCTCTTCCAAGGTGGCATTTTTCTTCTTGATCGTGACGGTTTGCGCGTTCGCCCCGGCAAAGGTTTGTATCACGAAACACGTGAGTAATAGTAATGTCAATTTCATACATCTAATCATTTTTCGCGTATTTCCCCCGGAGGGAAAAACGCTTTTCCATCTTTTTTTCATAACTTTGTTCAGTTAATTAATGACTAATTAATTCCTAGGATCGGGAAATGTTGGAGCAGGCCCCGATCCTTTTCTTATTATCGGGTTTGAACGGTAATCGTGTTTGCCTTCCGGACGGCAAGCACTTTCCCGCTCTCGTTGATAATTTCCAGTAAGTTGTCGATTTCTTCGTATTTATCCAGATTTGCCGAAATTTTTATCTCTTTCGCTTCCGGGTTGGTGTAGAAGATTGTCATCCCGTACCAACGAGCCACCTCGTTCATCACGTCTTCCAAACGTTGGTTGCGGAAGACAAACATCCCTTTCACCCATCCCGTGTATAAGTCCGTGTCCACTTTTTGGACGGAAGTTTCTCCGGTTATCCTATCCAGACGGAATTGCTCCGAGGGTTTCAACAACACTTTCGATTTGTCGGTGTAAGCCCAAACGGAACCTTCCACCAGCGTGGTATGCACGATGTCTTCGGTGGGATAAGATTTTACATTGAAACACGTTCCCGTCACTTGTACTTTCATGCCCTTCGTGTTTACTATGAAAGGCCATCCTTCGGCATGCACGACTTGGAAGAATCCTTCTCCTTCGAGAAACACCTCTCGCGGTTTCCCTTCCTCGAATTGTTCGGGAAAGCGTAATTTCGATTCGCAGTTCAACCATATTCGCGTCCCGTCGGTAAGTGTCACTCCATAGTCTGTTCCTGCCGGGATTTGTATCGTGTGGTAGGAAGGAAGTATTATCTGTGAATCCCGAACCTGTTGATATTGTGAACCTGCCGGGCTATTGGTTTGATAGGCAAGTAAATTCGAGGTGTCGTTCACGATCTGTGTACCTTGAGGTGTTTCCAAGTGAATCTCCGTTTGAGTCAGATCGTAGACTTGTCCCGATGCGGTTGTCAATATGGCACCTTGTTTGCCCTTGTGTACTTCTTTTGCCACTTGAATCGTTTTCTGTTTTGTAAAATGCTGTTTTAGCATCAATCCTCCCGCCACGCTCAGCAACACGCCCGTGCATGCAACCACGGATAGCCACGCTCTCCTTCCAACCCGGTGTTGCCGTATCGTTCGACTCCTTTGTGAAGTCATATTCTTTTCTTGTACCTTTTGCCGGAACTTCTTCCACTCCTCGCTCACCACGATCTGCCGCCCGTACTCCTCGCGTAAAAACGCCTCTCGATTCAAGATTACCTCCTCGAACAATTCTTTGTTCTCTTTGATAAGTAGCCACTCTATAAACTTTTCGTCCAACAACTTCTCCGGCTCCCTCAAATGAGAAAGAATAAATTCTATTCTATCGTATTTTTCGTCCATTTTTAGCTTTTTTCTTCTTGTTTTCTTATATCACAGATTCATCTCGAAAATGGGTGAGAAAAAAATGAACTTTTTTTAATTTTTTTTCGTCGAACTTATCCCCGGGAATTTGAAACATGACCTAATACTTTTATTTACACCAATCTAACGCAATAAAAAAAGAGGGCGTATTTCCCGTTTGCTTTCCCGTTCGCCCTCTTAACAAATTCGAATTGTCGCACAAATGTAATAAATTATTTCAATATTAGAATAAAATGCGTGATTTTGAAATGTTTTTTTGGTGGGAATATGATTTTGAATTGAAATTTCGGGATGTGAATTTTTCTGATAGTTGTAGACTCGTTAATGGATTAGGAAGATTTGGCTATTTCCTTTATTATTCGATTAAAATCATTTTTCGTGGAAAAATGTGGTGTTTATATTTTTTTGTATATATTTGTAAAACAGTGATGATGTATTAAGGTATGTTTATTTTATTTCAAAAGTAGCATGAATAGAGAGGATTATTTATCTCAGATGAAGGCACTTGAGGATATTATTATTGATGCTCGTTCGCAACAAGATACTTTGAGGCAGCAGTATATAGATGCCAATAAGAAGTTTGATGTAAATGAGAGGATCAGGATAATTACTCCCGGTTTTAGAAGAGTTACTCCGGATGAACAAGGAAGAACGCGTATTCCCGAAGATGTGAGGTATGCTTATGTGGAAGGATACACGATAGACAGTCAGGGGAAAATAACGTATTTACTGGCGAAGGAGACAACGACTCATCGGAAAGCGGTAGCAAAGACTTCTTACACGGAGTTTGATATTCTTGAAAAGATAGATCCGGAAGCACTTCCGGTTTTGTAAAAGAGGGGAATATCCCGGTGCATAAAAAAAAGAGCGATAAGTGAAAAACTTACCGCTCTCGGTATGTTATGCGGTTAATGTCCGCTTCGTTGGCGTTTCTTTTCCATCGCGATACTGATTATGAATGGGATGGAGAAGAATACCACGGTTCCTATGACGACAAGTCCGGTATACATTGCCGGGCTGCCGACAGGTAGTTGGGATGGTGGGAAGAAGGTGACAGCGAAGGAGAATAGTACTGCAAGAAAGCCTATGCCCGCTATAAGCCACATTCCCAGATTTCCTCCCGGTACCCGGTAACTACGGGGAAGGTCGGGTTGCGTGTACCTCAGCTTAATGCCGGAGGCGTACATCATCATGTACATAAGTAAGTACAATCCGATCGTGAGGGCGCTCAACAGGAAGAATGCAACGCTGACGTCGTCCATGATCATGTAAAGTGAAGATAGAACGGAAACGATACATCCTTGTATGATAAGGATGTTAATTTGTATCCCGTTTTTATTGGTTTTCTTCAGTAAATCGGGAAGTTGTCCGTCTTTTGCTGTCCAGAGTAGACCGCGGCTGGGGCCGGATATCCATGACATAACTCCGGCGAGAGCCCCGAAAGCGACAAGGAGTCCCATCACGTTGGATAGCCAGCCGACATGGTAATGGTCGAACAATTGTTGGAAGGTGGTAAATAATCCCGATTGAAGGTTTATCTGGTCATAAGGGGTGACGATTGCCACTGCCAAAGCTCCTAGGGTAAACAACGCGAAAGAGATCAACGCCGCGAGGAACATGGCGGCCGGGAATTGTTTTTGAGGGTTTTGTAATTCTTGGGCGTGTACGGCGTGTACTTCAACTCCGGCAAAAAGAAGTAATATTCCTGCAAGGAAAGCGATATCGCTCATTCCTGTGATGTGAGGGAACAGACGGGGATGCACGTGATGTGCGGCGTCTATATTTACAACTTCCGAAACGGTGGCCGGCACGTGTTCCAGAGCTATCGGGTTTTTATCAACCACCCAGATGATAGCCATAACGATGACGACGATTCCGGGTAATACCGTTCCGATCAAGAAGCCTTGGCTGGTGAGCTTGGATACGGTGGAAGTCCCCTTGAGGGTTACCCACGTGGCAAACCAGTACATGATGATAGAGAATAATCCGACAAACATTCCGTTCTGTGCCAGATCGGGTTTGCCTATCATGTACGCGATGGATGCGGCGGCAAAACCGAGGACGGTAGGATACCAAACCACGTTCTGTATCCATTGCAGGAAGATAGCGGCAAATCCCATCCGTTGGTTGAAAGCTTCTTTTACCCACGTGTAGACGCCTCCTCCTTTGGAGGCGAAAGCACTACCTAATTCCGCTCCAACAAGGGCGGCGGGAATAAGAAACAGGAAGGTGGCAAAGAATATATAGAAGAACATGGTAAGTTCTTCTTGTGCCATCATTGGTAAACCTCGCAGGCTGATTACCGCAGCGGCGGTCATTAGCGCGAGTTGAGTTGTAGTGATGTTCTTAGTTGGTTTAGTCATAACGAAAAATTTAAAATGAGATATGTTTTCCTCCGTTTTTATTTAATATTTTTCGTTGTAACGTGGAGAGAAGAAGATTTGT
>OGKG01001708.1_pt1 | contig 25336 bp, 23 predicted proteins | sample 1572201 | NCBI WGS metagenome assembly OGKG01 (sample SAMEA2582146, study PRJEB24529) | metagenome | biome: Human gut stool | place: China | collected 2011 | reverse complement strand
CAATGCGGGCATTGTGACCACCAGAGAACTGATCCTGGACCGCGTCTGGGGGATCGATTTTGAGGGAGAATCCCGGACGTTGGACATGCATATCAAGACGCTGCGGCAGAAACTGAAGGAAGAGGGCAGTCTGATCAAGACTGTGCGTAATGTGGGATACATTATGAATGGCGAGAAAGCGTAACAAAAGATGAAGAAAAAGATAAACAAAATGATGATCCTTATTGCCACGGTGACGATTTTGCTTACCATGGTACTGATCACGATAGTGTATTATGATCTGTTCCGCAGACAGGTACTGGAGGATCTGAAAAGCTATGGATCGTTGTTAAAAAGCTGTTCTTCGGTAGAGGAAATTGAGGAAAACGGAGTCCCGGTGGAATCGGATCTGCGACTGACACTGATCGGCAGTGACGGACAGGTATTGTATGATAATGAGGCCGATTCCGTGGCCATGGGAAATCATGCTTCCCGCCCGGAGATTCAGGAGGCCATGCGGGACGGAGAGGGCGAGGCGGTCCGCAATTCCGAGACTCTTTCCCGGTCCACCTTTTATTATGCAATCCGTCTGGAGGATGGCAGTATTTTACGTCTGTCCAAGGATACCAGAAGCATTTATAGTATTTTTATTCATGCATTGCCCATGATGGTGGGAATCTTTGTAGTACTGTTAGTGCTGTGCATGGTGGCAGCCAAAGTACTGATCACGAAGTTGGTGGCTCCCATTGAGAAACTGGCACAGAATATCGGGGAATGCACGGAGATGCAGACCTATGAGGAACTGACACCGTTCATGACCATGATCCGCAAACAGCATGAGGACATTATGAAAAATGCCAGAATGCGGCAGGAGTTCAGCGCCAATGTGTCCCATGAACTGAAGACCCCGTTGACATCCATCTCAGGATATGCGGAGCTGATTGAGACCGGAATGGCCTCCGAACAGGATACGGTGCGTTTTGCTCACGGGATTCATAACAGCGCAAATCGTCTACTTACATTGATCAATGATATTATTCGTTTGTCGGAGCTGGACGGAACGGAAGAGGAAGCGGATACGGAACTTCTGAATCTGCATGAGATGGCGAAAAATTGTGTGGAAATGCTGGAAATGAGTGCGGAGAAGCACAATGTGACCATAGCGCTGAACGGCACGGAATGCTATGTGACAGCCAATCGTCAGATGATGGAAGAACTTTTATATAATCTGTGTGATAACGCGATCCGGTATAACAATCCGGGAGGAAGTGTGGATGTACAGACCTATGCCAGAGAGGGGCATACCTATCTGGTGGTAAAAGACACCGGCATCGGTATCTCCAAGGAGCATCAGGAGAGGATCTTCGAACGCTTCTACCGTGTGGACAAGAGCCGCTCCAAATCCACCGGCGGCACGGGACTGGGCCTTGCTATCGTAAAACATATCATCGCCAAGAGCCACGCTGAACTGGAACTGGAGAGCGAACCTGGAAAAGGAACGACGATACGGGTGATTTTCTGAGAACTTCGAGTTCAAATTTTCTAAGACTTCATTCGAGAGAGTGGAGTCTTTTTTACGCATGATATTCCGCCAGCAGCTGTTTCGCATAAGCAACACAGTCTCTGTGCAGAGCAAATTTTTTGCCATCGCACATGATGACTTTGCGGAAGCCCAACTTCTCCATGTATCTGCCGTTAAGGATCGTCTTGACGGTGGGAGCGAAGAAGGTAGGGTGATTCTCTATCTGAGAGAACAAATTGATAGCGGTGGTGGCTACTTTTACGGTGCGGCCGTCTTTGAGGGTGACGATGACATTCCGGCCTTCTTCTTCGGCGTAGAGGATGTCCGGTTCGGTGACATAGACGGTATCTTCATCCTCTCGAAGTTCGATAAGGGGAACCGCTTTCGACATGATCTCCAGAGCATGATCAATGCTCTGGGCCAGCTCAGCTACTTTGATGGGTTTGTCCAGAAAGATGACATTGTCCGGATAGGTCTGTGCTCTGTAATTGATCTTGGAACAGCACATGACGATGGGTGCGTTCACCCCCTGGGCAATCAGCGCATTTGCCACTTCTGTGCCGGTGATGCCTTCCGTCAGACACATATCAATATAGAAGGCATCGTATTGCATGGGATTGGACAGCAGTGAGGTAGAATTACCGAAAGAATCGGTATAAATGATACCCGTAGACGCTGCTCTTTTGTCGGATTCCCGCTTTAACAGACGCTCCAGCTGCTTTCTGTCGGCTACATTATCATCACACACTGCTATATGCATATCGATACCTCCCGGACTTTATCTCATATAAAGATGCCAGGGTCAAAAGGTCTAAGCCCACATGAGCTTGCTCATAGGTGGGTGAAAGACCTTAGGACCCGCCCCGATATGAGCATAAAAGTGGGATGATAATCCCACGATATGCGAATATTGGGTAGGATTGTGGGAGTGCGTAGCACGGAACAATCCGTAGGCATCAAAGTCGGGGGCTTTTGACCCCGACATCTTATAAAAGAAGTATAGCATATTTCCTATTTGAATAAAAGGGCAAAAAGCAGTACCTGTACCACCAGGATCGCCGGCATTCCGTACTTGAAATACCAGTGCTTCGTCTTATGGCGGAAGTGCTGCATTCCCAGAATACATCCCAGGCTGCCACCCAAAAGCGCCGTGAAAAAAAGAGAAGCCTCCGAGATGCGCCAGGCACCCCGGATGGCTCTTTTTTTATCGACACCCATGATCACATATCCCACAACATTGATGATCACCAGATACAGGATCACCACAGTAATTATAGTCTGTGCAGTTATCATAGACACCTCATTATTTTAATTCTTAGTTACCAAGTTTTTTCTCGTTCTCCTGTAACTTCATGGCACGAACCTTCAGAGACAGACCGAACAGATTGATGAAGCCTTCTGCATCGTGATGGTCGTACAGATCACCGGTGGTGAAGGAAGCCAGGTTCTCATTGTACAGAGAGTAAGGAGAAGTGGTTCCGGCCTTGATGATGTTGCCCTTGTAGAGCTTGAACTTTACTTCACCGGTCACATATTCCTGGGTTTTCTCGATGAACGCCTGCTCTGCCTCACGAAGAGGAGTGAACCATTTGCCTTCGTATACCAGACTGGCGAATTTCGCACCCATTTCCTTCTCGAATGCATAGGTATCGCGATCCAGGATCAGCTCTTCCAGCTGCTGGTGAGCCTCCATCAGGATGGTACCGCCGGGAGTCTCATAGACACCACGGGACTTCATGCCAACGACACGGTTCTCTACGATATCTACGATACCGATACCGTGCTTGCCGCCCAGCTTGTTCAGGGTACGGATGATATCGGAGACCTTCATCTTCTCACCGTTAACGGAAGTGGGAACACCCTTTTCAAAGGTCATGGTCACATATTCACCCTCATCGGGAGCCTTCTCGGGAGTCACACCAAGTACCAGCAGATGCTCGTAGTTAGGCTCGTTGCCGGGATCTTCCAGTTCCAGACCTTCGTGGCTGATGTGCCAGATATTACGGTCACGGCTGTAGGAAGAATCGGTGGAGAAAGGAAGATGAATGCCATGAGCCTTGCAGTATTCGATCTCGGATTCCCGGGAGTCCATGTTCCATTTGTCGCTTCTCCAGGGAGCGATGATCTTGATATCGGGAGCCAGAGCCTTGATGCCCAGCTCGAAACGGATCTGGTCGTTACCTTTACCGGTTGCACCGTGGCAGATGGCTACAGCGCCTTCTTTTCTGGCAATCTCTACCAGTTTCTTGGCGATCAGGGGTCTTGCCATGGAAGTACCTAACAGATACTTGTTCTCGTATACGGCATGAGCCTGTACACAGGGAACAATATAATCATCACAGAATTCATCGATAACGTCTTCAATATACAGCTTGGAAGCGCCGCAAGCCTTTGCTCTCTCTTCCAGACCGTCCAGCTCCTCTGCCTGTCCGCAGTTTACGCAGACACAGATAACTTCATAGTCAAAATTCTCCTTCAGCCAGGGAATGATAGCGGTAGTATCCAGACCGCCGGAATAAGCCAAAACTACTTTTTCCTTCATGATAAAATCCTCCGTTTTATAGTGTGTATGATGCCAGGGGCAAAAGCCCTGAAAATGCGATGTGCAAAGCACGAAGCAATCTGTAAGTATCAGATGCCAGGATCGTGTGTTACGCTCTGACAATTACTATACAACATTATAATCGCAAAAGCAAGCAGAAAAGTTGCATAAACAAATCATAAAAATGAATAAAATAAATTAAAATATGCACATAAATGCATAGAATGAAAAATATACAGTATATTTATGCATAAAATATGCTATCTGATGCATAGTACGGTAACGACCATATAAGATGTGCCGGAATCGTCAAAAGTCAGTCGCTGATCTTTTCAATTCCGGAGATATCACTGTCGATCATCAGAGAGTAGTTCGTATAATAGACCACGAAGCCAGGCTTGGCACCGGCCGGCTTTTTGACCTGTTTTTTCTGGACATAGTCGATCTCCACCTTTTCCTGCTCCCTGCCCTTAGAATAGTAGGCAGCAAGCCGGCCGGCCTCTTCAAAAGTCCGGTCCGGCAGTTCCTTCCCTTCGGTCTTTACCACTACATGGGAGCCGGGAATACCTTTGGCATGGAACCACCAGTCATTTCCGGTGGCGAATTTGAAGGTCAGTTCATCGTTCTGGAAATTATTTTTTCCCACATAAATATGGAAGCCATCGCTGCTCAGATAATGGAAGGGCTTGCTGGTGATCTTTGCCTTTTTGGTGCCGCCCTTTCTGCGGATGTAGCCGCTCTGGGTCAGTTCCTCCTTGATCTCCACCAGATCTTCCTCTTTCAGGGCGATATCCAGCGCCGTGCTGATGGTCTCCAAGTGGTCGATCTCTTCTTTTACCTGAGTAGTCAGTTCGGACAATGCTTCATAAGTACGCTTTAGTTTTCCGTATTTGTCAAAATATTTCTTCGCATTTTCCGTAGCGGAAAGAGTAGGATCCAGGGGGATCGTCACCGGTTCGCTGGTATAGTAATTTACCGCTGTGAGAGATTTGTCACCGGGCTTTGCACTGTAACCGTAAGTATTCAACAGTTCTCCGTAGATCCGGTATTTTTCCCGCTTCTCCGTGTCCTTCATCTGGGCCAGCTGCAGATCGTATTTTTTAATCTCCCGTTCCAGAGCGGTCTGCACGATACGGCGCAGGTCAGAAGATTTCTGACGGATCCTGGTCAGGGTATTTTTCTCCGCATAAAAATGCTCCAACAGGGCGGAAATGGAGGTGTAGGATTCCAGATGATCCGCTCCGGTGCTGTACATGGTCAGGGGAACCGCCGCGTATTCCACGGGGCGGGTGCCGGTGTAAGCAATGCAGGGGGAGAAGGTCTCTTCCTTGATAGAAGTGACCATTTTGGAAAAAACTTCGTACAAGGCATGATAATCCTCTGCCGTCAATGCCGCTGTAGGGCGTTCCCCGTCGATGCCTGCCTCGTGACACAGTTCCTGTGCCAGTACCGGAGAGATACCGGTGAAGCTTCCGTAGATCGCCTTGAAGACCGGCTGAGGCTTGGCGGCAAGGGTCTCCCGGAAAGTAGTCTCGTCGCAGGTCAGGGCATCCAGTTTATCCTGGGTATGGGCAATGAAATAGGGCTTGCCGGGCAGGACTTCCCGGACACTGCTGACTGCGGCAGATACCCGCTTGATACTGTCGATGATGGTATTGTCATCGTTACAGAAGATCAGGTTACTGTGTTTGCCCATCAGCTCCATGACCAGCGTCTTGTGGCGCAGATCCCCCATTTCATCCAGATGCTCAATATCGATATGCACGATACGCTCCAGCCCCGGCTGGGAAATGTTCACGATACGGCCGTTCTGTAAGTGCTTGCGCAGCAGCATACAGAAGTTGGGGGCCGTCATGGGACTGGGTTTGTTACTCTCCGTCAGATAGATCAGGGGCAGGGAAGCGCTGGCGGACAGAAGCAATCGTTTCTGCCCTGTGGGCTGCTTGATGGTCAACAGCAGTTCGTCATTTTCCGGCTGGGCGATCTTATATAATCGGCCGCCGATGAGTTCTTTTTTTAATTCTGATATTACACAGGCAATGGTAACGCCGTCAAAAGCCATGATTTCCTCATTTCTGCTCTTTGGATCCGGGAAAAACAGACCATAAAGAGCCACAAAATAGATATGCTGCAAACGAAAGCACAGCATAGTTATTGTAACAGATTTTTATAGGAAAGAAAAGTATGCGGAAAACAGAATGAATATTATTCCACCATAATGCATAAAACCATAAAAATAGTATGAATATATGCATAAATATACACAACAATCAGAGAAACGTGCATAAAAATGAAAAAAGTAGTAGACATTTAGGCAAAAAGTGGTATCATGGAACTATTCAGAGTCAGATAAATATCGGTACATATTCGTCGAATGCTTGCATTCGTAAGAATATGTGATGATATTTATATGACGAAGTAACCACATGAGCAAAAATCCAGCTGCGTAGCAGCGATTTTGCGAATGGGGTTCTGAATAGTTCAAAAATAGAATTGCGTGAGCAGCTTGCTGCGAAGCAATTCGTTGACACAAGTATGGCGGCGACAGAAATAAAAAACGATGACATAAACAAGAGAGGTAGAAAAATGATCAGAGTAGGAATCATCGGAGCAACCGGTTATGCCGGAGGAGAACTGGTACGTATCCTGTTGAATCACAAGGATGCCAAAATCGTATGGTACGGTTCCCGAAGCTATATAGATAAGAAGTATTATCAGGTATACCAGAACATGTTCCAGCTGGTGGAGGATATTTGCAAGGATGACAATCTGGAAGAACTGGCGAAGCAGGTAGATGTGATCTTTACCGCAACCCCTCAGGGATTTCTGGCGGGCCTTTTGACAGAGGAGATTCTCTCTCAGGTGAAGATCGTGGATCTGTCTGCTGATTACCGGATCAAGGATGTGGCCACCTATGAAAAATGGTACGGCATCGAGCACAAATCTCCTCAGTTCATTGAGGAAGCAGTATACGGACTCTGCGAGATCAATCGTGACAAGATCACGGAGAAGACCAGATTGGTAGCCAACCCCGGCTGCTACACTACCTGTTCGATCCTGACGGCCTATCCCATGGTCAAGGAAGGCATGATTGATGTGAACACCCTGATCGTGGATGCCAAGTCCGGTACCTCCGGTGCAGGAAGAGGCGCCAAGGTGCCCAACCTGTTCTGCGAAGTGAACGAGAACATGAAAGCCTACGGCGTGGCAAGCCACAGACATACCCCCGAGATCGAGGAGCAGTTAGGCTATGCGGGCAACTGCCAGGTGACCATTAATTTTACCCCGCACCTCGTACCCATGAACAGAGGAATTCTGGCAACCGAGTATGCAACACTGAAGAGAAAACCGGACGGTACACTTCCTACCTATGAGGAAGTAAAAGCTGTCTATGATAAATATTATGCAAACGAGAAATTCGTCCGTGTGCTGGATAAGGGCAGCTGCCCCGAGACCAAGTGGGTGGAAGGCAGCAACTACGTGGACATCAATTTTGTCATTGATGAGCGTACCGGCCGTATCATTATGATGGGTGCACTGGATAACCTCGTAAAGGGTGCCGCAGGACAGGCGGTACAGAACATGAACCTGCTGTTCGGGCTTCCTGAGAGCGAAGGCCTGGAGCTGGTTCCCTGCTTCCCTTAAAGCAGCTACGGAAAGGATTAGAAAGGATAAAATACATACATGAACAAACAGTTTACGATCAAACCCATGACCATAGAAGATTATGACGGTCTGTATGCCCTCTGGATGACCATTCACGGTTTCGGTATCCGGAGCATCGATGATTCCAGAGAAGGTGTGGAACGTTTTATCAACCGGAATCCCGGCACCAGTGTGGTAGCCATCGGGGAGGATGGAGCCGTAGTGGGCGGCATCCTCTGCGGCCATGACGGACGACGAGGCTGTCTGTACCATGTATGTGTCAGAGAAGATTACCGAAGACTTGGCATTGGCAAAGCCATGGTCGTCCACTGCATGAATGCTCTGAAAGCGGAACATATCAACAAGGTCAGCCTGATCGCTTTTACCCAGAATGACATCGGAAACGCTTTCTGGAAATGCATTGGATGGACAAAGCGGGAAGACTTGAACTACTACGACTTTACTTTGAATGAAGAGAACATTACGGCGTTTAATAAATAGATGCCAGGATTGTGGAAGTGCGTAGCACGAAGCAATCCGTAGGCATCAAAGTCGGGGGCTTTTGACCCAGACATCATAAATAAAACGGAAGCGAAAGGAGATTATTCCAACATGAAACAGATCCAGGGCGGTGTGACCGCAGCAAAAGGCTTTGAGGCAGCAGGTGTGGAGGCTGCCATTAAATATCAGAATCGTAAGGATATGGCACTGATCGTAAGTAAGGCACCTTGTACTGTAGCCGGTACTTTTACCTCCAATGTGGTAAAGGCGGCTCCTGTACTGTGGGATAAGCAGATCGTGGAACATTCTGCATTTGCACAGGCAGTGGTAGTCAATTCGGGAATCGCCAATGCCTGCACCGGCAAACAGGGACTGGACTGCTGTGAAGCAGAAGCAAAATGTGCCGGAGAACTGTTGGGCGTGCCCACCGATGCCGTACTGGTTGCATCCACCGGTGTCATCGGTATGCAGATTCCCGTAGACAAGATCACCGCTGGCATCGAGAAACTGGTGGCAGCCAAGGCAGATACTCTGGAGGCTGGCTCCGATGCAGCCCATGCCATTATGACCACCGATACCATTTCCAAAGAGATCGCCATCGAGACACAGATCGGTGGCAAGACTGTGACTCTGGGCGGTATGTGCAAGGGTTCCGGTATGATCCATCCGAATATGTGCACGATGTTAGGTTTTGTAACCACAGATGTGAAAATTTCCAAGGAGATGCTGCAGAAGTGTGTCAGCGCAGATGTAGTGGATTCCTTCAACATGATCTCCGTGGATGGAGATACTTCCACCAATGATACACTGCTGGTGCTGGCCAACGGCATGGCTGGCAACGAGGAGATTACCGCAGAGGGCGAGGATTACGACAACTTCTGCAAGGCACTGCATGAGATCACCACATTCCTGGCAAAGAAAATGGCAGGAGATGGCGAAGGCGCCACAGCACTGTTCGAGACCAAAGTAATAAACGCAGTCAGCAAGGAAGATGCCAGAACTCTGGCAAAATCCGTGATCTGTTCTTCTTTGACCAAGGCAGCTATCTTCGGACATGATGCCAACTGGGGACGTATCCTCTGTGCACTGGGTTATTCCGGAGCCAAATTCGATCCGGAAAATGTGGATCTGTATTTTGAGAGTAAGAGCGGCAAGATTCATATCTTCGGTAATGGTGTGGCATGTGATTACAGCGAGGAAGAGGCCACGAAGATCCTCTCCGATCCGGAAGTCACCGCACTGGTGGATATGCATATGGGTGAGGCAGAAGCTACCGCATGGGGCTGTGATTTAAGCTATGATTATGTGAAGATCAATGCGGACTATCGTTCCTAAAAAAGAACGACCGGAAAGATAAATGACAGGCGGATCACGGTATCTGCGGAAATGAGGATAAAAATGGAAAAAGATATGGAACAGGTAATGAAAAAAGCAGAGGTGCTGATCGAGGCGCTTCCTTACATACAGAAATTCAACCGTAAGATCATCGTGGTAAAATACGGCGGCAGCGCCATGAGCAATGAGGAACTGCAGAAAAACGTCATCAAGGACGTAACGTTGTTGAAACTGGTAGGTTTCAAGCCCATCATCGTTCACGGCGGCGGTAAGGAGATCAGCCGCTGGGTCGGCAAGGTCGGAAAAGAGGCAAAGTTCGTCAACGGTCTGCGTGTCACCGATGAGGAGACCATGGAGATCGCGGAAATGGTACTGAACAAGGTAAATAAGAGCCTTGTGACCATGGTGGAAGAGCTGGGCGTGAAAGCAGTAGGTGTCAGCGGTAAAGACGGCGGCCTGCTTCAGGTAGAGAAAAAATATTCCGACGGTCAGGACATCGGGTATGTGGGTGAGATCACCGGCGTGAATCCGGATATTCTCTTTGACATGCTGGAGAAGGATTACCTGCCCATCATCGCTCCCATTGGACTGGACAAGGATTATCACACCTACAATATCAATGCGGATGATGCGGCCTGCGCTATCGCAAAAGCAGTACATGCGGAGAAACTGGCATTTCTGACGGATATCGAGGGATTGTACAAGGACATCAATGACAAGTCCACATTTATTTCCAGATTGACAGCTTCCGAGGCAGAGGGACTGATCCACGACGGTTACATCGGCGGTGGTATGCTGCCGAAGCTGAACAACTGTACTTCTGCGATCCGCAACGGTGTAAACCGTGTGCATATTCTGGATGGACGTCTGGCACACTGCCTGTTGCTGGAGATCTTCACCAATCAGGGTATCGGAACTGCGATCGTATCCGATGAGGAGTGAAAAAAGTGTGCAGAATAAGCCTGGCAGCTTATTCCGCACCCGGCTATTTGTGCCGCAGGCGTCACAAAGTAGCCATTATCGCAAAACCAAATTAGAAATTTGGTTTGCGTTTCCTTGACGAAAAGAACGTCTGCGGAATGGAGAGGAAAAATGAGCGACACCATGAAAGAATATATTGCAGAGGCGGAAAAAGACCTGTTGCATACTTATAACCGGTATCAGATTGTTCTGGACAAGGGCGAAGGTGTACATCTGTATGATACCGACGGTAAAAAATATCTGGATTTCGTAGCGGGAATCGCTGTATTTGCCCTGGGCTACCAGAACAAGGCATACAACGATGCGCTGAAAGCGCAGATCGACAAGGTGATCCACACCTCCAATTATTATTACAACGTGCCTGCCATCGAGGCGGCTCGTAAGATCAAAAAAGTATCCGGCATGGATCGTGTTTTTTTCACCAATTCCGGTGCGGAAGCAGTGGAAGGTGCCATTAAGGCTGCCAGAAAATATGCGTATCTGAAGGATGGCTGTACCGACCATGAGATCATTGCCATGAATCACTCCTTCCACGGCAGAACCATGGGAGCTTTGTCAGTAACGGGCAATCCCAAGTATCGTGAGGCGTTCCAGCCCATGATCGGACATATCAAATTTGCAGAACTGAATGATTTCCAGAGTGTGCTGGATCAGGTGACAGACAAGACCTGTGCCATCATTATGGAGACTGTACAGGGCGAGGGCGGACTGCGTCCCGCTAATGAAGAGTTCTTAAAACAGGTTCGTGATCTGTGCGATGAGCGGGATATCCTGCTGATTCTGGATGAGATCCAGTGCGGCATGGGACGTACCGGTTACATGTATGCATGGCAGCGTTTCGGCGTGAAGCCGGACATCATGACTTCTGCCAAGGCACTGGGCTGCGGTGTACCGGTAGGTGCATTTATGATGACGGAGAAAGTAGCACAGCATTCTCTGACAGCGGGAGATCACGGAACCACCTACGGCGGTAACCCCTTAGCCTGTGCAGCAGTGGAAAAAGTGCTTGATTTATTCGAAGAGGACCATATAATAGAACATGTGAGAGAGGTGGCTCCCTATCTGGAACAGCGTCTGAACGAACTGGCAGACAAGTATGACTGTATCAAAGAACGCCGTGGTGTGGGACTGATGCAGGGACTGGTATTTGACCATCCGGTAGGAGACATTATTAACGGAGCATTGGAGAAGGGATTAATTCTGATCAATGCCGGTGCGGACATTATCCGCTTCGTACCGCCTCTCGTGATTACCCGGGAAAATGTGGACGAAATGATTGCTATTTTGGACACCTGTATCGAATAAGAGGTTTAGGTGAATTTATGTTTTTGAAAAAAAGAATTATCGCTACAGCAGCTGTGATCGCCATGGCTGCTGCAGCTGTTTACGGAAGTACGCAGGAGATGAGTCAGACACAGGAGAGCGGAAGCGGACTGCAGCTGTTTCGAGGAAAGGAGACAATCTATTGCTGGTATTCCGATGAGGCATTGTCCGGTTATATCAATGCGGCAGCAGTATCCTTCGGAGAACAGAACAGTGGAGTCCGTGTGATTCCCGTACTTACTTCTGACAGTGAATATCTGGAAGCTATCAATCAGGAGACCCTGCATTCCGATCAGATACCGGATATCTACCTGTTGAGCAGTGACTCTCTGGAAAAGGCTTATCTGGCAGGACTGGCATCGAAAGTGCCTGACACTGTGGGAATCTGCAATACAGACCATTTTTCCCAGGCGGCTCTGTCTGCGGTAACCTATGATCAGAAGCTGATCGGTTACCCGGTTTATTTTGATACCAGTGCGTTGGTATATAATGAAGATTATCTTCGAACCTGGGCAACCCAGCAGGCGGAGAAGGAACTGGCGGGAAGCAGTGAGAATGATGAACCCATAGGGGAAGGAGAAGAGATCATCGAGGAAGATTCTCTTCCGGAAGACCAGACCACGGAACAGGTGACAGCGGATGAGGCAGCGGTAAATGCGCTGGCAGAGCAGTATTTTGCGGAAGCACTTCCCTCCACAGTGGATGATCTGCTGAATATTGCAGATACCTTTGATGCACCGGAAGGTGTGGAGGGTGTCATGAAATGGGACGTGAACAATATTTTCTACAACTACTGGATCGTAGGCAACTACATGATCGTAGGCGGTGATCCCGGGGATGACAGAAATGATATTGATATCAATAATCCGGAGACCATTCAGTGTCTGGAAGTGTACAAGGCACTGAACCAGTTCTTCTTTATTGAATCCGATACGGTGACTTATGATTCTGTGATCCAGGACTTTATCGATGGTAAGACCATGTTCACCATCGGAACCACGGATGTGGTCAAACGGCTGGAAGAGGCAAAAGCGGACGGCAGCCTTGCATTTAATTACGGAATTGCCCGTATGCCGGATGTCAGCGCCGAACTGCAGAGCAGATCTTTGTCTGTTACGGGAGCGGCAGTCATCAACGGCTATTCGGAACACAAGGAACTGGCGGACTGCTTCGCAGCGTATCTGGCAGAAGGATATGCGGACGGCCTGTATGAACGCTCCGGCAAAATGCCGGCAAGTCTTCAGGCAGCAGAGAATGCAGACAACGGTGCGCTTATGATCTTTGCCGATGAGTATGCGGACAGTGTGTCATTGCCGAAGATGCTGGAGACGGGAAATTTCTGGATGCAGCTGGAAGTACTGTTTTCCAAGGTATGGAACGGTGACGACGTGACTACTCTGGTACAGCAGCTGGACGAGACCATAGCCAGACAGGTAGGTGGTACAGAGAACTAAAACCGTTACAATAAAATATGAATGAACGAACCGGTCACAGGATAGACTACTACTAAAAAGAAAAGGTGGTAGAATCCTATGATCGGTTTTTTGATTGCTTTAGTTTCCGGTGCGCTGATGAGCATCCAGGGAGTGTTCAACACCCAGGTGACGAAATCCACCGGCATCTGGACCGCCAGTGCATTTGTGCAGTTTACAGCATTGCTGGTATGTCTGGGGGCATGGCTGTGTACGGAGCGGACTTCATTCTTGAAGATAGCGCAGGTGGAGCCCAGATATATGCTTTTGGGAGGGGCCATCGGAGCCTTTATCACCTACACTGTGATCCGCAGTATGGATGCCCTGGGACCGGCCAAAGCGGTAATGCTTATTGTGGTCGCTCAGCTTGCTGTAGCATATATTATCGAACTGTTCGGATGGTTCGGTGTGGAGAAGCAGCCCTGGGAGTGGCGGAAAGCCATCGGCATGGCCGTGGCGATTGTGGGTATTGTGATTTTCAAGTGGAAATGATCCAGAGCTATCCTCGTAGCGGCAATTTTGCGAATGGGTTCTGAATCGTTACCACAAATGCGAAAACGGCTTGTAAATTCCGTGTGATTCCAGTACAATGAAAGTTAACAGCATAGAGAGGCAATCCCCTGAAATTTTGTGAAGGAATCAGGAAAATGGAAAGGGGACTATGATGTTTTCGATAAGGTTTTTTAAAACAAAATATGTAGGTTTGATCGGAATGTTTTTCAGTCTGGTGATGTTTATGACCGGCTGTCAGAGGAAGGATGAGGCCATTGTGCTGATTCCATCCGGAGAAGATGTGGCGGAATTTCCCTCACTGGAAGCAGTGGAACAGGCAGCGGAGCCTGCAGGCAGCAGCGTGACAGTGCAGGAACCGGCAAAGGCTGAACCGCAGATGATATATGTCTATGTCTGCGGCGCAGTGCGGGATCCCGGAGTCGTGGAAGTGCCGGAGGGCAGCAGAGCGGAGGAAGCCCTGCGACTGGTCGGAGGTATGACAGCGGAGGCGGATCCTTTTTATGTGAATCTGGCGGAAACGGTGACGGATGGTCAGAAGCTGTATTTTCCAACGTTGGAGGAAGCGGAGACTCTGGAAGCCGAGGTAAAAGCGACGGCGGAGGGACTTGTGAATATCAACACGGCATCTGCGGAGGAATTGTGTGCGCTGCCGGGGATTGGAGCTTCCCGGGCGGCAGATATTGTGCGCTACCGGGAGCAAAACGGAGCCTTTCAGACGAAGGAAGACATTATGAAGGTATCCGGGATCAAACAGAACGCGTATGACAAATTGTGTGATAAGATCACGGTACAATGAGGGCTTATGCCGGGACCGTGAAGAGAAAAGTAAGGGATAGAGAGGTTAAGGAAAGATGGCAGGCAAGAAAGTGCTGGTAGTGGATGATGAGAAGCTGATCGTGAAGGGAATCCGTTTCAGTCTGGAACAGGACAACATGGAAGTGGATTGTGCTTATGACGGTGAGGAAGCATTGCAGATGGCGCATAACAAGGAATATGACATCATATTACTGGACGTCATGCTGCCGAAGCTGACCGGCTTTGAGGTCTGCCAGCAGATCCGCGAATTTTCCAATGTACCGGTGATCATGTTGACCGCCAAGGGTGATGACATGGATAAGATCCTGGGACTGGAATACGGCGCGGACGATTACATAACCAAGCCTTTTAACATTCTGGAAGTGAAAGCCCGGATCAAAGCTATCTTCCGCAGAATGGAGCCGAAAAAAAGAACCACAGAGAACATCGGTATTCTGGAAAGCGGTGATATGAAGCTGGATCGTGACGGCAGAAGAGCCTACATCCAGGGCAGGGAGATCGGACTGACGGCCAAGGAGTTCGAAGTGCTGGAACTTCTGATGCTGAATCCCGACAAGGTATACAGCAGGGAGAATCTGTTGAAGCTGGTATGGGGTACGGATTATCCCGGTGATGTGCGTACAGTGGATGTACATATCCGGAGACTGCGTGAGAAGATCGAGTCCAATCCCAGCGAGCCCAGATACGTGCATACCAAATGGGGCGTCGGGTACTACTTTAATAATAAGTGAGACTATGAGAACCTTCAAAGATAAGAAGAAATGATTCGCCATGCTTGCATGTAAGAATCAATTTCTCTTATCTTTGAAGGTGGCTCGAATAGAGCCACCGCCACGCAAATGAACAAAAGTAGCTGCGAAGCAGCGGAGAGCACGATTTATCGTGCGGTTTTGTGAATGGCGTGGAGAGGTTCGGAACTGAGGTTTTTATACTGTGAAAAAATGGAATAAAGAACGTTTTGCAACTATATGGGAAAAGCTGGAGAGCATGATCGCGCTTCGAAGTCTGCGGGCGAGGATCTTCCTGCTGACGCTGGTGATCGGCCTGGTGCCTTGTATTGCCATGCGCCACGGTATCGTGAGCAATTACGAGGATCTGGCGGTGGAACAGCGGACCACAGTGGTACAGAACCAGTTGATGATCCTGGCCAATCATCTGATCAGCAACAATTATTTAAGCAGCCATGGTGTCAGAGAGGACACCGGCAATTCCAGAGAAGTCATCAATGCGGAACTGGAGATGCTGTCCAATCTGTATGAAGGCCGCGTTATGATCATCAACAAGAATTTCAAGGTGGAAAAAGATACCTACGGCATCAGTGAAGGAAAGACCATCATTTCCGAGGAGGTCATCAAATGTTTTCAGGGGGAAAACATTTCCCATTATGACCCGGAGCACGGTTACATAGAAATGACCACTCCCATCATGGATACCACGGCAAACACTACGGACGAAAACGGAAAAAGGAATCCGGATGCCATCCGGGGTGTTATGTTGACCAGCATTTCCAATGACAGTATCGTAAATGCCAGGGAAGTGCTGAATCGTAAGGCGTACATTCTGGAAGTGATCATGATGGTGGCAATCCTGGCACTGGCTATCATACTGTCCAGAGCTTTGACGAGACCTTTCAACAGAGTCACACAGGCCATCAATGCGGTAAAGGAAGGCTTCAGTGATGAGACGATCTCTGTGCCAGATTATGTGGAGACCGTACATATCGTAGATGCGTTCAACCAGCTGTTGAAGCGGATGAAGGCATTGGACGATTCCCGACAGGAATTTGTGGCAAATGTGTCCCACGAGTTGAAAACACCCATGACATCTATCAAGGTATTGTCGGATTCCCTGCTAGCACAGGAAAATGTACCGGCGGAGCTGTATCGAGAATTCATGGAAGACATTGCTTCCGAGATTGACAGAGAGAACCAGATCATTACGGATCTGTTGGCACTGGTAAAAATGGATAAAAAGGTACAGGATCTGAATATTGTATCGTTGAACATCAATGATCTGACGGAATTGATCTTAAAGAGACTGCGGCCCATCGCCCGGAAGAAGGATGTGGAAGTGGTATTTGAAAGCGTCCGTCCTGTGGTGGCAGAGGTGGATGAAGTCAAGATGACCCTGATCATGACGAATCTGGTGGAGAATGCCATCAAATACAATAAGGATCATGGCTGGGTGAAGGTGATACTGGATGCGGATCATCAGTATTTTACCTTTGAAGTCAGTGATTCTGGAATCGGTATCCCGGAGGAGGCTCTGGCACATATCTGCGAGAGATTCTATCGTGTGGACAAGTCTCATTCCAGAGAGATCGGCGGAACGGGACTGGGACTGGCGATCACCAAGAGCGCCGTCCTGATGCACAAGGGATCCCTTACGGTGACGAGTACCGAGGGGCAGGGCTCCTGTTTCCTGGTGAAGATCCCGCTGACATATATCGCCTCTTAGACGGAGCTGTTGTAAGAAAGATTGTGTAGTTATGAAGAGAGTTAAAAAATATGTTTTGACCGGTATGCTTCTGATGTTGCTGGCAGTCCTGACCGGCTGTGGCACGAGAGAGCCGGAGACCGGCAAAAAGATATCGGTGTATTATGTAAATACCGCAGAGACGAAGGTTGAGGTTCATGACCAGTATCTGAACACCAAGACACCGGAGGAACAGTTGGAAGAGACCATGACATTTCTCTCCACCACCCCGGAAAAGCTGGAATATAAGGCGCCTTTTGACATGGGATTTCAGGTTCTGGATTATGAAGTGGAAGACGGAAAACTTGTGATCAATGTGGATAAGGCATATTCCGAACTTTCGGTCACCACAGAAGTACTGGTGCGGGCGGCCGTTGTAAGGACACTGACGCAGCTGTCCAATGTGAAATATGTGACGATTACCGTGGAAGGCAGTCAGTTATATGACAATGCAGGGGAATTGGTAGGCTGGATGAATGCCGAGCAGTTCATCAATAATGACGGTAACGAGATCAACACCTATGAACTGGTGAAGGTAAAGCTGTATTTTGCCAATGCAGACGGTGATAAGCTGATCGCGGCCTACAGAGAAAAGCATTATTCCACCAATACTCCGTTGGAGCGATTCGTGGTGGAGGAACTGATCGCGGGACCCAGCGGACAGATTGAGGGTCTGTACCCGGTGATCAATCCGGAGACCAAGATCATCAATATCCTGACCAAAGATGGCATCTGCTATGTGAATCTGGATTCCAGCTTCCTGACCGTGGTGAACAATGTTTCCACGGAGGTAGCAGTTTACTCCATCGTGAATTCCCTGGTGGAACTGGATAATATCAATAAAGTACAGATCCTGGTCAACGGCGAAGTGCCATCTACCTTCAGCAATTCCACTTTTGAACGGAATCTGGATTATGTAACGACTTTGGAACAGTAAATTTTGAATTTATGCGGGACAGGACTGTTTTTGCGTTGGACTGTCGGAACAGTCCTGACTGTGGGCAGGCGGGATTGCCTGCGGAAGGGAGCTTAATGAGACGACCGCTTTTTATGGCGTGTCTGTGTCTCGTGATAGTGCTCACCATAGGAAGAATACTGACGGGGGCAGACACCGGGGATGCCTGCGTACTGCCGCCTGACGGAAGTCCGGTGAGGATCACGGGACGGATAGACACAAGAACTTCTGAAACGATTATTCTGAAATCAATTTCTATTATTCAAAACAATCTAAAATATTCCTATTCTGGAAAATTACAATGTGAGTTGACAAACACACAGGAGGTACAGAGCCTGAGACTGGGCCAGCATATTGTTCTGGAAGGCGTTTTTTCACACTTCGATGCTGCGACCAATCACGGGGAATTTGACGTGCGGGCCTATTCTGCGGGAAAGGGCATCGGTGGCAGAGTGCGGAAAGCACAGATTCTGGTAGCGGAGGAGGACTATAGCTTTTTGAGAGAAAAGTTGTTTGCCTTTCGAAGGAGGTTACACGACAGACTGGCAAAGGTATTCCCGGAGAAAGAGGCTTCCGTTATGCAGACATTACTGCTGGGGGAGAAGGAAGAACTGGATGCGGAGGTAAAGGCACTGTACCAGAGGAATGGGATCGCCCATATCTTAAGCATTTCAGGGCTGCATATTACTTTGCTGGGGATGGGATGCTACCGGCTGCTTAAGAGACTGGGGGCTCCGGTCAGAGTGGCAGCAGCGGGAGGTGCCATGGCACTGCTTCTGTACGGTATGATGGTGGGCATGAGTGTATCCGCCAGCCGTGCCATAGGAATGTATCTGCTGCAGATGCTGGGGATATTCGTGGGAAGGACTTACGATATGCTGACAGGTGTGGGGCTGTTGGCGGCATTGTTGGTGTTGCAGCAACCGGAGCGGCTTGGGGATGTGAGCTTTTTGATGTCTTTTGGGGCGGTGCTGGGGATCTGCTTGTTGACACCGGTGTTTGCCGGGGATGGTAGGGAAGATAATGCCGGTGTGGAAACGGCCAGTGGCGTGGTGGCATGGCTTCTGACCGTGACAGATATTCTGGGTGATTCCGCTTACGAGAGGAACAAGTACCGGGAAGGCTGGCGGAAGGTGGTGTATGAAAGGCTTTGGCGCATGGTGTCAGCACTTAAAAGCGGTTTCGCCGCCAGTGCCGGAGTTATTCTTTTTACGCTGCCCATACAGCTCTGGTTCTTTTATGAGATCCCTGTCTACTCGGTATTATTGAACCTGCTGGTGTTGCCCTTTATGAGTGTGGTGATGGCAGGGGGAATCCTGTCATTGATCCCTGGACTGGGAATTGCAGGGACGGTGGATTGTCTGATCCTGTGGTGGTATGAATGGATCTGCGAACGGTTCGGAGAACTGCCGGGAGCGGTATGGTGCGTGGGCCGCCCGGCAAAGTGGCAGATGGTCGTTTATTATAGTGGGCTCTTTGTGTTAATCATTGGCAGGAATTATGCGGAAAAATGGAAGCGGCAAAGACTTTATGCAGCTTATGTGGCGGAAAATAATCATGGAGACGGACACCGCGCTGAAAGAGAAAGGCAGCGTCGGGAAACACGCGGAGTGGATGATAGCGGTAGGGGTAGAAAAAGAGAGAGTAACAGAAAAAAGATGCAGCATTCTGACAGGTACTCTGAAATATGTCCCACCAGATGGCGGCATGTTTTAGCAAATTTTTGGTATACATGGCAGGGAGTGATGACATATAGGAACGGAGTTATGTGCCGAATTGTAGCCGCAATGATTTTAGTATTAATAGTTGGTTTACTGACCGGCAATTTTGATCGGGGAAGCCGTGTGACTTTTCTGGACGTGGGACAGGGAGACGGTATCGTGGTGGAGACCGGGCAGGGGGCATATCTTTTTGACTGCGGCAGTACCAGTCGGAGGAAAATCGGTGAATATGTGTTGAAGCCTTATCTCAAGAGCCGGGGAATCCAGTCTCTACGCGGTGTGTTTGTATCGCACCCAGATGAAGACCATATGAATGGCATATTGGAACTGCTGGAGAACGGTGGAGAATGGGGAATTACCGTGGAGCAGATGTTTCTGCCTGCGATTACGGAAGCGGAGCGCAGGGAGGCTTTTGAAAAATTGCTTGTTGCCGCGGAATATGCCGGAGTACCGGTAAGTTACATAAAATGTGGCGATGAGATCAGGGATAGTCGACTCCGGCTGCGGTGTCTGCACCCGGAGGAGAATACGACCCTTGCGGATGCCAATGCCTATTCGGAATGCTTCTACGTGGAGGTATTTGCGAAAGCAGTGAAGTGGGGCGCGGCAGAGGGGATGGAAGCAAGTGGAGAGGGCGGAAGAGCTGCTAGCGAAGTTTACGGTGAGAACGGCAGCTTTGCTGCCGGAGTTACTGGTGAGAGAACCGGTCATGGTGATACCTGTGAAAGGAAAAACTTCGGTGTGGGTGCCGGGAAGCTAAGCATTCTCCTGACAGGGGATGTGGAAGGCGAAGGGGAGCAGCAGCTGACACAGGAATTGCAGACGTTGAAGACGTTACAGGAAGCGAAGACGTTACGGGTAGCGCAGGAATCACAGGCTTTGCAGAATGCGCGGAAATTGCAGGAATCGCAGGAACCGCGAGAACAGCAGGAGTTGTGGGAATCACGGAGACAAGGGGGCTTCAAGGTAGACATCCTGAAGGTAGCGCATCACGGCTCAGGCTATTCCACCAGTTCTGAGTTCCTTGCCGCCGCCGGCCCCGCTGCCGCCATTATCTCCTGTGGTCGTAACAATTCCTATGGCCATCCCCATGCCGCGACGCTACAGCGCCTGGAAGATGCTAAGGTCCCCTGGTACCTCACCACTGACTATGGAGCCCTGACAGTAACTGTCGACAGTCACGGAAACCGGTTGCAAGGGTATCTGAGAAGAAAATAAGCCGTTGGGGTTCTAGGTAGTTGGGGCGTGAGAGGAAGAAAAGTAAGAATAAGCCCCGGAGAAGTCAAGAAGCCGGGGCGTGAGAGGAAGAAAAGTAAGAATAAGCCCCGGGGAAGTCAAGAAGCCGGGGCGTGAGAGGAAGAAAAGTAAGAATAAGCCCCGGGGAAGTCAAGAAGCCGGGGCGTGAGAGGAAGAAAAGTAAGAATAAGCCCCGGGGAAGTCAAGAAGCCGGGGCGTGAGAGAAAGAAAAGTAGAAATAAGCCCCGGGGAAATCGAGAAGCTGGGGCGTGAGAGGAAGAAAAGAAAGAATAAGCCCCGGGGAAGTCAGGAAGCCAGTGTGCAGAAGGAGGAAAAGTGAAAACCACACGCGAAAATATAAAAAATAGAATAGAAGAAATTAATAAGGAATTAGAAAAGATAACAAAATTGGACAAAAAATTTCCGCAAGGAGAATTGCAATGCTTCAAAAATGAAAACCGCTACAAATGGAAAGTAAAAGAGGAAAATGGAATACGCTATCTTCCGAAAACCGAAAGAAATCAGGCAGAAATACTGGCATTGAAGAAATACTATGAGTATAGAAAAAAGGAATTGGAGAGTGAAGCAGCGGGATGGGAAGCCTACTTGAAGAAGACAGACAAGATGAAAATAAACTCCGAACATCTATTAAATCATCCGGAATATGGAAAATTGCTGGCTAAGAATTTCAGACCATTGGATAAGGAACTGGATCGGTGGCAGGAAGAACCCTACGAAAAATGTACAAAGCATCCGGAAAATTTATTGGTACAAGGAACGCATGGGAAGATGTTGCGGTCTAAATCAGAAGCAATTATTGACAGAATGCTATATCAAAATAAAATACCGTTTCACTATGAAGAAAAACTGGTTTTGGATGGAATAATTTTATATCCAGATTTCGTGATACGACATCCCTTTACGGGACAATATTTCTATTGGGAGCACTTTGGGATGATGGATAATCCGGATTATTGCAATCATGCTTGTGACAAAATAAAGCTATATTGCCGACATGGTATCATTCCTTCGGTAAATCTGATTCTCACCTATGAAACAAAGCAGTGTCCTCTGAATGCAGACAAAGTAGAAATGATCTTGCAGGAATATTTTGGTTGTAGCAAATGGGATGCCGTGGTAGGATAAAACATATCAGTAATAGTAAAATAAGGGGGATATGCAAAATGAAGCACCTGATCATTGTAAAATTTAAAGAGAATATATGGAACCGGGAGGATGCGGCGAGCAGGGAGATGCTTGCGGACATCAAGAAGATCTTCAATCGGACGAAGCAGATAGAAGGCGTTCATACGGTGAACATTTATGAAAATGTGACACCGAGACCGAACCGGCATGATCTGATGATCGAAATGGAGATGGATCCGGAGGCGCTGCCTGTGTATGATGCTTCCGCAGATCATCAGGAATGGAAGGCAAAGTACGGGAAGTATATTCAGACTAAGACCATTTTTGATTACGAATAAAAGAAAATCAGCATGAAAGAATACCAACATCTGATCGGCAGGATAATCATTGTGGCAGCTATTGTGATTGCGGAAGATTGACCGCACATGCACTGGAGCAGCTGAATGGAAGTATTGGTGCAGGTTTTAATACGATTGCAAGTCAGATCCATTAACAGATGACAGAAGGGCTGGAGGCAGCTATGGAAGAATTTGATATCAGAGAAGCTACACCGGAAGATGCGGAGAAGATCATCGCATATTTAGCGCAGGTAGGTGGAGAGACAGATTATCTGTCCTTTGGAAAAGAAGGGCTTCCTATTTCGATAGAAGAGGAAGAGAAATTTATACAGAATATAAATAAGGAGGAACATTCCGTTCTCTATGTAGTATGGAAAAATGGAGAGATTATCGGAGATGCCAGTCTAAGCGGATTTTCCAGAAGGATGAGCCACCGCGCCGAATTCGGAATCTCTGTGGTCAAGTCGGAATGGGGGCAGGGAATTGGCAGGGCGCTGTTACAAAAATGCATTATGTATGCAAAAGAACATACGATAGAACTGATCAATCTGGAAGTTCGAAGCGATAATATACGAGCTATTCATGTCTATGAGAAATATGGCTTCCGGAAAATCGGGACCTCGCCGGCGTATTTTAAGATCGACGGGGAATACTACGATTTTGATTTGATGGTATTAGACCTTAGAAGGGAAAGACAGTAGCTATCGATATCGCTGCGGTCATCATCGCACAGACCATCGAAGGAGCAGGCGGCAATATCGGAGCAGAACTTCGTACAATGGCAGTACAGATGAATTAACACAAAAATATAGAGGACTACAAAGAGACCCAAAGAAACCCAAAGCAACCCAAGGTGACCAAAAGAAACCCAGAGGACTACAAAGAAACGCAAAGAAACACAAAGGAGCCATAACACCATGGAATTTTTTGACATCGTAGATGAAAAAGGCATTCCCACAGGGGAGAGCATAGAACGCACACAGGCACATAAAAAGGGTGTCCGCCACAGAACCGCCCATATCTGGATCGTGAGGGAACAGAACGGAAAAGCCCAGCTGTTATTGCAGAAACGCTCTGCAGAAAAAGACAGCTTTCCGGGGCGGTTCGATACTTCTTCCGCCGGACATATTCAGGCGGGGGACGAGCCGGAGGAATCTGCAATACGGGAACTTCACGAAGAACTGGGAATCCAGGCATCTAAAGAGGAATTGCAATTCGCCGGATGCTTTGATATTCAATACGAAAAGGAATTTCATGGAAAAATGTTTCGGGACAACGAGGTTGCATTCGTCTATATGTACACTAAGCCGGTAGATGCTGCGAAGCTTATCCTGCAAAAAGAGGAAGTGGAGAGTGTGGAGTGGTTTGATATGGAGGAACTGGATACCGCATTGCAGCCGCCTAGAGATCAGCGATTCTGCGTCCCCACGGAGGGCTTCCGGATTGCTAAACGTTGGTGGGAGAGCAGAAAATAAAAGCTGAACGGCACGCATAAGCAGTAAGTCCCGAGAAAAGAATTGTCGCACAGTTGACGAGGGCGGGGAATTTCGGCAGACAGAGGCCGGGGATGTGCAGGAGTACATGGTAGAAGATAAGCAAAGCATAAGAGTGGACAATAAAAAGAGGGTATGGAAAGAGAAAAATCCGTGTGTATAAAAAATGGATGTACGGATGGATCTGGAGGATCTGTTTACCAGACTGGTGATTAATTACGGGAAATAACAAAAGAGCTGCCCTCATAATGAGGACAACTCTTTTATGTTAATAAGATTTTCACCAGATGAAATTACTTCACAGTCACGGAAGTGATGTGAGGGTTCACACCTTCGTACCAGTACAGGAAGCCTTCCATATCGATGGTGTCACCGATCTTTAAGTTCTTTACTGCGTTGTAAACATCGGTGGTGTTGTCGCACAGATAAGACTCAACGGTGAAGGTATAGGTCTGACCATTCAGAGAAACGTTGAAGTACAGGTCGTTACCGTCTTCACCGGAACCATCGTAGTTGTACAGGAAAGCAACGTCATTGCCGGTGGCATCCTGGCTGGCTTCTACAGTCATACCCTTGAAAGCTACGAACTGGTTCTGATAGTTGATCAGATCATCAGTACCTAACAGATCGGTAACATCGGTAACGGGAGCAATGTAGCTGCCCTCTTCGATCTCGAAGGTAGCACCTTCAGCGATCTCTACTTCACCGGACCACTCGGTCTTATAACCGGTTACTTTGATCTTGGTACCGGGTACCAGCTTTGCATAATCCTCTTCGGAACATGCGGCATTATAAATGAAGTAAGCACCGTCCTGATCCTGGGTGTACAGGGTAGCCTTGTCTTCCCACCAGGACTGTTTAGCCTGAACATAAGCCTCGATCACAACTTCGGAATCGAGATCAGCAGCCATGTACTCTTCGTAGGTCATAACACCCTCGGACTTCTCATCAGCAACAGCTTCAGCAGCCTCGGTAGAAGCTTCTGTAGCAGCTTCGGTAGTAGCAGCTTCGGTAGCAGCCTCAGTGGTGGCAGCAGCGGTAGATTCAGTAGCAACGTCTGCATTGCTGTTTCCACATGCAGCGAGAGACAGAACCAAAGCCATAGCCATGGTTAATGCAAGTGTCTTCTTTTTCATAATAATCCTCCATTCCTGCGCTTTGTGGCGCATATGGGTCTGTGCAGATACACAGACATCTCCTCAATTTATCCGGTGCGCTCAGACACCGAACAGTTCCATTATACCTGAAACACAAGATAAATCAAGGCTTTTTGCAAAAAGAGCCCCATCCGCAGGAGAAATACCATCAGAAGCTATCTTACGAATGGGGCTGAAAAATTACTT
>OGKG01001702.1_pt1 | contig 25409 bp, 22 predicted proteins | sample 1572201 | NCBI WGS metagenome assembly OGKG01 (sample SAMEA2582146, study PRJEB24529) | metagenome | biome: Human gut stool | place: China | collected 2011 | reverse complement strand
GCAGAAAAAATTAGTGAGAGAGGCTGCACACGGATACAGTTCCTATGGTAACCAGATCGGTCTTGCAACCGGATATGTCAAAGAAGTTTATCATCCGAACTATGTTGCAAAACGTATGGAGATCGGTGCTGTTATGGGTGCTGCTCCCAGACGTGCGGTTATCCGTGAGAATTCTGATCCGGGAGATATCATTATCTTACTTGGAGGACGTACAGGACGTGACGGTATCGGTGGTGCTACCGGTTCTTCCAAGGTTCATACAGAAGCTTCTATCGAAGTGTGCGGCGCTGAGGTTCAGAAAGGTAATGCTCCTACTGAGCGTAAGATCCAGCGTATGTTCCGCCGTGAAGAAGTCAGCCATATTATCAAGAAATGTAATGACTTTGGTGCAGGCGGTGTTTCCGTTGCTATCGGTGAGCTGGCAGCAGGTCTGAGGGTAGATCTTGACAAGGTTCCGAAGAAATATGCAGGTCTTGACGGAACTGAGATCGCAATCTCCGAATCTCAGGAACGTATGGCTGTAGTAGTTGACCCGAAAGATGTAGATACTTTCCTTGGCTATGCAAATGAAGAGAACCTGGAGGCAATTCCGGTTGCAGTTGTAACAGAGGATCCTCGTCTGGTACTTGTATGGAGAGGAAAAGAAATCGTAAATATTTCCCGTGCATTCCTTGACACTAACGGTGCACATCAGGAGACAACTGTAGAAGTAGAAATCCCTAACAAAGAAGGCAATCTCTTTGAAGAGCGCCCGGATGTAGCTGATGTAAAAGCTAAATGGATGGAAACTCTGGCAGACTTAAATGTATGCTCTCAGAAGGGACTTGTGGAAATGTTCGATGGTTCTATCGGAGCAGGCAGTGTATTTATGCCATACGGTGGTAAATATCAGCTCACAGAGACTCAGTCCATGGTAGCAAAGGTTCCGGTACAGAATGGTAAAACAGATACTGTAACCATGATGAGCTATGGCTTTGATCCGTATTTATCTTCCTGGAGCCCATATCACGGAGCTGCTTATGCAGTGACAGAGTCCGTTGCAAGAATCGTGGCTACAGGTGGTGACTATAAGAAAATCCGTTTCACATTCCAGGAATACTTCCGTCGTATGACAGAAGATCCTAAGAGATGGAGCCAGCCTTTCGCAGCACTTCTCGGTGCTTATGCAGCACAGATGGGATTTGGACTTCCATCTATCGGTGGTAAGGACAGTATGTCCGGTACATTCAATGATATTGATGTACCTCCGACACTGGTATCTTTCGCAGTTGACGTTGCGAAGATCCAGGATGTGATTACACCGGAATTAAAGAAAGCAGGAAACAAACTGGTATGGCTTCGTGCACCGAAGAATCAGTATGATCTGCCGGATTATGCAGGAATCATGGATCAGTATGAAAAACTTCATAAAGATATGCAGGACGGCAAAGTTGTTTCTGCTTATGCACTTGACCGCCATGGTATTGCAGCTGCAGTTGCAAAGATGGCATTTGGTAATGGCATGGGCGTGAAGATCGAACATAACCTTGATCCTAGAGATTTCTTTGCACCTGGATTTGGCGATATTATCCTGGAAGTTCCGGATGGTAAAGTTGGTGAGCTTTCCATCACATATACAGTGATCGGTGAAGTAACTGCTGACGGTAACTTCTCCTATGGAAATACAGTGATCACTGTAGACGAAGCTGAAAATGCATGGAAAGGTACTCTGGAAAAAGTATTTAAGACAGTTTCTTCTGAGAATGATAAAGAGGCAGCTGACAGAGATGAGAAGCTTTATCGTGCAGACAACATTTATGTATGCAAGAACAAAGTTGCAAAACCTCGTGTATTTATTCCTTTATTCCCTGGAACAAACTGCGAGTATGACAGCACACGTGCATTCGAGCGTGCAGGTGCAGAGGTGGATGTAAAAGTATTCAAGAACCTGACTGCTGAAGATATCCATGATTCTGTAGAGCTCTTTGAGAAAGCAATCGATCAGGCACAGATCATCATGTTCCCGGGCGGATTCTCCGCAGGTGACGAACCGGATGGTTCTGCGAAATTCTTTGCAACTGCATTCCAGAATGCGAAGATCAAAGAAGCTGTTATGAAGCTGATCAATGAGAGAGACGGTCTGGCACTTGGTATTTGTAATGGTTTCCAGGCACTGATCAAACTTGGTCTTGTACCGTATGGCGAAATCTGCGGACAGAAGGCAGATTCTCCGACACTGACATTCAATACCATTGGACGTCATATTTCCAAGATGGTTTATACAAAAGTTGTAAGTAATAAATCTCCATGGCTGCAGAAAGCACAGCTTGGTGGTGTTTACTGTAACCCGGCTTCACATGGTGAGGGTCGTTTTGTTGCAAATGACGAGTGGCTTGAGAAACTGTTTGCAAATGGACAGGTTGCAACTCAGTATGTGACTCCGGACGGACAGCTTAGCGTTGATGAAGAATGGAATGTCAATGGTTCTTATATGAACATTGAAGGTATTACCAGCCCGGATGGACGTATCCTTGGTAAGATGGCACATAGCGAACGCCGCGGGGACGGAGTTGCCATTAATATCTATGGAGAGCAGGATATTAAAATATTCGAGTCTGGTGTGGAATATTTTAAGTAAAATAGGGGAAAACTTTCCAGACGGAAGGTTCCCAGAGGAAGGACAGAAAGCGCTGTCCCTCCTCTGGACTCCACCCTTGCGCTTTCTTTTTAGGAGCGCCGGGATTGTGGTGTGGAGGAGTGTATTAACTTTGCGTATTCGCCTGGTTGGGTAGCGCCCTTTTTTGAGTGTGAAGGTCGCCACTCAAGTTTGACACCAAAACTAACGGGAAGCCAGTAAAATCAAGGCTTCCCGTATTTTGTCTGCATGTGGTATATTCGTCCGATTTAGACATGAGAAAAATTTTTTTAATATTTTAGCAATCTGCGCATCTGCTCTTGGGTACGGTATTTATGGTTTAATTCCAGATTGAAAACATGTCCGATTTCTGTTGGAAGACTTTTAGGTGTTATTAGTGCCAGAAATAGGTAATGGGAAGTTATTTAGAGTAAAATAAAAATTGTAAAAAGTAAAAAAGAAAGGATAAAAAATGAGAAAAAAGATTCTGAAAGTGTTTTTTGTGATATTGACAGGTATCACGGTGACCCTGACAGGATGTGAATTGTCAGGAAGCAACGAATCCGCGCAAACGGAAAGCGAAAGTGGTAAGGATGCTGTAAAGTTTATTCCAAATCTTACTACGGCTGTTACCAGGAAGCCAACGCCCACAGCTGTGGCAGCAAATCCAGGAGACAGTGTGCAGAATCAACAGTCTGGAAATAACGCAGAAGCGGAAATTTACCAAAGCCAGGGAGATCCTGCAGATCAGGAATCTGCACAGGAAGAAACTTATGATATCCAATATATCACTGGTAATATTCTGTATTCCGATGAAAATACGATAACAGTAGAAGTGGGCGAATCAGGAAATTATTATAATATGGTTTTTAATATAGAAAACGCCGTCCTGAATATAGCTAATGGGAGTGCTGTACGATCCGGACTGAATGTTGACCTGGAGTATTATAGTCAGAATAACGTTAATATAGTAATCATGCTTACGAGTGATGGGGAGGAATATTTACCTTCCAGTACATTAGAGGAAGCGCAGAAAATGACCGACGAATATGTACCTGATGTGAGTGAATCGGAAAACGAAGATTTTGAAGATACCTCTCCCAGTGAATATTAGATTTTCTCGCATTTTCTCGGAAAAGGCACTGCATATGCAGCGCCTTTTTCTCAGGTGCGCTCGTCAGGCGCATGTTCAAAAATCGTTAAACACCTGCAAGCTTTGCAAAAGTATCTCTTCCCGCAATTCCATCCGCAGTTAATCTCTTAGAAGTCTGGAATTTTTTCACACCTTGCTTTGTGGCGGCTCCAAAGGCATTATCAATCCCGTTATTCAGGGTAATACCATGAGCATAAAGACCAATCTGCAGAACTCCGACATAAAGGTTATTGGCCCCTTCTGAAAGCACATGAGCAGCACAGGCATTGGATGTGTTTGTTCCCCAGATGCCATCGGTTGTAAGGCCAGTGCCGTATACGGAATTAAGTGCAGTCTGGATTGCTTTAATATATGCTTTCTGACTCGCAGATCCCCAGATACCGTCTACAGTCAATCCGGCTTTGAACTTTGAGTTCAATGCAGTCTGAGCTGTTTTAACTGCGGAGGAACCTGTGGAAGCAGTTCCTTTGCCTACATAATCCTGATGCATATAACCGATTCCGATTCCAGACACTTTCACATGAACCCATACACCAGAGTTGGTTCCATCTAGCTCAAGGCTGGTTCCCTTTGATACCGTACCCATGATGGCTCCGCCTGGCGTCTGACGTACATAAACGCCATCTCCAGTACATACCCCAGTGCTTTTCGTTGTCCAGGTAGAAGGAGTTGTTGTTTCGCCAGAGTTATTAATGGAATTAATAATACTATAATCCGGCCTGGCGAATCTTGTACCGGAGGACGCACTCAATGTACGGTTTCTCTGATATACGCCGATCCCTTCAGCTACCACACCGGAACCGTCATTTGTATTGCCTTCAATGGTAGTATAAGAATTACCACTAACAGCAATAACAAGTCCAGTATGATTAAATACCGACCCATTATGATACATTACGATGTCTCCAGCTTTCGGCGTAGAATAATTGGTAAATTTGGTTGAAATGTTTGGAACACTTATATACGGCCAATGCTTTAATAATTCCGAAGCCTTCGACTTGTTAAAGGCTTTCATAAATACCCAGCTTATAAAGCAGGCACACCATGCCTGACCCTGGTATTCTGGTGCAACATCCCGCCAATACTTTGTATAATTAGCGGTTCCTGCATTTGCGGTCTTGCTGTCAAGATTTGCATTCGATGCTTTCTCACGATAACCGATTTCTGCTTTTGCAATATTTATCGCTGCCTGAATTGCATCGGATGCTGTCACCTTATAATTAGTGATATAGGTCTTTAATGCATTATATACCATTTTCTGTCGGCTCTTATATGCTCCGACCTGATTTCCGGTATCTGTCTGGCAGGCAGTATAAAGATGATCCAGTGTGTAAGGCTTTGTAGTCTTGGCAAGAATCCTTTTCACCGCAGAAAGTCCACCCTGATGGCGAAAATTTGCACACATCATTTTGGCATCCATTGCTGTAACGCCCAGAGAAGCTGCTTCCTTCACATAAGTTTCCATCTGTCCATCCATAAGCTGATCCTGGCAGCGATGACCAACTGTTGAATTGATAATATGTACAATTGCCTTCGCTTTTGCCGAGGTTTTTGAGAGCTGATAGTTTGACCAGTCTGTTTTATTAAGATCCGCCGCGACACCGGCCGTATCATACTTGCTGAAAGTTGCGGCATCAGTAGTTTTAATCTTAAGAAGAAGTGTACGAGCCTCATTGCCATACCACTGTCCGGCACCGATTGTGATCGCATGTTCCGCAGAACTGTTGGTATATGCTTCCGTAAAATCAGCATAGTCCTTTTGTCCATATACTTGTCCGCCAGTTTCCACTGCATAAATAATATTTCGCATTACAAGTTTTTCATGATCTGTCATTGTGTTTTTTCTCCTTTTGAAATTTTGGAATTTGCAAATTCATTTTATAAGGAGAAAAATAGTCTCAAAATGTAAACCGCTAATCAAGATTTTTGACAAAAAAGTGCCGTGAAATCCAATGAGCAGAAGTGCAAAAGCAGGATTCATGTTCGGCAAGTGATGAAGAGCAAATTTGATGGCTGAAAACGAAAAAAGCCCTTGGGCTGTACCGTATGCTACTGCGCAATGACTTTTGAGAATGAAAATGAGACAGTTGTTACTGTTGGAAGACTTTTAGGTGTTGTTAGTGCCAGAAATATATTATGGGGTGTTATATGAGGTAAAATAAAGAAGTAAAGGTTGACAACAAGGATAAACGATATGTCAATGTAACTATTGACTGTATAGATGGGAATGGGATGAGGGGAATACCTCTTAGATGTCCTTACCTCTATACCATAAAAAGAAATAAGTCTGTAAGAGATTTCTCTTGCTTACAAACTTATTATACGAGATGGAGGAAAGCATGTGCGGAATTTGTGGATTTTTCGGAAAGAAAAAGAACAAAAGAGAGATTGTGGAAAAAATGAAGGAAAAGCTGGTACATCGAGGTCCAGATGCGCAGGGCAGTTTTGTAAATGACAGCGTGGCCCTTGGATTTCGCCGCCTGAGTATCATCGACCTGGAAGGCGGCCTGCAGCCTATGAAAAGCAGCAGTCAGAACCTGACAGTGGTGTTTAACGGAGAAATCTATAATTACCAGGAACTGCGGGAGCAGATGGAACGGGAAAAGAAGATTCTTTTTGTCACCCGCTCGGACACGGAGACGCTGGTGAATGGTCTTGAGGCTTATGGTCCGGCGTTTGTGGAGCAGCTTCGTGGAATGTTTGCCTTCGCCGTCTGGAATGAGAAAAAAGAAGAACTGATGCTGGCGAGGGATTTTTTCGGAATCAAGCCGTTGTTTTACACAGTGGTGGATGGAAATTTCGTGTTTGCGTCGGAGATTAAGAGCATCCTGCAGTTCCCGGGCGTCCCGAAAAAGTTGAATGAACGGGCGCTGGAGCAGTATCTTTCTTTTCAGTATTCCGTGCTGGAGGAAACTTTTTTTGAGGGAATCTACCGCCTTCCGCCGGGCTGTATGCTGTTTTACCGCCAGGGAAAGTATGAAATCTGCAGATATTTTCAGCCGAAGCTACAGCCCGAGGCGGGGTGTTCGCTGGCGGATATGGAGAAAAAACTGGAGAGCGTGCTTAAAAAATCCGTCCGCCGCCATATGGTCAGTGATGTGGAAGTGGGAACTTTCTTGTCCGGCGGTGTGGATTCGGGTTTTATTGCCGTGTTGTCCGGGGCAAAAATGGCGTTTACGGTGGGATTTCTGGATGGGAACAGCGGCTACAACGAGGAAAACAGGGCCAGGGAGGTGGCCCGGTATGCGCATCTTTCTTATCACATGCATACTATCGGGAAAAAGGAGTTCTGGGATGTGCTTCCAAAGGTAATGTACGCCCTCGACGAGCCCAGCGGTGATGCTTCTGCCGTCGCCATGTATTTTTTGGCTGCCAAGGCGTCTCGTTATGTGAAGGTGGTGCTCTCCGGGGAGGGTGCGGACGAACTATTTGGCGGTTATAATATCTACCGGGAGCCTCTGGCTCTTCAGAAAGTGGCCTGGATTCCTGAAAAGATCCGGCGTGCGGTTTCCCGGCAGGCGAAAAAACTGCCGGACCGCCGCGGCAAGAGCTTTCTGATCCGGGCCGGCCAACGGGTGGAGGAACGGTTTATCGGGAACGCCCATATTTTCACCGACGAGGAGCGCCGGGAGCTTTTGAAAAATCCGACCGACACGCCGTCCTGTCAGGAGTTTCTGCGAAAGACTTATGAAGAAGCCGCCGGGCTTTCCGACCCGGAGAAAATGCAGAACATCGACCTGAAATACTGGCTGGCCGGGGATATTTTGCAGAAAACCGACCGCATGAGCATGGCCCATTCGCTGGAGGTGCGCGTGCCCTTCCTGGACCGGGATGTGTTCGAGGCTGTCCGGACACTTCCGCCGGAGGCAAAATTTGCCCACGGAAAGACGAAGTATCTGTTTAGGAAGGTGGCCCGGAAATACATCCCGGAAGACACGGCCGCGCGGAAAAAGCTGGGATTTCCGGTGCCTGTCCGTGTCTGGCTGCGGGACGACGACTGGTACGGGAGAGTTAAAAAAATGTTTCAAAGCCCCATATCCCGTCAGTATTTCCACACGGAAAAGCTGACGGCGCTTCTGGAGGAGCATCACGCGGGAAAGAAGGACAACAGCCGGAAAATCTGGACGGTGCTGGCGTTTTTGTTCTGGTATCAGGAATATTTTGATGAGTAAAAATAATAAGAATAACCCAAAAAAGATTGTAAAAATAGATTTTGAAAGTATTTTTGGTAATGATGGCGGGAAGCAGCTGTAAAATATATAGCTTCTGTAGTGAGGATTATATGCAGGATGGAAATTGGGAATATTGTTTAAATACAATATTCCTTTTTTTATAGATATAAGAAACCTTTGATTCTGAACAAAAAAATAAAAAATAAGTTTACATTTTTATGCCCAGATACTCTTTAAAAAATAAAAGGGTATATGATGCAGGGATATAAAGATTTGGTTATACAGGCAAAAAATGATTCAAAATACATGCAAAGTTTACTTTGCATAATGGAACCTTTAGTAAAATCATATGCAAAAAAATATTCTTTCTAGATTGGGATGACGCAACTCAAGAATTGAATTTGGCAATTATAGAAGCAGTAAAAACAATCGCCACTTGTGAAGACGATTATCAGTGCTTGAAATTCATTACCAATTCAGTGAAATATAAATTTGCTCATCTTTGCAAGAGAAACTTAAAAAAAGAAAAATACGAATGTGCATATATGGATAATGAAGGTGATTTACAAGAAAGCTATAGAGCGGATTATTCATCTGTGGAATTAGCATTTGATCTGAAAAATATAACCTTAAAAATGACTTCAAACCAAAGGGATATTTTAAAATACTTGATTTTAGGGTGGTCAGATAGTGAAATCGCATCTTTCTTACACTTTAGCCGTCAATATGTAAACAGAGAAAAGAAAAAAATATATCAATTTCTGAAATGATTTTTTACATAAATAGTAAGTGCTGAATATTGCTTGAATTTGTGACATAAACATATTTGCAGCAGTCAAAAGAAGAAGCAACATGTTTGAAAGAAAAATTAAGTCAAAAATGCCGCAGCCTTTGAAAATATTGGCTGCGGCATTTAAAATATATGATATGTTTGATGTAAAAAACATCAGGTTCTCAACCAGACATTTGGGTAAGTCAAGATGATGCTTCTGATATAAGATATGCAACATTAAAATCATCATATACTTGAGAATTTAAATGCATATCTTCATATAACTTGATATAGTCGCCGATTGTTTTGCCAAAAACAGAACTATTACAATTATTGCATGTGTTATCCTCTGCATATATATGAGTGTTTCCATCGTTGTCCTCAACAAATAAGAGAGTAACATCTATTTTATCTTCTGTTAACCAGAAAGAGATATATTTTGAAAGAGTCCCATCGATTTCTGTGGCACCATCCGGAATTTGTTCATCTGATTCCAGCTCATTAATATGTTCCCAAAAAATTTGAGGAGAGAACACAAGTAATTTTAAGTTTTTTTGAGAGTCTTCTGAGTACCATATATGTGCTTCTGTGTTGAGATAGTCGGTTATATTAATATCCGTATCTGCCGGTAACTCATAAGTTTCACCGACGTCGGAAGTCAGTGAAAAGGTTTTGGTATGATTAGAATAAAAAGTGACAATCCCCTTGACAAAATAGTAAGTTGTATCTGACTCACTGTCATAATAAGAGCCGGAACCATCTATATCATAAGATACATGTTGCCCCTCAGGCTCCTTAGGGGCGGAAAGGGTGATTAGATCTGAGGGGGCTTTGCCAAAAGCTTGTCCGGATAGCAATATACTACCGAGTACGATACTGCCTGCGATACATAGAATTTTTACATTATTCATGGTTAAATGGCCTCCTTGTTTAGTTGTTGAATATTATATCAATTAAAGTGTGAAAATTGTAATTTTGACTTATCGAAATATGTTTTAGAAATGAGTAGGATTTCGGTTATTTTTGAATATGATAAAGAATAAAGACACAAGTATTGTTCGGTTTATTAGTCGTGTTCCAATGGTTACTGGAAAATAATTGATGATTAGAAATACAACGTAATATTATCAATAGCAAAGCTATAGGATTTCAAAAATGAAGTCTTATAGCTATTTTTGTGTAGCAGTAAAAATTGTGAAGGGTATGTTTGGGAAAAATATTTGTGATTACTTGATTTGAATCAAGTTGGAAAATTGCTATTTGTCAGACAATAAAGTATAATTAGAGAAAATCTTGTTTGCAAAGGAACAGGATAAACGATAACTTTAAATAATATGTTTTTGTCTGTTGATTTTGGGCGTGTAAAAAGGAAAAAGTATGAGTGATGAAAGAAAAAGGGAAAATGAAGAGGAAAAACTGAAAGATTTTTTTCATAATGTGATAGGAATAAAATCGGAAGCTGTGCTGGAGGTGTTGGCGGAGAACTCGGAAATCTGTAAGTTGAAAGCAAAAACTTTGCTGATGAAAGAGAATGAGAAGGTAGATGCGATTTCTTTTTTGTATAAAAAGCCGCCCCGGCTTCCTGTTACGGAAACCGGGGCGGTTCATTTGCGTTATGGTTTTTTATTCGCGCTTTTCAAGCGCTCACACGATCACTTGCGGGGATTCTTGATAGCAGCCTGAGCGGGTGCCAAAATTACAGAGTATTTGGATTTACGGTGGTATGCCGTTTTTATTTTAAGCAGGCTATAAAACACATGATATTGAGCCTGGCAGCAGACTTTGTGTTTCAAGCACCGGTATAGCAGACTAACACTTAGCACGAAATCACTTCTTCATCCAATGCTTGAGCCAGTATTCATAGACCCCAACATATTCCCGATAGAGCCCTGTTTTGTCCGGCGTACAAAACAACTGCCATGCCTGCTGAAGAAATGGCTTTGACCATTCACCTATGGGCTTTTTGGCTTTCAGAAATCTTACCAACTGACTGTAAGCAGTTTCACGATTTTGCGGTAAGTAGGCCGCTTCACTGTTCAGGTTGAGCTTGTCGGAAAGTTCCTTGTTAAGTTCCGTGTCGGTTGATCCTATCTCACCATTTCTTTGGTAGAAGATTGTATCCATCTGAGCTTCATCCAGCGGATTCAAGCGCATTGTCTGCTGATCTTCTTCCAAGATTCCACGGTAGGCATCGCAAGTCTTTTTTGCATTTTCCGTAGAACTCCGATTTCCGGGACACACGCCCAGAAGATTTGAAAAATCCGTAGCTGCCTCATCCGTCAACTGATTTTGCGGATCAAGGTGTTCAATATTCAGATAGTTGAGTTGGTCTGCCGGATCAAGACTTACACGACGCATACAATATGCGCAAAGGTAACCTTGGTCTCGTGCCAACTGCTGCCGTGTACCGTCCTTCGGCATATCTTTATAGGTGATTTTTAACGGCGGGGATGCTTTGCGACAGTTCTTTTTATACTCTCGCAAGTCTCGCGGTTCCGTTTCTGACTTTTTGATATACCTCATTCCGGCCACTCCATTTGCTCGATTTCCAGACTGCTTCTGGCCTCATAGACGGACGGATCATCATATCCCAAAATCTGTTCCAGATTTCCCAGCACCTCTTTGGCTTTTGCGTAATCCTCCTTATGGAGAAGCTCCGAGAATTTATCAAAGAGCTTTTCAATTTCAATCGGACGATCTCCAACCAGCAGGATGCTCCGCAGAACAGTGTTTACATCCTTGCCATAGGCAGAATCGATTTGTGTTGCACTGCCCTCATGTTTCAGCAGAATAAGATTTGCATCCTTATAGGAAGTAATCACTTCCGGAGAATGCGTGGATACAATAAACTGAATATTGGGAAAAACCGTTGTCAAATCATTCAGGATTCGCTTTTGCCAGCCGGGATGCAAGTGCAATTCAATCTCATCAATGATGATGATACCGGGTGTTTCCAGAACGGAATCACCGAGCTGGGGATTCAAAACAGCCATCCGGTGCGCAATATCTGCTACCATATTCAGCACAGACCGATATCCATCGCTCATCTCGGACATCGGATGAAGCTCATGTTCGCCATTCCGATTAACGTATTCAACGACAATCGCCCGATACCTCTGGCGATATTCCACCTTAACGCGCTGCGTTTCATCGTGGTCGATCAAATCCGCAAAGCAGCATTCCAACGCCCGCTGGACTGCACTCACCTGCGGAATAGGTCCTTCCTGACTGACAAGAAGAGTCATGTCGCTGAACCACTCCATAAGCTGCTTGTCCGTGGCCTGCTCTGCGATGCAGTCCTGATAGCCTTCAAAGCGAGACTTCAGCTTCTGTTTTCCCTTCTGTTTCGCCTGCTTTTGTGCCCACAGGCGACCCGTACCATAGTAAGCAATGAGCGGAAGTACCGTTTGCGAAGAAGGAAGTGCTGCTTCTTTTTGAAGCGCAGATGCAATTTTTTTCAGATCCGATGCGGCGCCATAGGTAGTGTTGGATTTTGGTCCACTCAGAGAGCGAGACCATGTACAAGCACTACCGTTTACAACACCCTGACAGGACACTTCAACCGGATAAACTTCGCGCTGCTGATAAATTTTATTGGTTTCATACGCCACATGGCGAACGTCTTCCGCTTTAATGCTGCGTGGAGAAGCATAGTCAATTCCAAGGAAGAAAGTGCTGGCGGCGGTCAATGCACCCATAAGCAGAGAACTTTTTCCGCTTCCGTTGTTGCCGATCACAATATTCATTTTGGGACTCAGCGGAATCTCGGCATTTTCAAAGTTCCTGAAATTCTTCAAGGTCAGATTGTCAATACGCATAGCTGCTTCCTTCCAAAATCCAGATTTCATGCGAATTGATAGGCCGAGCACCCGGTGATGGGCATAATCCCCTATCATAAGTTGATTTTATCACATATCTTTTGGTGTTTCAATCGAAATCAGGCTGATCTTCTTTGGCAGGCGGCGAAGTCTGATACGTGTTGGCAAAAACCATATCCTGAATCCACTTACAGAGTGCCGGGTTTTCGTTCACTGCCTTGTACAGTTCAATCGTCGTACTCAAGGAATCGAGAATCGCCTGCATCGTTGCACGGTCGCTTTCAACACGAGCATTCTGTGCATCTGAGTTTTTATAGCATTCTGATAGGCTTCGTCTTTACTGACGATTGCGGGCAGATTAGCAACCTGCTTTTTTACCTTAGCAACCGAAAAACATCAATCTCAGAATTTCATTTCAATTCGTCAAAAAACTCATTTTCAGCTGTCACACAAACTGAAATGCAATCGGCATCAGTTCTTCCATGCTGTACACCACATCACCCGTGTTCAGGACTTTCACATCCACCGGGAATTTTTTCTTACCAAAGTCCATGAGATGCCGCAGGTTGATGGTCAAGTCTTTCCTGATCTACACGATCAGCTTACCGCATCTTCTGCTGGATAATGCTATCCACATCTGCCACATTCATGGAAATAGCATTGCACCATACTCCGAACTCGCCAGTTCCATTTACTGCTTTGATCCATGTTTCAAGAGCTTTCCGTTTTGCCATATCTCTTTCTGTCATGCGTCCTTTTGTTTCCAGCACCAGTGTTTTTCCATTTTCCAGTTTTACCAGATAATCCGGGATGTATTTTCGGACAACGCCCTCATACACATACACGATTTCAAATCCAAGGTGGTCGTTTTTGGCCCATGCTTTCACATGAGGGTTCTTTTCCAGTACATACGCTTCGGTCGCTTCCCAGCCGCTGTCATAGACACAATGGCTAATCTGACTGTGCTGCGTGATGTTGCACGGTTTGCTGGTGTACCATGTCGGCATGTCCGCAGTGCTTCGCACACGTTTGTTCGCATCAAAGATCGGAACGATTTTTGTTGTCGTTTTCAGCCGGATAAAATCCCACAAATGCCGAACGATTCGGTTCATATTCATCATGTAGATGATGCGCTTTTTCAGCGGATCAAGTGCATACATCGGCGGATCGACCTGAACTGCACCGGATTCAAGATATTGCTGCACCAACCGAATCACCTGTCCCAGCAGCGCAAGCTTCGTTCCCTCATTTTGCCACGAAGCGTTCATCTGCTCATAAACCTGTGCTGCTGCCTCAAACACAATGCTCTGCATCCGAAGCTGTGCATCCAGTTTTTGCAGGTCAATTTCTGTACACTTCGTCAGGTCGGTCTTTCCATCAATGATCGGCGCAAGATCTGCACGAAGCCGGGTTTCAGCGGCTTGTAGCGTCAGCGTATCGATCTTATCGATATCCACTTCCAGATGCGGCTTGAACACCTCATCCAGCCGGATGATATTCGGCCAGCTGATCTGATAATCCCTGCGTTCCTTCAATGCCTCGATCTGCGTTTTGGGCGGTGTAACAGGCGGCGTACCCTGTTCATCCGATTCATGGGGCAGGAACGTAAAGGGGATTCCGAAGATGTTTACATACTCCGGCGAAAACAGCTCCGAGCCTTCTTCCAGATCATAACTGGTACGGCGCAGACCACGGCCAATGACCTGCTCACACAACAGCTGGCTGGAGAAGGCCCGCAATCCAAGGATGTGCGTGACCGTCTTTGCATCCCAGCCCTCAGACAGCATACCAACCGAGATCACATTCCGAATTTGTTCGCCGGGTTTTTCTTTCTGGCCCACAGTATCTGCGATTTCTCGGAGAGCCGCCGCAGCCTCCGCTTTCTTTCCGCCATCTGCTGCTTCCGCCGCATCCAGCGTTTTCGAGTCGATCCGCAAAGTATGTTCTGGAACACACAATTCCGGCACCGGGATTCGGCCATGATCAAACGCATACTTGATGCGGGCAGCGGTTTCGGTGCGATTCGCCACTGTAATCATCACAGGCGGCACAGGACACCCCGCATCGCCCCACGACTGATAGAGTGCTTGCCAGTCCTTACCAAGCAGATAATACGCCTGCGTCACCAGATCCGGCAGCGGCTCTTCTTCCTTGGCTGCCCGGTTGATATCGTCTTTGACCGTTTCATCCGCATAGATATGGTACAGTTTGGACATGAAGCTGGCCTTATCCGGGATACTGTCATCCCGGACGACCACCCGCGGTGTCTTGACCAAACCCGCTTCGATGCCATCGTTCAGGCCAAAGTCGCTGACGATCCAGCCAAACAGTGCTTCTTCGTCGTTCTTTTTGCCAGAGGGTGCAAACGGCGTTGCGGAGAAATCATAGCAGCACAGAATGTTGCGCACCTTGTTGATGCGGTCCAGTCCACTGATCCAGATGGTTGCCTGTTTTTCCGCTTCCTTTTCTTCTTTTGTCCGTCCCTTGTTTTCCGGATTTTTACGCCATGCGTGATGTGCTTCATCGTTGATCACAACGATATTCTGCGCAGGAGCCATTTCGCCCAGCACTTCCCGCACATAGGCTTCATCGCTTTTTGCACCACGCTTGTCCACACTCTTTCGTTTGGCGATAGCCTCATCGCTTTCCCATGCAAGAGCCTGCCAGTTTGTGATCATTACCTTGCCCTGACGCAGCTTGTCCATCAGTCCAACCGGCACAACACCAAACTGGGTATAGTAATTTTCCTCGCCGCCCGTCTGCAAAACCTGCAATCGGCTGCGCACTGTCAGGCCGGGTGCTACAATAAAAATGTATTTGGAGAACCGCTTATCCTGCGGATAGGTCACCTTATTGCAAACCATCCATGCAATCAGCATGGCCATGACAGTGGTTTTTCCGCCGCCAGTGCAAAGTTTGGTGCAGATACGCTGGAACGCACCCCCATCGCCCGGAATATCAATGCCCACTTTCTCTGCTTCGGGAGCTTCAACCAGCCAGATCAGGGTCTCCATTGCATCCAGCTGGCAAAAGAAGAACTGATACTGGCGTGCATTCGGGTCGTTCCAGTGTTCCAGCAGCTTCTGGGTCACACCTGTTACGCCCGGATAGCCATTTTCACGCCACGCCTTGACACGGGGCCGAATCTTGTTCACCATTTCCAGTTCAATAAAGCGGCCAATGTCATTATACTGGTTCGTGCCCTGTCCGGCCACAAAGTAACCGGCGGGTCTGCGGCCCGGTTCCTGCACAAACGTCTGTCCGTTCAGGTCGTATTTCCAATGATGTTCCGGCTCCCGATATGCCGAATTGATGATCAGCTTATCGATTCCAGCCATTTTCACTCACCACCTTGATTACTTTCATACTCTCGATGCCGCGGTCATCGATGATTTTAACGGCGATTTGTGTATTCTGGGGCGCATTGAACCAGAGCGACTCGTTTCCTGCATAAGTCTTGATCAGGTCCGGGTCGATCTCGGTTTTCAGTGTTTTGGCAAGCTTATTCCAGCCATCCTTGCTGCCGCCCATCGGGAAAAATACCATATCCGGTTCGATGCACATTCCATCGTAATCGGTATCCAGCATCCACATTGCGATCCGGCTGGTACTGCCCGATTCCACCGTGCCTTTTTTCACGTCGTAGTAATCAAAGCCATTGACCTTTACTTTGTATCGGTCCTTGGTTCTGTTATCATGGATCAAATCCACATCCGGCTGTCCGATCAGCCAGAACGACTGGTCCGAAGAACGCTTTTTCTTCAGATCTTCGGTCATCAGGTCTGTGTTCATCTGTACTTGCAGCAGATCCATCCCCGGCCATTTGGTTTCGCTGATGTCTTTTGCAGCCTCCGGGTCAAACTGGAATGCAGCAAAAATCAGCAGTTTCGGCTTCGGGCGCACATTCTCCACTTCGTCCAATGCCATCGACACCATCCGGGAATCCAACGGTTTCGTCTCGCCTGCAAAGCAGATCACCGCACGGCGCGGGGTTTCTTCCTTTGTTTCGGCCTCTGCCTGAAGATACGTTGTACCGGCCAGCGGCTCGATCCGGCTGAATTCCAGTCTTGCGCCGCCGCGTCCCAGAATACCGGTTGCCAACAGCTGATCCCGCCAGTCTGTCTGCTTTGCACTCAGGTCTTCTTCCTGCTCTGCCAAATCATCCAGCGGCTTTACCACCGGTGCAGGCAACGCTTCCACGGTAAATGGGCCGGTAATGCGCACCTTTGTCTTATCGATTTCCGGCTGGTCATACAAAATTTCCTGTGCAGGAGGTTCGTTATTGGCAATGGACTTCAGCGTAATATGCGGCACGGTCTTGTAAACAAAGCCGCTTCCCACTCCCTGCTCTTCATGTGCCAGTTTGTAGTAATCAAAGGTAGCCGTCATCAAGCGCTGTTTTGCCAGTGTAATTGCCACACGGGATGTATCACAGGTAATCCAGCGGCGGCCCCATTGCTCTGCAACATAGGCTGTTGTGCCACTGCCGCAAGTGATGTCCAGCACAAGGTCGCCGGGGTCGGTTGTCATCAGCAGGCATCGCTGTATTACCTTTGTTGCTGTCTGAACAACATACTTTTTATCTACTGCAAACGTACTTTCTTGGGTATCTTCCCAAAAATTAGAGAGGCTTACCACAGGAAAATCATCTGCGTATCTCACATAAGTTAGCGTGTTTTTACGCCCATTATGCGGTTTGCCGCAATAAGGCGCTTCATACCCTCTTCGTTGGTTTTCCAATGTGTATTAGCTGAAGGATAATAGGTTTTTCCTTCCAGTTCAACTGCAAATGCTGTCTTTTCTCCACCGCTCTGAGACATTAACGGTGCAGTTATGAATCTTCTTCCTTCAGGAACCTTAACCACACCATTCAATTCATCGCCAGAAAGCCGCCTTCTTTCACCATTTGGATACTCAATCCAAGTATAGCCCTGTCGCAAGGACTTTTCGGTTCGAGTAGTATAAAGCTGTCTATACTTTACAGATTCCTTGTTTTTCGCATACCAGATAATATAATCGTTTACATTATCTAACAGCGTTCCCATTTTTCCAGCAGTTTTTTTGAACGGAATCAAGCTCACAAAATTTGATACACCAAAAATTTCATCACAAAGTTCTCGCACATGATGCACATTCTCATCGCTGATCTGCACAAAAACGCTGCCTGTATCGGCCAGAAGTTCCCGTGCAAGCAGCAGCCGGTCCCGCAGATAACTGAGATAAGAATGGATGCCAAGCTCCCATGTATCCCGGAAAGCTTTGATCATTTCCGGTTCCTGCGTCAAGTCTTCGTCTTTTTTATCCTTGACATCCCGTTTATCCACAAACGGCTGAAAGTTTGAACCATATTTGATGCCATAGGGTGGGTCCACATAGACCATCTGTACCTGCCCAGCCATACCCTCTTTTTCCAGCAGCGAGTTCATAATTACAAGGCTGTCGCCTGCGATCATGCGGTTCGTCCAGTCCACACCATGCTGATAAAACTCAATCGTCTCACGGCGGCGGCGCATCCGTTCAGCGGGCGTTTCTGCCTCAAACATACTTGTCTGGCCTTCCAGCTGGCCTTCCAGAGCCTTGCTGTATTCCTTTGTCACACGCGCAATGATATTGTGCGGCTTAATGGACTCGTGAATATGAATGGACGAAGTCGGGACATCAAAACTCGTGCCCTCTGCTTTGCCCGCCCATTGCAGAGTCGGATCAAGGTGCGGGTCAAACTGATATGTTTTCACCTTTTCCTCTGACTTATCGTGCTGTGCCATGCCCACCGGCGGATTGTTGGTGCGCTTTTTGTCATCGTGAGTATAAGTTTCGATGTCACGCATCTTATCTGCAACGGAAACGGCTGCTTTTCTGGGCATTTTATAGTTCCCCCTTTTTATTTTTCGGGCATGTGGCTCATTTTTCCCGGCATCGGTCCAAATAGCTTTTCAAAGAAAATCTCATTGCGCTTTTTCGCATCACCCAAAAGTTTTTCGTAAGAAATTACTTCTATATAGCTATGACGCGATTGGTTATAACCAGAATATCCCAAGTTATCCGGTGTCACCAGCAGGGAACTATTCTTGCAGTGCGTCCGCATTTTATCCGTCAGATCACAGATAATATAACAGCGGAAAACGGTTCCCTCTGTAACATTAAACGATTGACCGTTCAGTTTTTTCTTTAGTCCTTGCCGGATTTTATCAACGTATTCGCCAACCTGATTGATGGGATTCTTATTATCGTTATCCGGTTTCTTAAACTCTATGATCGTCACCGAATTAAACGGTTCATCACTATCCGAATAAGCAAACGCATGGTCGAAAACTGCGATATCTGGCTCCTTGCAGCTTTCACTGGAAATAAGCGGCATGGATTTCAGTGTTTTATCTGATGCCAAAAATTTATGATAGGCCAGTCGTTCATCAATGACCCACAGATTCATCTCTTCAAACTGAACGTCATTCGATGTATGCTGCATCGGGCAAATCAATGAATGGATCACTTCTTCTTTTTTGAAAAGGCCATTTTTCTGCACGGTCAGTGCATCTTCCAGCAGATTCAGCAGTGTTTTCCTACGGGTCACATACTCCGCCAGACTGGTTTTGCTGATTTCAGTAATCGACTCCCAGTAGGTCTCAAAAACTTTTTTATACGAGGCATCTTCCTTTTTCACAGCCTCTTTTGCAGCTTCTTCCAGTTCAACACTTTGCTTTTTGATTTCTCGTTCCCATTTTTGCAGTTGCTTGTGAAGTTCGAGTTCCAAAGCCTCTGGTTTTAAATTGGCCGGAATTTCATCATATACATTCGGTCTCTTATGAAGCATATAACGGTATGTCGGTCGTTCTTCCGCAACAAATCGATCAATTTCATCTCGTTTCTGAGCATCAATATTCTTTAGATCATCACTCAGGTATGCTTTTACAAATTCTACCGCAGTTGAAAGAATATCTTCTTCGCTGACCCCAAAAAGCGATGTTTGACCATGGCGTTCATCAAAATCAAACTCCGTTCTTGTTGTATTCACGATGGAGTCAAGATAGGGGCTTGTGATATAACCTACATAATAAAATGGCATTTCTCCATTTTCGGGGGCAATCTTTTTCTGCAAATTCGGAATATACTTTTTCAGGTCAACCGCACAGACGTCCTGCATATTCGCTGACAGATGCAGTTCATGGTTCATCACGCCACTCGGAAAATGCAGATGATAAATTCTAAATTGCTTTTCCTTTACCGAAAACTTGTCTTGGCAAATTGAATCCTTAATTTTTTCATCAAAATACCGATTGACATTTATCGTTTTCTGGTCGTCTCTCAGTACAATCTCCGGGCAGTTTCCTGTCACAAAGAACAGCAAGCAGTGCTCAATGATTTTCTTTGCGACGACGTTTAATTCTACCGGTGCAGCATTCCGGTAACGCGGCATAAAATTTTTCAGCGTAATTTGGGTGCAGTTTTCCTGAGATTCCGTTTCCTTCAGATTATCGTCCTCCGGTTCAATACCATCCGCCGTAAAGGAAAATGTCCGATTATAGAACTTTCCATTTTCAGCGAATGCACTTTTGATCTCAACGGAGTCAAAAGCCTTCAGCCAAAGAAATCGACCAATGCCCTTGCAGCCTTTCGATATCTTATGCATCGAATATGCCGTTTGGAAGGACTCGTAGTTCTTTGTATTAAAGCCCAGTCCATTATCTGCAATTGTAAAAGACTCAAATTTTTCCAGCGGCTCGTCCTTATCCGGCTTTCCGTCATCAAGCCGAATTTCCCCTGTGTCCTCTCTTTGTGCATAGATTTCGATCTTACCGCAAGTTTTATTGGGCGAATCTTCTATTGACTGAATCGAGTTGACTACCGCCTCAAACAGCGGCCACAGCGCCTTCGCCTCTGCCAAGTGGATACTGTTCAGTTGCCCTTTGATGTTTAGCCGGAATCCCATACCGCCGCCTCCTTACTTTCGTTTTTACGCATCCTGCAAGCATTTCATGCCCGGAATACTTGCTTTTTAATCCTTGAGTTTATTATATCGGTTCAGTCCGGAGCTTTCAACCGTTGATTTTTCCAATTCACATATCTTCGAGAAAAAATCCAGATGCCTTTTTATTGAAACCATCAAGATTGGTAATTCATGCATGCTCCTTAGCTGACATCGAATCTTTTTATCAGCTCAAATATTTTCTTGGCATAGACCGGTGGAATCGTCTGGAGCAGATGAACTGATCATACGCAATTTTCCTGATACGCATTGTGAATCGCATTGAAACCGCCGCCCTCAAAATGGGAAAGCTCTGGACAAAAAAGACCCGGTTCATTCTTTGATTCAAAAAACGTAACGAATCAAAAAAAGGATACCGCACGCTTTGCATTCGCACCGTATCCTTTTCTGATTCAGGAACTCCTTATGGAAGTTTTTCCTTGCCGGTCAGTTCTTCCCGTATCTGCCCTTTATATTTATAATAGGTATTACGAGCCAATCCAGTTAGCTTCATGCACTCGGCATCGTCCAGTGTTCCGCCAAATGCTTTGCAGTGCGTACTTATCACCCGCTTGGCTTCTCTGGCTTTCTTGGTTTCAAATCCATCACCTTTTCTGCGGCCAACCTGTTTCCCGTTCAGTCGGGCAGTTAAAAGACCCTCACGAGTCCGCTGGTGCAGGTCGGCCACCTCCTTTTCGGACTGCTCAAAGGCCAGCTTAATCTGCTCCTTTGCCAAAGCCATCAGATATTCGTTGATACCCTTTAAGATGAAGTCCACATTTGTCCCTGTCATGGCAATGCTGCCGGACAGGGCTTTTTGGTAGGTTTCGGTGTCGATGTGATGTTCTTTCAGGAACACCAAACTGATACCCTTATGATAAAGGTCTTCATACAGAGCAAAGCCTTCCTCGGCATTTCTGGACATCCGGGACACAGAATCAAAGACCACCATATCCCCCGCCTGCAAAACCTGATATAGCTTGTTCCATGCAGCATCCACCGTGCGTTCCTCTATGCCGATTTTCTCTCTGCGGCGGGTCTGCGGGTTGTAATCCCACTTGGGCGTAGTATAAGTATACGGAACCGCTTTCATGGCTTTGTTGGAACTGTCCAAAACCGGAAGCCACATTTCGTGCGAAATGCCCTCGATGGTAACGGTTGTGTATACCATAAAGCCGGTAATGGGGTCATAGACATAAGGCAGACCGTTGAATTTCTTGACCTCATAGCTTGCCGCAGGATAGAGTTTCTTTACCTCAGCCCAGGCATAGGCCCAGCTCACATATTTCAGCTCTGTGTTGCCGGATTTCTTGACTTCCAAATGGTCTTTGAAGTCAACGGCAGATAATTTTACGAATGGATTATCGGTTGCCATAATGATACCTCCATGAAAAAAGATGGCAGGAAAATCACTTCCTGCCGCCACAAACCGCAAACTTATGCCGCATGAACGATGGTGAATTTGCGGCTGCTTACATTTTTGCTGTACTGGTTGAAAATGTCCGGCTGCTCTTTCCGCAGACGTTGGGAATCCACACGCTTGCTTTCAGAAGATACCCACGATACCTTATAACCCGGTGCTGTGCCATAAGCGGCGTCCTGCATTTGCAGCTTGACCTGCTGCTCGATAGCCGTTTTCTCCTGTTCCATATGCTCGATTTGGATGGAAAGCTCCTGCCGCTTATCCAGAAGTCCATGCAGAGTACTCAGGTCGGCGGTCTTATCCCGGTTGTCTACCTCATACATGGATAATTATTTCTTTTCGAGTTGATGTGCGGTCCAGATGATGAGTGCAGCAGCGGCCTTTCCGATTGCTTTTGCTGCCTCAAAGGATACTTTTGCGATGATCTCAGTCATTGGTATTACCTCCCATTTTTCAGTAAAACAAATGACCTGAGGACAGTGCGAAACTTTTCCTCAGGTCATTTCAATAAGATAATATATAAATAAAATCCTACGAAATACGCTTTAATTCGTGCCTAGTGTGTCAGTTGTGTCAGAAGTTCATAACAAACTTTTTATATCATCATCCATATTTTCCCATTTTTCCTTTGCTTTTCTCTTGTTTTTAACAGAAGCGATAGTCTGTATTGAAGAAGTAGAGTGCGCCATGGTAAGAGATGATGGAGACATTCTTTTTGAGTTCCCTTGTCATCCCCACAATGTCCTGCGTTTTGGGTCCCTTTTTGACAATTGGTTCTTCAGGAGCTGGTGGAACAGGATTATTTTGAAGTTTTTTCCCGACATTCATCAATTCATCCCTGTCTGAAATTTTCGGTGCAACAGCAGAGCGAACATTAAAGTACTCCATCGGATCTGGAAGCTTCCTTTCCTCCGAAAGAGGCTTCAATCTTCCGCGTTTTTCCGCGCGTTTTTTCTCGAACCGTTCGCGCTCCTTTTGTATCTTATCCGGACTCTCATGATTCATGTACATTGCAAGTACCGCTTGCTTCTCAGCTAAGTTTTTAAACCCAGAAAGTTCATCAAGAGACGGTATTTCATCCTGTTCTTGTTTCATCTTCTTAACGGGTTCCGCAAGCGTTAAGCTATCTGTCGGTTGTGCCTGTTTATGGCGCATTGTGTTAAGTCTATGCGCTTATGAAAAACAAAATCATTGGTGTCTGCCCGAACTGTGGTGCAAACGTTGCAAGGACATCAGGCTGCACTTCAAAACGCTGGCTGAAGAGTATGAGCTTTCGCAGACCGATACATATTGCCGCTTTGAAACCAATATGCGGGAGCTCAGCTATACCATCGGCACCTACATCAAAGGAATGTGCGGTGAACGAATGGCGCGGAAATCACTGAAGCTGCTTTCTCTGGATAAGAACACCCGAATCCTCTATAACGTCCAGTTGGAGGACGAGGATGTTCAGGCTGAGTACGATGCTATTGTTATTACGCCGTATGGACTGTTTGTTGTCGAGGTCAAAAACTGGGACGGTGATATAACGATCACTCCGAGCGGATTGCTGACAAAAGATGAAGGCAAAATCACTTATAGTCTTGCTGACAAAATGAGTATCAAGGAAGCTCTCCTGCGGGAATACCTGCAAAATCAGTTTCCGGCAAGCTTTCACACGATGCTCCTGCTTCCAACCGAGAAAGCCCATGTCCAAGACGACTATCAGAAGATCTTTATGTGCTGTGGCGGTGCACTCTCCTATGAGATCCGTTCTTTTGAATCACCCGAAAACGCTATGACTGCCGAACAAGTTGCAGCGATTGCGGAAACAATTTGTGCTCACCATAAAGAGCAACGCACCCTTTGCCCAGTAAACTGTGATGAAATCATTGAGGACTATGCAATCCTGATGGCGCGTATTGAGGAACTGGCGGCAAACTTTGAATCCCTTGGCGAAGATCGTCCAGAAGATGGTGAACACTCTGAAACACAGAAGAAAACAACTGCTGAGGCAGACCACAAGGAGCCTACTGCAGAGGAAGCATCTGTCAAACGGTGGTATGAATCCGTCAATTGGAGAAGCCTTGCAGCTCAGGCGGCGGTCGTCGCTGTTCCCGCCGTAGCCACGGCAATTTTCTCTCATAGGCGGAATGTCAAATTGTTTTGAGGAGGTTCTTTTTCATGAAGCAGCGAATGAAAGATTTCAGACAGTGGGTCAAGGCGCACAAAGGGCTTTTAGCTGTTGCTGGCATCTCTGTTACAGTGCTGGTTGCTTTGGTTCTCTGTGCACGAAACAAGGATGAAATCGACCACATTCTTTCCTTGTTAAAAAAAGCTGTGAAAGATGTCCCGGACGAGGATATGGCCGGAAGCGTGAGCATTAATCTAAGCGATGTGACACAGCCTGTGTTGGAAGTGTACGATTCTGAAACGCATACTGTTACCCAGCAGATTCCCCTTTTTATCAGAAAGCTGCCCGATAATTGGCACCACTCGGCTGCGAAGGCGGAAGAAGCAGATCGCCTTGGTATCCAGTTGGCAATCAATGAAACGTTAGTTGATCCGCACCAGCGAATCAGAACTGTTGCATAAAGTAGGAGGTAAAAACAATGCACGAACTTTTAGCAAAATCCGACCGTCAGCTGGGGATGTGCCTGCGGATGCTGTATGACGAGGGGATGCCCGGTCCGCTGGACGTCCACTCGGAGATCAATGACAAGGGTAAGATGGAGTTTCGTGTGCTCCTTCCCGTGGACGATGAAACGTTTGAGCGCTTGCAGAAGCGCTTTGAGACAATGATTGGTTGATGGAGGTGCACGTCGTCAATCTGAGCCTTCAAACACGGAAAATCACAGAATAGAAGACGCGAAAAATTCATCCTCTATTATGGGAGGCAGGATACCCGTACTGCAGGAGGTTTACACTATGAGATTGACAAAGGAAGTCCGCAAGAAACTGTTAGAGCAAAATGAAGGCTTTCAGCGAAAGACCTATTTTGAGTCCAACAATTCACACAACACAAATATTTACACAATCACCAACGGACAGTTGACGGTTCGCTCTAAGGGGGACACCAGCTGGTCGGATAGTGACTATGACGAAACGTATGTTTGTGACGATGCGCAAACGCATCGCTTTCTAAGAAAGAACCTGTCCCACCTTAATACTGATGGCATCGACTAAAGACAACCAATGAAATAACTCCTGCTTCTCAAGAGGTGAGTGCTACAAACAGATGGCACTCACCTTTTTTGTTCTTGACACGTTGTCAAGAGGGCTGGCACCATCGGTCTCTCTCTTTTTGCTAAAGTTTTCCGTGTGTTTTCTTGCACTCTGCCGAAAGTGGCGTGTTTTCAAAAGTTTTTGTTGACACGGCTCGGATTTTGTGGTAATCTATCCCAACAATTGAATATAACATAATTTTACATATTTGTTCAGACCCTACGGGACTGAACACCTTGGCTTTCAGCCGTTACATAACCGACTAGCATGACCTTCCAGAAAAAGCGAAG
>OGKG01001699.1_pt1 | contig 25428 bp, 21 predicted proteins | sample 1572201 | NCBI WGS metagenome assembly OGKG01 (sample SAMEA2582146, study PRJEB24529) | metagenome | biome: Human gut stool | place: China | collected 2011 | reverse complement strand
AAGGCCACCACAGAGGGAGTGGTCCGGTTGCCTTCGGCGTTGGGGATGACGACGGGTTCGCCGCCTTCCAGAACGGCAACACAGGAATTCGTTGTACCAAGGTCAATACCAATAATCTTACTCATAATGTTTTCCTCCTATATAAATGCAAAGAATATACTTTTTGAAATCCTTCGGTCCCGGGAGGGACCGGGGGATGACCAGGCCAGTCCGCGGACCGGCTCGTCATGACGCTGCGCGTCAGTTCGCAACCTGAACCATTGCGAAGCGGACGATCTTATCGCCCACCTTGAAGCCCTTCTGGAATACCTGGGCGATCACATTTTCTCCCAGGGATTCGTCCTCCGTGTGCATCACGGCGTTGTGAAGGTTGGGGTCGAAGCTGTCGCCGGGGGCTCCGAAGATCTCCACGCCCAGGCCGGTAAAGATCTTTACCAGCTCATTCATGGTGAGCTCCACGCCCTTTTTATAGGCGGCATCCTCGGTGGGCTGGTTCAGAGCCCGCTCCAAATTGTCATATATGGGAAGCAGCTTTACAACGGCATCGGCCTTTCCGTTTCCGTAGGAGGCCTCCTTTTCCTTGACGGTGCGCTTGCGGAAGTTATCAAACTCCGCAGCCAGCCGCAGGTAGCTGTCGTGCTCCGCGTTGTACTTTTCCTCAAAGGGATTTTTTTCTTCCTTTGGTTCTGCCGGTGTTTCCGGGGTCTGCTCAGGGGTGGGAGCCTCCTGTTCGGGGGTCACCGTTTCCTCCTGGGTGGTCTCGGGCTGCTTTTTTTCTTCCTTCTTGGCCACTTCTATACCTCCTTATTGCTTTCAGCTGGATCCCCTGCCTGGGGCAGCTGCTTGGTTTCCGGTTTCGCGAAGGCCTTGCTCAGGCTTTCGGCGAAGTAACTCAGCCGGGCCGTGACCTTTGCGTAGTCCATTCTCGTGGGACCTACCACGCCGATCATGCCCTGCATACCGTCGCCAATGTCGAACTTGGTCATCACCACGCTGGTGTCCTTCAGCTCCTGAGCCACATTTTCAGGGCCAACCAGGACCTTGGTCCCGTTTTCGCTCTGCATAATGGCGGGGAGGTTCGAAAGGGCGTCTTCATCGATGGATTCCAGCACCTTCTGGGCCTTGTCTACATCCTTGTACTCCGGAAGGCCCAGGAGCCTTGCCTGCCCGGCCACCGCCACATTGGTGCTGGCCTGATGGCGAAGCACATCCGTGGTGAAGTCCACAATCACAGGCACCAGGCTGGCCGCCGCTCCCGCGGAACGCATGACCTTGTCCAGCAGTGCCGAAGTGAAGTCCTCGGCTCCCAGGTCGGTCATGGCGCTGTTGAGCACCGCTCCCAGGAGCCTCAGGTCTCCTTCCTGCACGGAAAGGGGCAGCTTGATGAGCTTGTTGAACACCTCATCGCTGCTGAGCATCACAACCAATATGAAGCTCCCCTGTCCGGCCTGAATGAGATCGTACCGGGTGACCGTAGCGCCTCCGCTGCGGGAGGCGGCGGAGATGGCGGGAAGATCGGTGGCCTGGGATACCAGCTTTGCCACCTTTTCCACCAGCTTATCCACCCGCTGGACCTTTTCTTCAATGGCATTGTTAATGGACTTGGTTTCGTCCACGCTGAGACGGTAATCCATCATCAGCTCATCCACATACAGCCGATACCCGGCAGCGGAGGGGATCCGGCCGGCGCTGGTGTGGGGCTGCTCCAAATATCCCATGGCTGTCAGGTCAGCCATTTCGTTTCGGATGGTGGCGGAGGAATAATTCATGTCCGGCAACTCTGTAATGGCCTTGGAACCCACCGGCTCCGCAGTCCGGATATACAGGTCTACCACACTGCGCAGGACCTTTTTCTTTCGGTCTGTCAGCTCCATGATTCTTTCCTCCTTTAGCACTCCGTCTTCCTGAGTGCTAAGCAAACTATACTACAGAGTGCCAAAAATGTCAAGGGCGGAATATGAACACTTTTTGAATTTTATTTTCCATATTCTCCGCTTCGCCGGGGGAAAAGAAAAACCCTCTCGTAAGGAGAGGGTCAAGCCTTCCCCCACGGGGAAGGCTTCCTCCGGCGGGGGGTTCTTAGAACGGGTTAAAATACCTTCCGCCATTGATGGCGGTGAGGAGGAAGGACAGGGCCATGAGGCCCAGGCACACCGCCATAGAAATCTTATCCATGGCCGTAAAGGGCCGGGCGGAGTACCAGGTGCGCCTTTTATGCTTGCCGAAGCCCCGGAGCTCCATGGCATTGGAGATGGTCTCGATGCGCTCCATGGAGCTCAGGACCAGAGGAATGAGAATGGCACTGGCGGCCTTCAGGCGCTTGACCAGGCTGACCTTTTTGCTCATCTCTATGCCCCGGGCCTGCTGGGCCAGGGAGATCTCCCGGTACTCCCGCTGGATATCCGGAATGTAGCGCAGGGCCAGGGACACGGAATAGCTGATCCGGTAGCTGACGCCGATTTTATTTAAGGAGGCGGCAAACTCCGAAGGGTCCGTGGTGCACACAAACAGCAAAACGATGGGGATGGTGCAGGCGTTCTTGAGGATCACGTTCAGGTGGTAGAAGAGCTGCTCTGCCGTGACCACATAGGGACCGGCAATGGAGAAGAGCTCCGTCCGGCTGCCGTAGAGCTCCACGCCGTGGGTGGGGCTGAAGAGAAAGATCAGCAGGTTGTTCAGCAGAATGTAGACCACCATGATCCCGGTGACAAAGGAAACATCCTTTAGCTTCAGCTTGGCCCAGCGGAAGAGCACCACCGCCAGCACCGTCAATGCCAGCAGCAGCGGCGTATAGAAGCTGGTCATGGCCGCCACGCTCCAGGCCAGCAGGCACACCAGCTTGCTGGCTCCCGTAAGCCGGTGGATGGGAGAGGGCCGGTCGATATAATTAAAGAGATTAACCATGGCTGCGCACCTCCCGGTCCGCGGCGATGAATCGCCGGGTGAATTCCTCCGGCGAGGCGATGCCGCAGTTCTTTGCCAGATGGTAGAGTGAGGTCTCCTTCAGGTGGGCGGTCTCCACGATCTCCGGGGAGTTCAGCACCTCCGCCGCGGAGGTATCGGCAATCACATGGCCGTCGTGGAAGACAATGGCCCGAGGCGTGTACTCCAGCATCAGGTGCATATCATGGGTGATGAGCACCACGGTGGTGCCGCTCCGGTTTAATTCCGCCAAAAAGTCCATGATCTGGGTATAGTGGTACAGGTCCTGTCCGGCAGTCGGCTCGTCCAGGAGGATGATCTTCGGCTCCAGCACCAGGATGGAGGCAATGGTCACCCGCTTCTTCTGGCCATAGCTGAGGGCCGACACGGGCCAGTTCCGGAAGGGATAAAGGCCGCAGGTTTTCAGGGCCTTCTCCACTCTGGGCTTGACCTCTTCCTCCGGCACCCCCCGGTTCCGCAGGCCCAGGGCCACCTCATCGAAGATACCGGTTTTGGAGATCATCTGATTGGGGTTCTGCATGACGTAGCCGATGCGGTCCGCCCGCTCCTTGATGCTATAGGCTGAAAGATCCTCTCCGCTCAGGGTCAGCGTTCCCTTCTGGGGGATCTCAAAGCCGCAGAGGACCTTGGAGAAGGTGGATTTTCCCGCTCCGTTGGTGCCCACAATGCTGAGCATTTCCCCTTCGGCAATGGAAGCGGAGATACCCTTCAGGGCGTGGTGGCCTCCTTCGTAAGTAAAGTCAATGTTTTCCGCCCGGAGAAGTTCTTTTTTTGCCTTCTCCCCCTTTGGCTCCGGCTGGGCAAAGAACCAGTCCGCCACCCGGCGGCGGTCCGCCTCGGTGAGCCGCAGCTCCGGCAGATAGCTCAGCCGCTGCTCCCGGTCCAGAGGCACCCCGGCGTATTTCAGGGCCGTCACATACAGAGGCTCCCGGATGCCGCTTTTTTGCAGCAGGTCAGAGCACAAGAGGCTGTCCGGGTCCCCGTCAAAGAGGATCCTCCCCTCCCCCATAAGAACCACCCGGTCCACGGGGCAGTGGAGCACATCCTCCAGCCGGTGCTCAATGATGATGACCGCGCAGCCTGTGCGTTTCTGGATCTCGTCGATGAGCTCCACCGCCTTTTTTCCGGCAGCAGGGTCCAGATTGGCCAAGGGCTCGTCAAACAGCAGCACATCCACCCCGGAGACCATAACGCCTCCTAAGGCTACCCGCTGCTTCTGGCCCCCGGAGATCTCGTAGGGAGCGTGACCCAGCACGCCGCTGACCCCCACCAGCTGAGCGACCCGGTTCACAAGGGCCTTCATGTCCTTCTGGTCCATGCAGTCGTTCTCCAGGGCAAAGGCCATGTCCTCTGCCACCGTCAGGCCGATGAACTGGCCGTCGGAGTCCTGCAGGACTGTGCCCACCACTTTGGACAGGTCAAACAGGCTCAGATTTTCCGCGTTCTGGCCGCCAACAGTGAGGGTTCCCGTGGTTTTTCCCGGATAGGAATTGGGGATCAGGCCGTTGACGCAATGGGCCAGGGTAGACTTGCCGCAGCCCGAAGGGCCGCAGATCAGGACCTTCTCCCCCTTGCGGATATCCAGGGAGATGTCATACAGGGTCGGCTCCGCCTGGGCGGTGTACTGAAAGCCGAAATGGTCAAAGGATATGATAGGCTCCAAGGTTGGACCCTCCTTTCATGGATAGATGCCGTAAAGGATGCTTCAGCAGTCTTCTGGAACATCCTTTGCGGCACCGGGGGGTAAGCCCTCTCCTGCTTGGAGAGGGCTTATGGAGTTACTCTTTCGTCAGGCTTCCTGCCTTGGTCTTGGTGGCGGCGTAGGCCACGCACAGAAGAGAGCCTACGATGGCAGTGGTGACGGCATTGGCCACACCGGCTACCAGGCCCTGGGCCAGGAGCTTATCCCAGGGCTCGCCCATCATGTACACGTCCAGCACCGGGGCCACCAGGAACCAGCAGATCAGATGGCACACCACCTGGGCCAGGTTGAACTTGATGAGGCCCTTCTTGCCCATCTCGGCCTCGTCCATTTTCAGGACCTTGGCGGCAAGACCCATCAGCAGGCCGAAGACGCCGGAAGCAATGACCCAGCTCCACCAGATGCCCCAGCCGGCGCTGAAGTCAATGAGGGCATGGCCGATCAGGCCGATGAGGGCTCCGGCCACAGGGCCGTAGACCACAGCCATAAAGGCCAGCAGGCCATACTGGACAGAGATGGTGGTGTTGGGCACCGGGCTGGGGATGGCTACGTAGCGGCCCAGCACAAAAAACAGCGCCGCGCCAATACCGATGGCCACCATGGTTTTGACAGAAAACTTCTTCATGATTTTTCTACCTCCGTGAAAATTTTTATTTCCTAACCCTCTCCTGGGAGAGGGTGGCACGCCGCAGGCGTGACGGGTGTGGGGCGGCATCCAGAACCAAGCTGATTCCGCCCCTCATCCACCGCCGCGGCGGTCCCCCTTCCCCCAGGGGAAGGTAAGATTTTACATCCGAAACGGCTCCATGCGGATCCGCCAGGAATTGCCGGTGCCGATGTTATAGGCCCGGGCAAAGGAGCCCTGATTGATGGCAACGGCCATGCAGTCCAGGCTGTTGACATAGGCCAGGGCTTCCCCGATGTAGACATCGGCAAAGCTTTTGGCCAGAGTGATGATATTCCGGTACACCGTCCGGGTATCGTTTTCAATGGTGATGCTGAGCCTGTCCCCATACCGGGCGCCGGTTTTCAGGAACAGCTCCCGGGGGATATTGGTCCAGAGGGAACCGAAGCGGACATCCAGCACATCCACCGTGCCGCAGACGGCGTTACCGTCCATGTAGGGCTCCACCACGCTGAGCTTCACCAGGGACTCCACAGGGATATCCGGGCCAACCTGGTCGAAGGAGATGACACCGGCGGCCAGCCGGGCTCCGGTGTAGGCGTAGACATCCCGTCCGTAGAAGGTATAGCTCTCGCCGGAATTGGGCAGACGGTTGATCTTCTCATCGATCTGCCGGGCCGCCACAACGCCGTCCAGGCGGAGAACATGGGTCAGTGTCCCGTTGTCCGGGGTAACGATGTACTTTCCGGACTTTGTGCGGACCGCAATGCTTCGCCGGTCCGTCCCTACCCCGGGATCCACCACGGAGACGAACACCGTATCCTCCGGCCAGTAGGAGATGGTCTGGATCAGCCGGTAGCTGGCCTCCCAGATGGAGTAGGGGGTGATATCATGGGTCAGATCGTGGATCTTCAGCTCCGGATCTACGCAGTAGGCCACGCCGTACATAGCGCTGACCGCCCCGTCTACCAGGCCAAAATCCGACTGAAATACCAAAGGTTTCACGGAAATTCCTCCTTTTGGAATATCATAGCGCTTAAATAGGGAATTGTCAATCAAAAACCCTCTCCTTGGAGAGGGTGGCAGGGCGAAGCCCTGACGGGTGTGGGGCGGCAGGCAGAACCGGATCTGTACCGCCCCTCATCCGGCCCTGCGGGGCCACCTTCCCCCAGGGGAAGGTCAGGAGTTGGTTTCCTCTTCCTTTGCCTTTGCTTCCTCCGCCAGACGCTTTTCATATCTCCGCTCCGCCAGGTTCTCCCGGTCATGGGGCTTGAAGTTCAGGGCCAGCAGCGCCGCCACCGCCACAAGGCAGCTGGCTGCCGCCAGGAGCTGGCTGACCCGGAAGGGGCCCCAGTAAAGGCTGTCCACCCGAAGGCCCTCGATCATGGCCCGGCCCAGGCCATACCAGGCTGCGTAGCCCAGGGCGATCTGGCCGTCGTAGGCCCGCTTGGGGTAGAGGTAATTCAGGAGCAAAAAGCCGCAGAGGTTCCACAGGCTCTCATAGAGGAAGGTGGGGTGGTAATACTCCCACTGGCCTGTGACCGTATTGTACAGGCCCATCCGGCTGAAGGCCCTAGTGGCCGCGCCAAAGGCCTCCCGGTTGAAGAAGTTGCCCCAGCGGCCTACCAGCTGGCCGATGAGGAAGCCCATGACCACCAGATCCAGCAGCGCGGGCAGGGAGCACTTTTTGATCCTGCAGTAGACCATGACGCCGATGAAGGCGCCGATCACCGCGCCATAGATGGCCAGGCCGCCGTTCCAGATGTAGAGCACCGAAATGGGGTTCTCGGCGTATTCGCTCCAGCTGAAAACGCAGTAGTAGGCCCGGGCACAGAGAACGGCAAAGGGGGCGATCCACAGGATGCCGTCCAGGATGTCGTCCTCCGTCAGTCCCGCCCGCTTGCTGCGATGGCTGCAATAGATACCGGCCAGCAGCAGCCCCAGGGCAATCACGGCCCCGTAGAGGTGGATCGTCAGGGGTCCCAGAGAAATGGTTCGGATGGGGTCCACCTCAATGCCCAGCAGGGGAAAGGAGATGGCGGAGTAGTTTGCGGGATTGGGGATCATAGTGTTTCCTCCTTGGATATAGGATCAATGACGCAGAGAGCCAGACGCTGCCGGGTCACGGCACGGTTCAGGAAGGCCTCCACATCCGTCTTGCGGATGCGGCTGTAGACCTCCGGGAACCGGAAATAGTCAAAGTCGCTGAAGCAGTAGCTGCACAGCCGGAAGCAGGTGGAGTCGAAGGAATCCAGGCCCTTGATCCGCCGGCCCTGGGCACTGCGCTTCATGCGTTCAAAGCTCTCTTCGGTAATGCCCGTGGCCCGAAGGGCCTCCATCCGGGCAAGAATGGCCTCCACCACAGCCTGGGCATTCCTGCTGTCGCCGCCGCAGGTCAGCAGGGCGCAGCCGTCCACAGTCTCGAAGCCGCCGCCGAAGGAGCCGTCGATGAGCCCCTCCTCGTAAAGCTTCAGATACAGATCCGAGGACTCCCCGAAGAGGGCCTCGGCGGCCAGATCCGCCACCATTTCCTGGCGGATGGCCTCCTCCCCAGTGCCGGGGCTTTCGCACTTAAAGGCCATGGTAAAGGTAGGCATGGCCACCTCCATATTGGCATGGACATAGGGCTCCGCCGGAGTCATGTCCTCCTGCCAGTCCCGGAGTTTTTCCGCCACTTCCCTCTTTTCGTCTCCCAGGACCTGCCGGGCCAGGGCGGCCACCCGTTCCGGGTCCACATCGCCCAGGACGCACAGTGTCATGTTTCCCGGAGCATAGAAGGCCCGGTGGCAGAGGTAGAGGATCTCCGGGGTGATCTCCCGGATGGTGTCGTGGGTGCCCAAAATGGGCACCCGGACGGGATGGACCCGATACATCCCCGCGGCCAGAAGCTCAAACAGGGCGCTGTCCGGGGAATCCTCATTCATACCGATCTCCTGGTCGATGATGCCCCGCTCCTTGTCCACGCTCTCCTGGGTGAAATAGGGGGTGGAGACGAATTCCAGCAGAAGCTTCAGATTCTCCTCAAAGTGCTCGGTGCAGGAGAAATAGTAGGCCGTCATATCGTAGCTCGTGAAGGCATTGGAGTGGGCCCCCAGGGCAGCGAACTCGGCAGACACATCCCGGCCCCCAGGCAAGTCGAACATCTTGTGCTCCAGGTAGTGGGCCACACCGGCGGGGACGGTGTATTCCCGGCCCCCCAGGCGGAAGGCGGTATGGATGGAGCCAAAGTCCGTGGCGAAATAGGCCAGCTTCTTGGCAAAGCCCTTTTGGGGCACCACGGTAAGGCGCAGTCCGTTGGGTAGGGTTTCCCGGTAGGCGGTCTCGTCCAAAGCGGGATAATCAAAGCGCTGCACAGAAATCTCCTCCTTCCAGGAAATAGGTGCTGTGGAGTTCCAGGGTCTTGGCGCAGGCCACCACATCTTCCTTGGTGACCTTGGCCAGCAGATCCATATGCGTCTCCCAGCTTCGGCCGGTTTGGGCCATGGTAATGGCCGAGTAATAGTTCTCCATGGCGGAGGGGGAATCCTGAACGCTGCGCAGAGCGGTGAGGAGGGACTGCTTGGAGGCGGCAAGCTCCTCATCCGTGATCTGCCCCAGCTGGCAGCTTTCCAGCTGGGAAAGGACTTCCCGGCGGACGTGGTCCTCCTTGTCGAAGTCAATGCCCGCGGATACCAGCAAAATGCCCTTGGCGGCATAATAGCCGGAGCCGATGGAGTAGCAGAGACTTTGCTTTTCCCGCACATTCTGGAAAAGCTTGGAGGTCACGTCTCCGCCAAGGATGCCGTTTGTCACCTGCATGGCGGCAAACCGGTCGTCCCGATTGGTGATGGGGGTGAGAAAACCCATGCAGAGCTTGCCCTGGGCCACCTCCATGGCCTCCCGCCTGTCCTGCCGGACCCCGGGAGTCAGGTCCGTCTGCCCGGGCATTTCCCTGGGCTGACGAATTTCCCGGGCGAACATCTTTCTTACAAGGTCCGCCACCCGGCCCGGATCAGCGGAGCCTACGTAATAGACCTCCACCGGGCTCTCCCGGCGGAGGGCCTCGTAGTGGCGAAGAAGCTCCTGAGGCGTAATGGCCTCCACCTCCTGCCGGGTACCCATCTTGGGTACACCGTAGGGGTCCTGGCCGCAGAGGGTCTCCAGCAGCTTCTGGGCGGCATAGACCCGCTTGTCATTGAGCTCCGACTCGATGGCGGCGATCTGGTTGATCTTCTCCCCCTCCACAAAGTCCTTCAAAAAGCCTCCGTCCTCTGTAGGATAGTCGAAGAGCAGCTCTGTGACGAAGTCCAGCGTCTTTTCCAGCACCGATTCCCCCTCCAGGGCAAACCGATCGTCCATCAGGCTGACATAGAAGCCTGAGGCCTGGTAATCCCCCGCCCGCCGGGAAATGGGGCTGACGGAAGCGCCGTAGAGGTCGTCCAGCCGCAGCGTGATCTGCCGCAGGTCCGGCGCTGACTTGCAGCCCCGGAGCAGCACACTGGGAATCAGGGCGTTTTTGCCGCTCTCCCCCCGGCGCATCTCCCGGAGATACTGGATGCTGACACAGTTCTGCTTAAACCGGCGGTCCTGAATGCAGGTCAGGTACACGCCGGGATAAATTGTTGTCCTTTGGATCATAGAATTCTCCTTTGCATACAGGTAAGGACTATTATATACGATTTGGAGGAAAATAGATAGCGGTCCGGAAAATTTTTGATTTTACCCTCTCCTGGGAGAGGGTGGCAGGGCGAAGCCCTGACGGGTGTGGGGCGGGGTATCCTCCGACTCGGTACCGCCCCTCATCCGCCGCTGCGGCGGCACCTTCCCCCAAGGGAAGGTTGGGGGATTGCATTTTTCCCCTGATTTTGCTATGATAGAGTGTAAGCAAACCCAGGCAGAAAGCAGGTGCTCTTATGAATACGAAAGAGGACTATATCGGCGTATTTGACTCCGGCGTAGGGGGGATCAGCGTCCTGCGGCACCTGCGGCGGGTAATGCCCAGCGAAAAATTTCTATACTACGGCGACTCTGCCAACGCCCCCTACGGCATCCGGAAAAAGGAAGAGGTAGAGGCCCTGAGCTTTGCCGTGGCCGAAAAGCTGATGACCCGGGGGCTGAAGGCCCTGGTTGTGGCCTGCAACACCGCCACCTCGGCAGCCATCGGGGATCTGCGGACAAAGTATCCGGATCTGATCGTGGTGGGCATTGAGCCCGCCCTGAAGCTGGCCGCGACCCGGTTCCCCGGCGGAGGCATCGGCGTCATGGCTACCCCCATGACCCTGCGGGAGGAAAAATTCGCCCGGCTTCTGCGGCGCTACGAAACCCAGTGCAGCATCTATAAGATCCCCGCTCCGAATCTGGTGGAGATCGTAGAGCACGGCCAAGTAGACACCCGGAAAAACATCGATATGCTCCAGCGGCTCTTCATTCCCTACCGAGGACGGCTGGACGCTCTGGTTCTGGGCTGCACCCACTACCCCTTCGCCTCCCACACCATCGGGAAAATTCTGGGTCCTCAGGTAGAGATCCTGGACGGCGGCGACGGCACCGCCCGGGAGACCCGGCGGCGGCTGCAAGAGGCGGGGCTCCTGCGGGAAGGCCCCGGGGAGATTCTGATTGAAAACAGCCTGCCATCCAAACAAATTCTGGAGCTTTCCTGGCGACTGCTGGGCAGCCCGAAAAGACAGGAGAGATAGTTAAGCTATGGACAACAACATTCTGGTCATCGGCATTGCCGGAGGCTCCGCCAGCGGCAAGACCACCCTGATGAAAAATCTCATTGCCGACTTTGAGGACGAGGTAACGGTGCTCAGCCACGACAACTACTATAAGCGCCACGACGAGCTGAGCTACGAGGAGCGCAGCCGCCTGAACTATGACGAGCCGGATGCCTTCGACACCAGTCTCATGGTCTACCACCTGGACCAGCTCCGTCATGGCCACCCCATTGAGTGCCCGGTGTACGACTTCACCGTCCACAACCGCAGTGACGAGACCATCCACCTGGAGCCCCGGCGGGTCATCATCGTGGAGGGCATTCTGATCTTCGAAAATGAAGAGCTGCGAAACCTCATGGACATCCGTATCTTTGTAGACTCCGATGCCGATATCCGCCTCTGCCGCCGGATCAAGCGGGATGTCAATAAGCGGGGCCGCTCCCTGGAAAGCGTGCTGAACCAGTACCAGGAGACGGTGAAGCCCATGCATGAGCGGTATGTGGAGCCCAGCAAGAAATTTGCCCATCTGGTGGTGCCGGAGGGGGGCAAAAATATGGTAGCCCTGGATATGATCGTCAGCCGCATCCGCCGCCACCTGAAGGAGGACTACTTTGGACAGCCTGATCTTTGATATCGACGGTACCCTCTGGGATTCCCGGGCCCTGGTGGCCGAGGGGTTCAACCTCCAGCTCCGGGACGAGGGAATGGAGCGCTACGCCGTGGACGCGGAGCGGCTCAAGGCTCTCTTCGGGAAAACCATGGCGGAAATTGCCGACGCCCTGTTCCCGGACCAGCCAAAGCAGATCCGGTATCCCCTTATGGAGCGCTGCATGGTCCGGGAGGACCGGCACCTGGCCCAGGATCCCTGCCGCATCGGCTACCCGAAGATCTGTGAGACCCTGGAGGCCCTCCACCAGACCCATCGGCTTTTCATCGTCAGCAACAGCCAGAAGGGCTACCCGGAGCTGTGCATGGAGAAGCTGGGCATCGGCCATCTTTTTTCCGGCCACCTGTGCTACGGGGACACCCAAGCCCCAAAGGGCGTGACCATCCAAGCATTGCTGGAAACATACCGCATTCCCTCCGCTTGCTACATCGGAGACACCCAGGGGGATATGGAGGCATCCTACCAGGCGGGGCTCCCCTTTGTCTGGGCCAGCTACGGCTTCGGCCAGCCGGAAAACTATGACTGGAAAATTGAGAAGCCGGAGGAATTGGTTGCTCTGGTGGAAAAAGGTCAATTATAACTCCCCTGCCTTCTCCTGCTGGAGAAGGTGGCCCGCAGGCCGGATGTGGAGGGGACCCCTACGGAATGAAATCGGACTACGTTGAGTGGAAGCAGGTAACCGCCTGTTTCCGCCCAACGCAGTCCGGTTTTTGCTTTGAATGGTCCCCTCCACACCCGCCGCTGCGGCGAATTCCCGCTTCGTCAATCCGCTGGCACTGCATTCTTGTATGAGCATTGCCCATTCCTGCGCCCGATACGCATCCCGCACCGCTAATACTTCTCCCATTTGACACCATCCCTGTTTCATTTCTCGAAAAACTCACCGTGAGTTTTTCGAGGTTTGGGATATTATCTCATGGATGTGCAGGAGATGCTAGGCGGGTGGGTGTTGAGCGCTTACTAAAGGACCTATTGAGCGCTTACGAATAAAGTCCCAATTATTAATAACGGCAGAGTTCACCTAGAACCCTGCCGTTGCTCATTTGCTCAAATATTCTACAAAGATGTTATGTCCTCACGCATTACAAGGAGCGAAAACAGATTAGAATGCCACTATGGCACAGTCTTCCATTACTGCAACACATTAGAAATATAACATTTTCATCTGATACCATTATAGTCTCTATGTCGTCTTATACACCTCCTGAGGGCCAATGTATGCATTAGCATCTCTCCATCGTACTTTTGATGCACAGATAACTGTCCCAGAATAATGATCCATCTCCCTCACTGTTAATCCTCCACAATCACACCAGTATACATCGCCATCATTCAAAAGCATTGTCACATCTAGAATCTCGCACGTATACTGTTCGTCGCACGGATGTAATTTAAGATATTTAAGCTTTGAAAATTCTAGTTCAATTGCGGATAGATCATCATACTGCCTTTGCACTATCATTTTTAGGCACCTTAGATCATTAACTGGATACATGCTAAGGTTCTTATCTACATAAGCCCCACTAATATACTTGAGTTCTTTGACACAACTGTCATGAAAGTCAGACACCCTTTCCATGAATGCAGTCAAGTCTTGCTCACTATCAATATTATGCCACATATACGCTCCTTATAGCACCTATACGCCACAAATGGTTGGTCTGTTCAATGCGGAACTTCCCACTTCCATGTTACTCCTCCATTCTTCCCATGTTTTGTCATAAGGAAAAAGAAGACAAACACTGGAATATCAAATAAGACCACTTTAACGTACAATAGCCCTTGCAAAACGTAAACCGCCAAAGGAAAAGCGCTCGATAATATCCAGCAGACAACAGCTACAATTGGATAAAATATACCTACCCAATACGCAATTCTTAATTTTTTTGCCTGACTAGTATAGTACTTGCAATCTTCAGCATATCCAATCAGTAAAACTTTTTGGAAAAGTGACAAGCTACGGTGACTCTTTTTCCTAAACGTTTTACTTTTCCCTAAATCATGTATATGGCAAACTGCCGATCTTAAAATGAACTGCGTAAATATTGGGAGTACAAGAAAAATGGTTATTATACTGTCCTTATCTGCTTGCAAGTCCGAGCCTCCGTTCCATTACGCTAAGTTTTTGAAAGAATGTACTGCCAATAACAGCAGCAGAAGATTTAGCCAATGCTACTAATAGCGGTTTCCGAATATAATTGGCATTTTTGGCAAAATAAGTTAGACCCCTTGAAAGTGTTGATGCAGCAGCACCGGCAACAATATGCCAAATATTACCGCCTATATCAGCTCTAACAACAGGATTATTTCCACAATACACATACGCATTATGTCCAGTTACACCTTGCCCTGTAGAGAGGACAGAGTCTGCGTTAATAAATCTTCTAATCGCAGGATCATAGTACCGGCTCTCTACATAGTAGAACCCCGTCTCCTGGTCATACGCATACCCACGGTACCGTAACGGATTCAGCTCCGCAAGATCACCGCTTGACGACAGAATCTTGCCCCAGGCATCGTAGCAATAACTCGCCACAGGTCATCCGAACCAGCTTATCGCCACTGTAAATGTAGTTGTAGGTCTTCTCAGCACTGGAACGCTTGGTACGCAGGCCGCCGGCCTCGTACTCCATGGTCCAGTCACGAACATCCAGCTTGACCGTTGCGCAGCGGGTACTGCCCATATCGCCATTGGCGTCGGTGATGAAGCAGCGGTACTGGGCACCGTCGCTTTCGGCGGTCATCTCCACACGGAGGGTATTGGTGGTGGCGGTACTGCCGATGGTACCGAAGAAGTTTTCAGGCTGGGTCGTGATAATAACAGGGGCCTGCTTGTTTTATAGGCGGGTGGTTGTTGAGCGCTTGCGTGGCGGCACCCTCTCCAAGCAGGAGAGGGCAAGGAGTTTCAGTTGATCTCCGGCAGACTCGCCGCGGCCACGGCCTGGCCGATGCGGCGGGTCTTTTCGTCCGGGAGCATCAGGGTAAGCTTTTTCGCCAGCTCCGGATGGTCCTCCTTCAGCACCCGGCAGGCGGTATCCAGGATGATCTCGCCGCCCCGGGCGGACATGACCCGGCCCATAAGGATGATCCGCTCAATGTCGTAGAACTGGGCATAGAGCACGGCGGTATGGGCCAGATACACCCCGATGTCCTGGAAGACCTCCAGGGCTCTTGGGTCCGACTCCTGGGCCAGGGCCTGGACCACCTTCAGCTGCTCCGCCGGAGATAGGCTCTCGTCCAGCCGGATCCCCGCCCGGGGCGCCAGCTTCAGCACCGCGTCCTGGGAGAAGTACTTGCAGCCGGCACCGATATCCGTAGACCATTCGTCTGCCTCGGCTTCCTCGCTGAGATCCACCGGGGCGAAGGCCAGCTCAGAGATCCAATCCAGCACATTCTGATCCTTGTCCACATAGCCCACAGCCTCACTGGTGCCCATGGCAATGCCCATGATCCGACCTGTGCCCAGGCCCATGGCTCCCGCCAGGGCGGACACGTCCCCGTCGTTGGCCACAACGATGGGCACATCCCCGATCTCCTTGGCCGCCCGGTCGAAGCAGGTCTTGACCTCCTCCCAGCGGCTCCGGGGAACCTTATAGAAGATGCTGGATACCATAGGCGCGTTGCCGACGAAGACCCCGGCAGAGGACACGCCGATGGCGTCCACCCGCGGCAGCTTTGACGCGGCAGTGCGCAGCGCCTTTACAATATGCCGGTACTGATACTGGGGATCCTCCTGGAGCTTGGGGAACCAGACAACTTCCTCGGTATAGACGCATTCTCCGTCCATCACGGCGGACACCTTCCGGTCAGAGCCTCCGGCATCAAAGCCGATGCGGCAGCCATCCAGGTGGCCTCCCAGAGGCCGGGGAGCCTCGTTGGGCTGAGGGCAATCCTCCAGGGGCCTGTCCAGAATTTCCAGATCCCGCTCATAGACCTTCCGGAAAAAGTCCGCGTCAAAGGCCCGGTTTCCGTTGGGGGTATAATCCTCCCGCAGCCGCCTCGCGATCTCGGAGCAGCCGCACAGATAGATCCGGAACCCGCCGACGGACCAGAGCAGGAACTTCACCATCCGCTCCACATACCGGCAGTCCGCCCGGGCAAAGGCCTCGGTGCCATGGATCCGGGTCCGCCAAACCGTGATTTTTCCGTCGTTGCGCTCCACCGCAATGGCAATGGGGATCGCCGCCCCCTTCAAATAGGCCTCCCGCCAGACGCCGAAGGGAACAAACCCCGGGTCCAGCTTGGGCATATGCTTCAGGTCTATAGAAACACCCAGATACTCCACAGCATAAACCTCCGTTTCGGTAAAAAAGCCCCGTCTCGGCGGGTCTTTGGGTGGATTATATCATAGGCGAAGCGGCTTCGCAAGAGACGGCCAAGGAAAAATATACAAAAAAAGTCGAAATAAAACCCTCTCCTGAGAGAGGGCTTTCTTATTTCCCGATTTTCGCCACGGACTCCCTTACCCGGATGTGCCCCGGGACCACCACCCGGTCCGTCAGGGTGGTTCGGGGCCGTTCGATGAGGTCGATCAGGCCCTTGGCGGCGGCCCGGCCGATGCCGTAGGTGTCCTGGCAGTAGGTGGTAAGCCGGGGGGAGACGATGTCCGCCAAAGAAATGCCGTCATAGCCCATGACGGAGACATCCTCCGGGATACGCAGGCCCATCTCCCGGATCACATTCATGCCGCCGATGTAGGAATAGTCATCAGGGAAGATCACGCAGGTGGGCCTTTCCGGCAGCTCCATCAGTTCCTTGGTGATCTGGGCGCAGCGCTTGGCATCGTGGTAGCGGCTCTCCCGGACCAGGGTGTCGTCGATGCTGATGCCCAGGGCCTCACAGGCACGGTAGAAGCCGATGAGCCGGTTTTCCGTAACGGTGGTCCGTTCGCCGTGGATGAAGGCCAGCTTCCGGTGGCCGTTGACATAGGCATAGCGGACCAGGGCCTCCAAGCCCTGGACATTGTCGGAAAGGACACTCATCCGGTTGTTGAAAACATGGTCGATGGTGACCACAGGAAGATTGGAATTGATCAGCTCCAGCACCTGGGGGTCTGAGAAATCCACGCTGGCAATGACCACCCCATCTACCCCCCGGTAGAGGCAGTGCTGCAGATAGCTGCTCTGGCGGCCTACGTTCCGGTTGATGAAGGTCACGTCATAGCCCTTGGACTCGGCCTCCACCTTCAGGCTTTCCAGCACGGAGGAGAAGTATTCATGGGTCAGGCCGCTGCTCTGCTCATCTACGAACAGAATGCCGATGTTGAAGGTCCGGTTGGCTTTCAGCGCCCGGGCGGCGGAGTTGGTCACATAGCCCATTTCCACAGCAGCCTTGTGGATCCGTTCCCGGGTCTCCGCGCCGATATCCGGCTGATCGTTCAGGGCCTTGCTGACGGTGGCCACCGAAACACCGCAGCGCTGGGCGATATCCTTCATGGAAACCATGGCAGTAGACTCCTTTCGTTGTTTTTCTGCCCTCTCCTGCTTGGAGAGGGTGCCGCCCGCTTATCGGCGGGTGTGGAGGGGACCCCTCAAATATGAAACCGGGCTGTATGAAATGGGGAAGGGCTTTCCCCTCATCCGTCAGGGCTTCGCCCTGCCACCTTAAGCGTGGGGGAAGGCGACCTCCCGGCGGGGGCTTCTGATGAGGTTTTTATGTTATTCTATCGTATTTTGTCGAACATTGCAACCACGAAATGGAGGCGCCGCCGGGGGTGCCTATGGCATCCCGGCGGCAAGAAACGGAAGAATCAGCCTTTCACAGATCCGGCGGTAACGCCGCGGATGATAGACCGGGACAGGAAGATGTAGACGATCAGCACAGGCAGGATGGCAAGGAGAATGAACATATACACCTTGCCCATATCGAACTTGGAGTAGTCCGCCGCCCGGAGCTGGGCGATCATCATAGGTACGGTCTTCATTTCGTTTTTGTTCAGCAGCAGAGCCGGCATCAGGTAGTTGTTCCAGGACTCCACAAAGGAGAAGATCAGCTGCACGGCCATAGCGGGCTTGATCATGGGCAGCACGATCCGGTTGAAGGTCAAGAACTCACCGGAGCCGTCCACCCGGGCAGCGTCAATGATCTCCATAGGCAGGACGCTGGCCATGTACTGCTTCATATAGAAGAACACCACGGGAGACGCAATGCCGGGAAGGATCAGAGGCAGGTAGCTGTCGGTAAGGCCGAACTGATAGCACATCTGGACAAAGCCGGAGGCGCTGACCTGCTTGGGGATGACCATGACGGCCAGAATGAAGGTGGTGGCCGCGGTCTTCAGTTTGAAGTCGTAGGCGTGGAGGCCGTAGGCCGTCAGGGCGGAGAAGTAGGTGGTCAGCAGCGCCGTGGAGGAGGCCACAAAGAAGCTGTTGAGCATGCCCCGGGGAATGTCGATGGAGGCATCGGTCCAGGCGTTTTTCAGGTTCTCCAGGAAGTTGCCCTGAGGCAGCAGCCGGAAGCCGCCCTGCAGGTCCGCGTTGGTACGGGTGGCGTTGATGATCAGCATGTAAAAGGAGAAGAGGCACAGTGCGGTCAGGATCCCCAGGAAGAGATATACCAGCACCCGGGTCAATGTCAGCATGGCCTTGGCCTTGCGGCTGTCGGCATCGTTGATCTTCCGGACGGCTTTTGTTTTGGTTTCCATATCCATGCCTCCTTAGTCTTCTTTGGTCAGGCTCTTGAAGACCAGGATGCTCAGCAGGCCCGTGATGATGAAGATGATCACGGAAACCGCGCCGGCCATGCCGTAGTTCTTGCTGGTCTTCAGGAAGTTGTTCAGGTACATGATCAGAGTGGTGGAGGACCGGTTGGGAGTGCCCGCGCCGTTGGTCAGCACCTGAGGCACATCGAACATCTGCAGGCCGCCGATGAGAGCCGTGATAACGGTGTAGACAAGCACCGGCATCAGCAGCGGCAGGGTCACCCTGAAGAACACCTGCACGGAGTTGGCGCCGTCTAGATTGGCCGCCTCAAACAGGCACTGGTCAATGCCCATAATGCCCGCCATCAGCAAAATGGTGGTGTTGCCGAACCACATCAGAAAGTTCATCAGAGCCACCAGGCCCCGGACGGTATACTGCTTGTCAAAGAAGGGAATGGGCTGGTCCGCGATCCCCAACTGCATAATCAGCTGGTTGATAGGGCCCACGTTGGAGAACAAGGTGAAAAACAGCATGGAGAACGCGGAGGCCATGATCAGGTTGGGCATATAGATGACCGTCTTGAAGAACTGCTGGCCCTTGATCTTCAGCCGGTAGCTGGTGAAGATCACGCTGAGGAGCAGCGCGATGAGCACCTGGGGCACCGCGCCCTCCAGCCACATGAGCATGGTGTTTCCGGCGAATTTCAGGATGGCAATGGAGCCGTTTTTATCCGGAGTGAAGAGCTTGACGTAGTTGCGCATACCGACAAAGTAGGGTCCCACCTGCTTCAGGCCCTCCCGGTAGTTCTCGAAGAAGCTGTTGTAGATGGTCAGCAGCTGAGGAACCAGAGCGAAGATGCAGTAGGTGACAAAGAAGGGCAGGATGAACAAATACCCCCACTTTGCGTAGCTGATGCCCTTCCGCTTGGGGCGGGCGGCAGTGGACTGTGTTTTCATGAAAAGACCTCCCTTTGTCTGATTGAGCTTTCGCAAGCGCCTTCGGCAGCGCCTCTGCGGGTACGGATTTTTCCATATCCACAGAGCCAATGCCGGGGGCTTAACCTTACGGGGCAGGGCGCAGGCCCTGCCCCGTAAGGATTCCTGTATGAGATGTGAGATGCTTACGGAGTCATGATGGAGGGGTAAGCCTCGGAAACCAGGGCGTAGAAGTTGGCCATGGCAGCATCCTCGGTCACGTCGCCGTCGCAGTACTCACGCCAGGTCTTCTGCAGGTCCTCGTTGATGACCTGATCGTAGATGGTGTGGTTCTCGAAGACGATGTTCTTAGCCAGCTCGCAGAAGATAGCGGTGTCGTTCTGGCCGCCCAGGAAGTCGTTGCCGCCGTTAGCAGCGCAGGCCTCGTTGACCTTCTGGTTGTTGGAGAACTGCATCTCGTTCTTCACCAGCTTGGTGCAGACATCCTCATCGTTGATGAAGGTGTTCATAATGTCAGCGACCATGGTGGGGTTGTCGGTGCCAACAGGCGCCAGCAGCCAGGTGCCGCCCCAGAAGTGAGCCTGAGGACCTTCGCAGATGGCCCAGTCGCCAAAGCAGCCCTTCTCCGCATCCTGAGCGTTGCCCATGGAGAAGTTGTAGTACCAGGCAGGTCCAAAGTAGCACATGGTCTTGCCGTCCTTGAACATCTGAGCGGTGCACTCGTCGGACCAGATGTCGCAGGTCTGGGTGTAGCCCTTGTCGGAGAATTCCTTAGCCTGGGTCATCCAGGTCTTGATGGCGTCGTCGATCTGCAGGTTGTTGTTCTCATCCACCCAAGGAGAGGCAACGTTGTTGGAGAACACACGGTAGGTAGCGGACTCGGAAGCGGTCATGTAGTAGCCCTTGGCCTTGGCCTGAGCGGCCACGTCGTTGAACTTGCTCCAGTCGGACAGGGCAGCCTGGACTTCGGCGGGATCATCGGTGCCCAGAACATCCTTGGCAATGGAACGGCGGTAAATCAGAGCAGCGGGGCAGCACTGGAAGGAAACGCCCTTAACGGTGCCGTTGGCATCGGAAGCGGTCTGCACAGTGTAAGCGTAAGCGTTGGAGAAATCGGTGACGCCCAGAGGCTTGACATCCTGGGTGTAATCGGAGTCGGTGTACTTCTGGATGTAGTCGGCCTCGGCCAGGAACAGGTCGATCTTGTCGTCATCGGAAGCGGTGGACTGCGCCTGCAGGGCCTGGTCCAGCTTCTCCTGGTAAGCACCGCCATCGCTGGGGGTGATGATCCAGTTCACGGTGACACCTTCGGGAACGGTGTAGTACTTCTCGAAGAAGCCCTTGAACTCTTCGTTCCAGGCGTAGATGTTGAAGACCTTGCCTTCAGAAGCAGTAGCTTCCGTGGCAGGCGCTTCGGTGGCGGCAGGAGCGGCGGCAGCGGTGGTAGCCGGGGCCTCGGTAGCGGCGGGGGCGGACTGGCCACAGGCGCACAGGGCGAGAACCATAGTCAGCGCAAGGATCAGAGACAGTGCCTTTTTCATGGAATATTCCTCCTTCAATTAATGACGCAGTTGTGATTGGATCCGATGCTCGCCTCCCGCCGGACCGGAAACCGGTATTGCGTTCCGCCGTTTGGCTTAATCGTTATCGCAACATTAGGATAGCGCACTTTCCCCAAAATTGCAATACCCAATTTGCTTCTTTTTAGAGAAATCGCAAAATTTAAACGGTTTGAACAAATCGCGAACGAAAAAATAGGCATGTTGCTACCGCAATTTTTAAGTAGATTTTCGTAGTAATTTCAAAATGCACAATCTGTGTCCCTCAAAACTGTGCAAAATATCTAAAAATGAAATTCATTTCAAAAGATAGTTGCGTTTCGCTCAGAAATATTGTATCCTAAATCAAGAGTTACCAATACTTAATCGTTTTCTATATGACTATTGACACAGGAAAAGGAGGAACCAACAACATGCAGTACGGCTACTTTGACGACGCCCGCCGGGAGTACGTGATCGAAACGCCCAAAACGCCTCTGCCCTGGATCAACTATCTGGGCAGCGAGGCATTCTTTGCCCTGGTCTCCAATACGGCAGGAGGCTATTGCTTCTATAAGGATGCCCGGCTCCGGCGGATCACCCGCTACCGCTACAACAACTCTCCCCTGGATTCCGACGGCTTCCACGTCTATTTAAGGGACGGGGAGGGCACCGTCTGGAACCCCGGCTGGCAGCCCACCCAGACCGAGCTTACCGGCTACACCTGCCGCCACGGCCTGGGCTACACCACCATTGATGGGAAATTGGGCTCCATCGCCTCCACCCAGGAGATGCTGGTGCCCCAGGGGGACAACTGCCTGCTGCTGCGGCTGACGGTGAAGAACGAAGGAGATACCCCCAAGAAGATCACCGTCTTCCCCTACGTGGAGTTCTGCCTGTGGGACGCCATGGACGACTCCTCCAACTTCCAGCGGAATTTCTCCACCGGCGAAGTAGAGGTAACGGACCGGGCCATCTACCACAAGACCGAATACCGGGAGCGCCGGGACCACTACGCCTTCCTGTGGTCCAATATCCCCTTCGACGGCTTTGATACCGCCCGGGATGCCTTTGTTGGCGTCTACAGCGGCCCCCAGATGCCCCAGGCCGTGAAAAACGGCAAATGCACCGGCTCCCTGGCCCACGGCTGGGCTCCGGTGGGTGCCATGGAATTTGACCTGGAGCTGGCCCCCGGCCAGAGCAGGAGCATTCTCCTAGGGCTGGGCTACATTGAGAATCCTCAGGAGGAGAAGTTCACGGCCCCCGGCGTCATCAACAAGACCCGGGCCGATGCCATGATGGCCCGCTACGCCGCCCCCGATGCCTTTGACCGGGCCAAGGAGGCCCTGAAAGCCCAGTGGACCCAGCTGCTGTCCAGCTACTCTGCCTGCACCGGAGACGAAAAGGTAGACCGGATGGTAAACATCTGGAACCAGTACCAGTGCATGGTCACCTTCAATATGTCCCGCTCCGCCAGCTATTTCGAAAGCGGCATGGGGCGGGGCATGGGCTTCCGGGATTCCTGCCAGGATCTGCTGGGCTTTGTCCACATGATCCCCGAAAAGGCCCGGGAACGGCTGCTGGACATTGCCGCCACCCAGTTCCCCGACGGCTCCGCCTATCACCAGTATCAGCCCCTGACCAAGAAGGGAAATCTGGCCGTAGGCTCCGGCTTCAACGACGATCCCCTGTGGCTGGTGGCCGGTACCGATGCCTATTTGCGGGAAACCGGCGACTACTCCATCCTGGAGGAGCAGGTGCCCTTCGACAACGATGCCTCCCTGGCCGCCCCCTTCCTGGAGCACCTGCGCCGCAGCGTCAACTACACCATGACCCATCTGGGCCCCCACAAGCTGCCCCTCATCGGCCGGGCGGACTGGAACGACTGCCTGAACCTGAACTGCTTCTCCGCCCATCCCGGCGAGAGCTTCCAGATCACCGGCCCCAGCGAGGGTCCCGTGGCCGAGAGCGTCTTCATCGGCGGTATGTTTGTCAAATACGGCACCGCCTATGCCCGGCTCTGCATCCACCTGGGCCTTGCAGATGAGGCCGCCAAGGTCACCGCCGCCGTAGAGGAAATGAATGCGGTCTGCCTGAGTGCCGGCTGGGACGGTGCCTGGTTCCGCCGGGCCTACGATGCCTACGGCGCGCCCATCGGAAGCAAAGAATGCAAAGAGGGCCAGATCTTCATCGAGCCCCAGGGTATGTGCGTCATGGCCGGCATCGGCAAGCAGTCCGGCCAGGCACTGAAAGCCATGCAGAGCGTGGAGGAGCGGCTGGACACCAAGTACGGCATTGTCCTTTTGCAGCCCGCCTACACGGAGTACTGCCTGAACCTGGGCGAGATCAGCTCCTATCCTCCCGGATACAAGGAAAACGCCGGTATCTTCTGCCACAACAACCCCTGGGTCGTCTGCGCCGAGGCGGAGATCGGCCGGGGTGATCGGGCCTTCCAGGTCTACGCCCGGACCTGCCCCGCCTATACCGAGGCCATCAGCGAGATCCACCGCACCGAGCCCTACGTCTACAGCCAGATGATCGCCGGTAAGGATGCCCCCAGCTTCGGCGAGGCCAAAAACAGCTGGCTCACCGGCACCGCCGCCTGGACTTTCCTCAGCATCTCCCAGGCCATTCTGGGTGTCCAGCCCACTCTGGACGGCCTGTCCGTAGACCCCTGCATCCCCTCCGCCTGGAAGGAATACACCGTCCACCGAAAGTACCGGGGCGCGGACTATGACATCACCGTCAAAAATCCCAACGCCGTCCAGAAGGGCGTAGCCTCCGTCACGGTAGACGGCGCACCCCTCACCGGCAACGTTCTCCCCATCGCCCCCAAGGGCGCAAAGGTCACCGTGGAAGTGACCATGGGATAGTCTGTTTTCCCCCTCTGCCACTCAAAGCGGGCAGCAGAGGGGGATATTGAAAAGGCCCTGAGGCTGTGCGCCTCAGGGCCTTCAGATGTGCTGATAGTTCCTTGCATGAGAACTGGCGACCGCTTGCGTCCTATTTTTCAAACAGGTATAGCAGGTATCCGTAGCCCTCGGCCTCCATTTTTTCATAGGGGACGAAGCGCAGGGCCGCGCTGTTGATGCAGTAGCGCACGCCGTTGGGCGACTCCGGATCGCCGGTGAACACATGACCGAGGTGAGAATCTCCGGCGCGGCTTCTGACCTCCGTGCGGCGCATTCCGTGGCTCAGATCCTCTTTTTCCACCACAGCGGGGCCCTCGATAGGCTTTGTAAAGGCGGGCCAGCCGCAGCCGCTCTCGTACTTATCCGTGGAGGAAAAGAGCGGCTCGCCGGTGACGACATCCACATAGATGCCCTTTTCAAACTTGTCCCAGAACTCGCCCGTGAAGGCGCGCTCCGTGCCGCTCTCCTGCGTGACGCGGTACTGCTCCGCCGTCAGCTTGTCCCGGATGGACTCCGCCGCGGGCTTCTGATAGTCGCCCGGGTCGATGCGCAGCCGGGAAAAAAGCTCCATCTCCGCGCGCGGGATGTGGCAGTAGCCGCCCGGATTCTTTTCGAGGTAGTTCTGATGGTATTCCTCGGCGGGATAGTAGTTCTTGAGCGGGCCGATCTCCACAAAGAATTTCTCGCTGCGGCCGCGCTCGATCTCCGCGATGCGCTTCACCGTTTCTCTCGCGCTTTCATTGGTGAAGTAAACGCCGGTCTGGTACTGGCTGCCCCGGTCGTTGCCCTGCCGGTTTTGTACCGTGGGGTCGATGACATAGAAGTACGCCATCAGCAGCGCGTCGAGGCTCACCTGCTCGGGGTCGTATTCCACCCGCACGGTCTCCCGAAAGCCGGTCTCTCCCTTGCAGACGGTCTTGTAATCGGCGTCCGCCTCGCAGGTGCCGTTGGCATAGCCGCTCTCGGCATCGATGACGCCGGGGATGGACTGCATCAGCTGTTCCATGCCCCAGAAGCAGCCGCCCGCCAGATAGATGACATTGTCTGTGGTATCCATATAGGTGATCTCCTCGTCGGACCGGTCAAAAGCCGCTCCGTCCATGTTTGTTTCCTGTCCGCTCTTTTCCTTCGGCACAGTCTGCTTCCCGGCGGCGCAGCCGCCCAGCAGCAGCACTGCGGCGAAAAGCAGGGCCAATACACTTCGATACATCGCGTTTCCTCCTTTCAGGGGAATCAGGGCTCACTCCGCCCTGTCGCAGTCCTGTCTCTTGCCGCGGCCGGGCCACAGGACGGTATACAGCAGCGACCCAAGGACGCAGCCGAAGCCGGTGGAGAGCCACGGGCTGGACGTAACGGCACAGGTGCCGGTGGTGCAGCCCACATAGCGATAGTGCAGCCACCCTCCGGCACTTCCCACCAGAGGCAGGGCAATGGTGCACAGAATGCTCGTCAGCTTACAGTTCTTTTATTATAATAAAGTGAATGGGTTAAAATCTTTGTTAAGAACGGGGGGTAATGGAAATATATCTTAAATTCGCTGAGAATAAGGCGATTGGAGCAAAAAGACAGGGGTAGCAAGAAGAAAGCACCTGCGAAAAAGAACCAAACCCCAAAGCCGCGCAGCCGTTTGTAAGGTTATCTGCTTTTAATGCAAGACCTGCATTTTCGGGTTTTTCTCCCCAAAATTTTCGCGCAGCGCGGCGCAGATCTCATTCCGGGACTTGCCCTGCTTCTCACCGTTTTTAATGAGCTTGTACGCCTGAAACAGT
>OGKG01001691.1_pt1 | contig 25505 bp, 20 predicted proteins | sample 1572201 | NCBI WGS metagenome assembly OGKG01 (sample SAMEA2582146, study PRJEB24529) | metagenome | biome: Human gut stool | place: China | collected 2011 | reverse complement strand
GCTGCCCTGCTCCTCTGAAAGAAATGTTCCATTACAAGAACTGTTCCAAGATTTAAGATGCATACCAAAAGAAGCTGAAAAAATCCCTGTCTTGCATATTCGGCATAGGTAACTCCTTCCGGAAGCTCCCCGCCACCGCCAAACAGATATATGATCTGTATGCCGCAGAATACAACATATAATACTGCAACCAGGACTGTTACCGTAAGCATCGCTGTCGTTTCTGTAAAAATTTTTGTTTTCCTGTCCTGCCGTTCTTTTCTATATGCCGAATATCTGACACCACAGTAAGATGAAATAAAACCAAAGCATAACATGCAGCAAATTCCTGCCAGATTTGCCGGAATCCTGATTCCTGCAAAAAATTTTGTGATCATACTTGAAAATACCAGATCTGCTGACACTAACAATCCACCGATCAGAAGAACCACCGGTATTGCTATTGCAATTCCGATCAGGATCTCACGCACTTTTCCATTTTCCTTCTTCTCACGTAAACGGATAAAATCGTTTCCATCACCAAATGGTCTTGTAATACTGCTAATCGCTCCACATACAGCATTTACTCCACTGCACAGATACTCCCAAAAATCCCATTGATTTTTATCTGCCAGATTTCGTATAAGGAAGCACACTGTGAATGCAAAAATCCAGCAATAATTCATCCAGATAATCCACTCATTTCCGGTCGTAAATGTATTGACCGCCAGAATCAGCATATATGCAGCGAAAAATATTGTTGTGTTAAAAATTTTCCTTTCTTTTACCGTTTTAACGATGTAACAAATATATCCGATCGTTGCCGCAACCCACAGAAGCACTGCAGCTCCTGTCATATTTTTGTAAATACAGACCGTATAGATCAGTGCGTAAACAAAACTTGCCGGCGCAAGTTTCTTAAAAATCTCCGCATTTTCTTTCTGTTGCTGTTTTCTTTTTTCCTGCCACTGCGCTTTTTGCTCCTCGTAACTGACTGTAAGATTCTGATCCATTTTTTATGCTCCCTTCTCTTCTTCCTTCTCCAATAAACTGTCATGTTCCCGCTTCATCTTTCCATAACCTGTTATGATTCCGCTTCATTTCACACAAAACGTTAAGTTTCCTCATCTGTTTTAACATATTCTTCCTGATCCTTTAATTCTTCAGATAACTGTAGTTCTTTCTTATATTGATTCTTTAATTTTCTTTCCTGCTCTCTTAAATCAGCCAATGTGCTGTATTTGCTTATCATCTCTGACATAAATATTGATAAGGTCATTAACTACAAAACAGCCGTAACCACGATTTTCTTTTTCAATCGCAGCTACGGCTGTTATATTTACATGTATTAATTATTTACATGAACTAATTTATTTCAAAAACTAGTGCTTCGGAATAAGCTTCTCTGTACCACCCATGTATGGCTGAAGTGCCTTAGGGATATTTACAGAGCCATCTGCATTCAGGTTGTTCTCAAGGAATGCGATAAGCATACGTGGCGGAGCAACAACTGTGTTGTTAAGAGTATGTGCAAAGTATTTCTTGCCATCCTCGCCCTTTACACGAATCTTAAGACGTCTTGCCTGTGCATCGCCTAAGTTAGAGCAGCTTCCAACCTCGAAGTACTTCTTCTGTCTTGGTGACCATGCCTCTACGTCGCATGATTTAACCTTGAGATCTGCGAGGTCTCCTGAACAGCACTCAAGAGTACGGACAGGCACATCAAGACTTCTGAAAAGCTCTACTGTGTACTTCCACATCTTCTCATACCATTCCTTTGAATCCTGTGGCTTGCAGACAACAATCATCTCCTGCTTCTCAAACTGATGGATACGGTAAACACCTCTCTCCTCAATGCCGTGTGCACCCTTTTCCTTACGGAAGCAAGGTGAGTAGCTTGTGAGTGTGTATGGAAGCTTTGACTCATCGTTTATTGTATCGATAAACTTACCGATCATTGAGTGCTCAGATGTGCCGATAAGGTAGAGATCCTCTCCCTCAATCTTGTACATCATGGCATCCATCTCCTCAAAGCTCATAACGCCTGTTACGACATTTGAACGGATCATGAATGGCGGGATACAGTATGTAAAGCCCTTTCCAATCATGAAGTCACGTGCATATGCTGTCATGGCTGAGTGAAGACGTGCGATATCTCCCATCAGATAATAGAAACCGTTTCCTGCAACCTTTCCTGCTGCATCGAGGTCTATTCCGTCAAATCTCTCCATGATATCTGTATGATAAGGAATCTCGAAATCAGGAACAACAGGCTCACCAAACTTCTCGTTCTCCACGTTGAAGGTATCATCCTTTCCGATTGGAACTGATGGATCGATGATGTTTGGAATCTTCATCATATCCTCAAGCACCTTGTCCTGATACTCTTTTTCGAGTGGCTCAAGCTCTGTGAGGCGCTTTGAAATCTGTGCTACCTCAGCCTTTACAGCCTCAGCCTCTTCCTTCTTGCCCTGTGCCATAAGAGCACCAATCTGCTTAGAGACCTGATTCTTCTTTGCACGAAGATCATCAGCCTCCTGCTGTGCTTCTCTGGCCTTCTTGTCATACTCGATTACTTCATCGACAAGCGGAAGCTTGTGGTCCTGGAATTTCTTTTTAATATTTTCTTTTACGAGATCTGGATTCTCTCTTAAAAACTTTAAGTCTATCATAATTCCTCCAAAGTATTATGTTTTTATAACTTATAACATTTTACTCTGAAAACCCTTAAAATGCAAGAGGATACTTGTCAGTAAGTGTCTTGATGATAGCCTTTGCAGGCTCAACTGCGCTCTCGCCCTCTTTGATGATCATGGCGATTGCCTCTGCAACCTTGTCGAAATCATCCTCCTTTAAGCCTCTTGATGTAGCAGCAGGTGTTCCGAGACGGATACCGCTTGTGACAAATGGCTTCTGTGGGTCGTTAGGAATAGTATTCTTGTTAGCTGTGATATGAGCCGCATCGAGAAGCTTCTCGATAGATTTTCCTGTGAGACCAAACGGAGTTAAGTCTACAAGCATGAGGTGGTTGTCTGTGCCGTCTGATACAATCTTGATGCCACGGCTCTGAAGACCCTTGCAAAGCGCCTGCGCATTCTTTACAATCTGCTTCTGATACTCCTTGAACTCAGGCTGTAATGCCTCCTTGAAGCAGACTGCCTTTGCAGCGATAACGTGCATGAGAGGTCCACCCTGGATTCCCGGGAAAATAGCCTTGTTGAAATTGTACTTATCCTGCATCTCCTGGCTGCAGAGAATCATTCCTCCACGAGGTCCGCGGAGAGTCTTGTGTGTAGTGGTTGTGGTGACATGCGCATATGGGATTGGGCTTGGATGAAGTCCTGCGGCTACAAGTCCTGCGATATGAGCCATATCAACCATGAGCACTGCGTCTACCTTGTCTGCAATCTCTCTGAAACGCTTGAAATCTATAGTTCTCGCATATGCAGATGCACCTGCGATAATCATCTTTGGCTTGCACTCAAGGGCGATCTCCTCTACCTTGTCGTAATCGATGAAGCCCTCGTCATTTACTCCATAAGGCACTACATGGAAATATGAGCCTGAAAAGTTGACCGGTGAACCATGTGTGAGGTGTCCGCCGTGGTCAAGATTCATTCCCATGATGGTATCGCCAGGCTTTAAGATGGCGAACTGTACTGCCATGTTGGCCTGAGCACCTGAGTGCGGCTGTACATTTACATACTCTGCGCCGAAAAGCTTCTTGGCTCTTTCTCTGGCAAGCTCCTCTACCTCGTCCACGCACTCGCAGCCGCCATAGTATCTTCTTCCCGGATATCCCTCAGCATACTTATTGGTGAGGATGCTTCCCATAGCTGACATAACAGCAGGGCTTACCCAGTTCTCAGAAGCAATAAGCTCGATGTGGCTGTTCTGGCGCTCAAATTCGTCTGTGATGGCGCTTGCAATCTCCTGATCTTCTTTCTTGATGTCGTCAAGTGTATACATATATGTGTCTCCTTTTCTTTATTGCAAAATACTTGCATTATTTACCGCAATTATATGCTTTTCTGTGATTTATTACTTTGATGCGCTACCGCATAAAAATAATCCTTGCTACAATTCTACTATTTAAAGCAGAAAGTGGCAAGGATTATTTGATATATCCTTCATATTTAATTCTAATAAGTAACTATATCCAAATCAAATAACTAAAATCACATATATGAATACATTTAAAAAATACGGTCATCCTATAAAAAAGGAGGTCTGAAAACATGACTACTGACCAAAAAGAAAAACGAAATGATGAATATAACAAATATGTAAAGCGCGTCACACCTACTCACTGCCTTTCTGCAAACATGCTAAAGGCATTTATACTCGGCGGAATCATATGCACTATCGGACAGCTCATAGTAAACACCGGCACGCAATACTTTGGGTTAAGCAATGATGAAGCCTCAGCATGGTGCAGCATGATTTTGATTCTCATAAGCTGCGTGCTGACATCGCTAAACCTGTATGCACCACTTGCAAACTGGGGAGGCGCAGGCGCTCTCGTTCCTATAACAGGCTTTGCAAACGGAGTATGCTCGTCCGCCTGTGAATTCCAGGTGGAGGGACAGGTATTTGGCATAGGCTGTCAGATATTTAGGATTGCCGGTCCTGTGATACTGTACGGCATATTTTCAAGCTGGGGGCTTGGTGTGATATATCTTGTCGTAACAAGCTTTTGATTGTTTAGCGATGTAATCGGCACAGTCAGGATAATTCCCATTGTGCCTGATATGCCTCGCATTATCTCGATTGCCATAATATTCTTTATTGCCTTGTTCCTTCTATGTCATCACAGTCCATGTTCCCATCATAGCAGATATTCTTTTGTACCAAATCATTTCTTTCTTATTTTTATAGCATCTTCTATCTCTTCTTTGGTTAATTCCACCACAATATCTGCTATCAGATCGACCGAATATCCCTCTTCATACATGTTAAAAACCATTTGTTTACGCATTTCTTTTTCAAAGCCCTTTTTATACCCTCTCAGGAAGCCCTCTGCATACGCATCGGCTCTCTCGAGCTCAAGTTGCCTGTCGAATTCATAATTTAATAATGCCATGTTTATCACCTTGCCTAATGAAAAGCCCACATTTAATTTAATCAAGCTTCATAAAAGTTCATTTAAAAAGTGTCTTCACGCCCACTTACAACATGAATTTCTTTAATTAAATCCTGTACATTTACTTTGTCATCAAAATTCACATCTGCAAATCCCTGCTTAACAACATCAATATCTTCTCTTCCACTTACATGCCTGAGACATTCCACCGCGTCTCTGATATCAATCTTGCTGTCTGCATTTGTATCACCATTCATTCCATAAATGATGACTCCATCATGTCCGTTATCAACTGTAAATGTAGTGGATGCATCATTAATTTTAGCTGAATTTGTGTATTCCATGTTATCAGAATCTGATTTCTGAATCAAAACTGCTTTATCCTGTCCACCTAGACCAGATGTACTAACTTCAAGCTTTCCGGTAAAATTAAACTTATCACTATTTCCAAAAGCAATCTGCTCAGCCTGTCTTTTGCTTAACAGTTTGCTTATCTTATCATATGATATGTTTCCGGTATCAATGCTACTTCTTGTAACTGATAAATTTATATCATCACTAACATCATTAACTGATGTACCATTGATAATCCACTTAGCGTTTTGATCTGCTATGGATAATACCAATGAAACCTCTCTGCCTTTAAGTGCATTTAATGCAGCTTTTGAAACAATACCATCCTTTGAAAGAGTATCCTCTACATTTTCTCCGTCTTTGGCATTATTTATCTTATCTGCTAATGAATTATCTTCTAAGAATTTCTTTGAAAACCATGTAACATAAACACTTTCCTTTGCATCCTTTGGAACTGTATATTTAGTAACGTATGAAGTATTCCCCGCCTCATCATATGCAGCCATAAAATATCCATCCGGAATGTCCAGAGTATCTCCCGGATCTGCTGCATATATTATTGTATCTACACTATGATCATAATTTGCCATATCCACTTCTACAACAATTTTATTATATTTTGGCATCATAGAATAATACACATCATCATTCATATCTGATGTAATTTTTGTTATATGCCAATTTCCTGTATACTCTAAAGCCTTCATATGACCATCAGGTATATACTTTATAGCCTCATTATAGACATCCTGCTCGCTGCTGTTTTTTGCATTGCTTACCACTTTATCAGTTTCATGAATCTTCTGATCTTCACCGACAATCTTATAATACACTTTATTAAGTTCCACATTCTGATACTCGGCAATCAAATCAAAATCATTTTCACAAGCACCTCTCTCGTCAATGTGAACTCCTATTGTTCCCTCTTCATCAGTATAACCATATGGATCAAAAATGTTCCAGCCTGTAATTGTAGTATCTGTTGAGGCATCATCCGGTGTTGTCTTCAATTCAACCAATATATCCTCATATTTGCTTCCGGCCGGATAGTATTTTGTCTCCTCAATGGTTTTTACATTTCCCGTATTATCAATATAGCTTTTCTTAACTCCAACAGGATAATTATCATACGCAGCCTCTACAAGATAATACTGATCCGGATTATCATCTATTACATCCTCTCCGTATATAATATTCCAGTTTTCAAAATGACAGTATGGCTTTACATCGCCAACAGCCGGAGCGTAACTCAATATAGCATTCTTACCTGCTCCAACAGTTAAAATACATTCTTCATGTTTTTCATGCCAATCATCATTATCCATATAATAATATTGTATACGAACAGACTTTTTTTCATATGATGCTTTGAAGGAAATTTGTATGTAATCATCCTCTTCATAATCATACTCTATATTTACCGGTGTATTTTTTTCATATCTTTTTCCGGAATACAATCCGTAAAGACAATCACTGCTATACCAGCCGGTAAAATTGCCAAGTTTATAGTCAGCTTTCATTGTTGGGTATTGATCACCCAAAATCTGACCTAATGTTTCTCCTTGAGTAATATCTTTCGTAAATGTTTTTATCGTATTTCCCTGATTGTCCTCAAATATCAGCTTAACATTTTTGTATACTTTATTTGCTGCTTTTACACTTGTCTGACTGCATATAGTTGTCATAAAAACAGACAGTACCATAAAGAGTATTAAAGTTTTTCTTTTGATTTGTTTTGTCATATGTATACCTCACCTTCTTATAAATTTACATTTCTGCCACTGACAAAATACAGTAATCGAGTTGCATCCCTTATATCAACTTTTCCATTTTCATCAACATCCGCAGCCCAGTTTTCCTGATTTGTTAATGTGTTTCTTCCTGACACGCTCTGTACACACTTAACCAAATCCGACATTGTAACTTTACCATCATTATTCAAATCTCCACGTAATCCATTTATTGTTACACTAATATTAAAGCTATACTCTTTGGTATTTTCTGTTTCCGGTAAAGTTACTTTCACAATTGCCGTACCAGCCTTCTTGGGTATAATTTTCCCATCTGATGTAATAGAAATATTCTTAGATTCAGAGTCATAAACAGGCTCTGCTTTTTTAGTTCCATACAATGCATCAATTATTCCTTCAAGCTAAAAATCATAAGTCCTGCCATATTCAATACATCAATATTCTGTTATAAAGTAGTATTTCTTCCACTCACATAATACAGAATCCTTGTAAGGTCTGAGACCGTTACTTTTCCATCTCCATCTATATCTGCGGCCAATGACTGGTCAGCTGTCAATGTATTTCTTCCTGAAACAACATAGAGTACAATCATAAGATCCTTTGTTGAGACTTTTGAATCACCGTCAACATCTCCCGGCTCTACAACGCTCTGCCCTAGGTCTAAAAGCATCTTAGGTACATCAGTAATATCCCATACCGTTCCATCTGTACGAAGTGCATACTTTTTTCCAATCCATACAGAATCCCATGTGTCTTTTACATTTGTCAATAATACTACACCGTTTCTTGTATAGTTTTCACCATTACTCTTATTGAAATCATCTGTTTGAGAAAGCTTTCCATCAACAATGTAGTAGTATGTGCCTTGACTATTCTTAACCCAGACTCTCCAGATATACCCTCCCTTATCTTCATCATAACGGGAGTTTTCTCCTAAGTCTATAATACTTTCAGCTATTAATTGCTTATTTCCATTTTCTTTTTCATTAACTGTATATAGCTTATTATCATCAGTTAATATACAAAATCCGCCATCTAAATATTGCCATTTTTTTATTTTTAAATTTCCTATATCTGTAAATCGATCCAAATCCAGATAACAATTTCCGTCATTCCCATAATAAAAAGAATTAACAAAATCTACCATAGCTACATCCGATGCATCTATAGTGCAATAATAATCACCGTTATCATCATCAATATATAGAGACTTCAGCTCTCCTGACTGTGTAAGATACATACGTCTATCTCCACTATATTGTACAACATGATCATCTATTTTTTTCCAGTCTGCCGGCTTTCTATTTTTGCCAACCTCCTCTCTAAACCATAAACTTCCATCTTCCTTATAAATTATTGTATAAGTATCACGCTCTGTCCAATCATTAACACCTTTTACCACAGTATCATTATCATTATACAAATTAATAAGCTCATTATCATTTGTAATAGCATAATGACCATCTACGTCCTTTATATTGCTGTGTATTTTATTATTACCTGACCATAAATCGTCATTATTATCCAAACTGTAGTCCACAACCTCTGAACTGTCCTGATCTATTGTATAAATCCACTTACTAACATATTTTTTTACATTACTGCGAATCTTTTTAGCTTCCGGATATACTCTCCATAAATCACCATTATTAGTTAATATAGTATGTGAAATTCCAGCCACAGTATTAAAATCCATTATCTCTTCATCATTATTATCTCCTGTTTCCGGATTTTCATCCGCACCTTTTATACTGATAACCGTTTTCACACTGGCATTTCCTAATGTCAAGGTTAATTCAACAACACCCTTATCCTTTGCCAATACCTTAACCATATACGAATCATTTTGTTTTATTTCTATAGACTCTGTATCCCCGCCATTAACATCAATATGCAAATTTTCATTCCCATGTAAAATATTGTAAGAAAATGGAATATTTATCAAATCTCCCTTTGAATAATCTTTCTTCTCTATAGAACACCTTATAATCTCCAATATATCATTATCAGAGATTTGAACACCCGAATAACTAAAGTAATCTAAGTTAGTCAAATTATATAACGGTTTAAAATTATGTATATTATTACATCCACTAATATATAGGCTTCTTATATTTACAAATCCGCTAATTGCATCCAAATCTGATACAGCTGTATCGTATACGCAAAGTGTTTCCAATTTTTTATAATTTTTCAAATTCTTCAAAAAATCTAAATCAGTTATAGAAGTATTTCCTACATTAAGCTCCTCCAACTCCGGCATATTTTTCAAAAAGCTAAAATCAGTTATAGAAGTACTTGCTACATTAAGTTTCTCCAACTCCGGCATATTATTTAAAAATGAAAAATCCTGTATCTTTGTGCGTGAAATATCCAATCGCTTCATCTTGCTAAAATTACTAAGCCATGAATAATCATCCATTTTCATTCCGCTAATATCCAAATTCTCAAGATTATTCAATTTCATTATTGGGGAAACATCTTTAACTCCAGTATAGCTAAGATCTATAGTTTTTAATCCAGTCGCATACTCTAATCCGCTAAGATCTTTTATGTACCCTTCTCTACATCCATAACCAAATGAAAAAAAATTTATATGGCTAAGCTCATCCTTTGATATATATCCATCCTGTCCATAATATGTCCTTGCGAAGAACCAACTTCTAATCTCAATATCCTTAATTGGTGCAGCATCCTCAGGCAGATTTTCTAAGACTGTAACATCACAATTATATATCTCATCACCATCAGAATCCTTTACACTAAACGATGTAGTACCCGGCTTTAATGGTTCCAATCTTATAAAATTATAATCATCATAAAATGAATCTTTAGTAACCTTACATATACTATTATCTGATACAGTAATATCATAGCCATCTGAGCCACAGGATCCATCAATAGGTATAACAATCGGATTTCCAACATAAAGTGTTCTTTTCCTAGAATTTAGATTTGATTTGTATAATTCCTCATCAAATACACCTGAATCATCGTCATCACTGGCATACTGCTGTATTTCTTCCCAATAACTATCTTCTTCATTCGCATCTGCGCTGTTATCAACATCTTTATTTTCATCATCATCTAGCATTTCCGAGTTCTGTTGTTCTGATTGAGCATATTCCTTTTCCACAGCATTCGTATCCTGCTGCTCAGTTTCTGTTTGCTCAGTCATTGTCTGACCAGTACCATCTGACAACTCCGTTGCATAAACATTCTGACTAAAAACCATAGTCCCAGCCAATACCATCGCCACAATTCGTTTTTTCATAAGCTTTTTACCTCCATTTTCGCTTAATGATTTAATCAGTAAATTTAATTTCTGACATTTTTTCTATATAATTTTGTATATCGTCAGTCAATTCAATCTTTGGCTTATCATTGATACGATATGCAAATTTAGAAGCTTTAAATTCTCGTTCTTCTATCAGTTGCGGTAATCCTTTGATCTTGTTCAATATTCTCTTAGTAGTCTCCATATCTTCACTTCGCACTGCTTCATCCAAGCATTTACTATAATAAAATGCCGCCTGATTATAATAAAAGCTATCATATCCTGCACAATTTAACATTTCATCAATTTGCGTGACCGCCTCTGTATATTCCCAATCATCAACTTCAATACCTATCAGGCTTTCATATGCAGATGGCAACATACCATTATTCTTTATTAATTGCTCTGCCTTTTCCTTACTTGCCTCAGTATTTAATTGATCCTGTAATGCAAATGTATTAAGCGGATATAAACCCAATGCAGCTTTCATATTTCCAGTATATTCAAAACCTAACGCAACTACAAAATATAATCCAATCATCAGCAATGCACCGTGAATTATATATGCACATTTCTTTTTTAATTTTAGATTATTATCAGACCCAGTATCCATAGTCATCAGTAATAAACAAAACATAAATCCATATTGAAGATCAAAGTCCATAAATGCATGTACTGACAACATAATAAGTATTAACCTATTTCTATCATTAGTCCTCTTAGAAACAATGCAATATCCAACAATAACAATAAATGCTATCATCGCAATAATTCCATTATCCAACCCCATTTGTAAGAAATCATTATGTACATATTTAGTGGCATAATTTCCAGTCTGAAACTGCGGCTGCTTAAAATAATACCCCATGTATCCGAGTCCTAATGGATTTTTCATCAACACTCTAATGCCATCGAACCAATACAAAACCCTACCATTCAATGTGCTTGAATTCAGTGTGATTTTTAAAAGGCGTTGAATATCGAGTTTCATTAATAATTGCAATATAAATAGTAATATCACTAATCCACTGATCACTATTCCGAAATATTTAAGAGATAGCTTTTTCTTTACAATAAAGAAAAGTATAACACCTATCAAAAGCACAAATACTGTTCTACTTCCACACAGTATTATTCCAAGTATCAATATGCTTCCTACCACATATGCAGATTTGCTCTTTTTCTCACGATACATTAAGCAAATAAATGATGCCAACAATAATAACGCGAATGTATTAGAATACTGAAGTACTCCTCCCAAACGCTTTGCACTGTATAGATACTCTCTAAGTTGTGGAATGAAATATAATACAATTGATACTAACGTAATTCCTGCCAATAATTCCGGTAAAACATTCCATATAATATCTCTTTTTTGTTCTGCTATATTGCACCATAAAATCCAAAACACTATAAAAACTACAATTCTCAATATTCCTATAACTGCGATGCCATGATCTCTTGCTGCAACACTAGATATAATAGAACATATCAAGATAATAATTAATCCAGCACTGGTAATATTTACCGGTATTGAGAGTCTGTCTTTTTTTCGTACAACTGTAATAATTCCTATGCAAAAAATGCATCCGTAAATTGCAATTGTAAAATCATATATGCCACCCCATAGGCATAAACATAATGCACATATCGCAATTAAACAATAATTTACTCTTTTTTCTTTTATCATAATTTAACAGTACCTTTTTCTTATATTATGGCATTTTAATTACAACTAGTCAATATTATTTTTTCCATTTGTAATTCAATATGTAAATTTTTCCTCTATTAACAACAGCACGCTATATTCTGTCGCGTGCTGTTGTTTTGTCCATCCGATATATACAATTTTTCTCTGAATTATAATTCAGTATTTCTACCACTTACGTAATATAAAATTCTTGTCAAATCTGAAATAGACACTTTTCCATCTCCGTCTATATCTGCTGCTACTTTCTGTTCTTCTGTAAGAGTATTACGTCCTGATACTCCATAAAGTACAATCATTAAGTCCTTTGTTGTTACATTTGAATCGCCATCAATATCACCAGGTTTCACATCTGTTCCATTCAAATCAATATACAATTCTGGTTTATCAGTAACTTTCCAAATAGTTCCATCCGTTCTAAGTGCAAATACATCCAGACAATTAGCCCATATATACTTAACATTATTCAATATATTAACACCATTTTTCTGTATATTTCCAAAACTTTGTCCCTGTTTTACAAACAACGAATATTCATTATTATCTAATGTAAAACTGTCAATGTTATTGTTATCTAACTTAGTTGCATTAACTTTACTAATTTCATAATATATATTATCTGCCGATTCAGCTTTAACCTTATAAGAATCATATTGTATTCCCACAATATTATCCATAATTGAATATGAAGCATATGTAGATTTGTTATTATCAAAGTTATAAGTTCTTGTTATACATTCCAATCTACCATCATCTGTAACATAGTAATAATACGTTGCTCCATCATTTCCCAAATATAGCCACTGTTTTACTTTGTTCTTACCAGCATTAATATGATCACCTGTATGATAAGCATCTAAATAACAATTTCCATCTTTTCCGTAAAAGCAATTAGCCTTTGAATCAACACTTTCAACATTTTGTGCGATTGTATAATACTCTCTATCTCCATTATCGTTGAAATATATTCTTATATAATCTCCACTCGATGTAAGATACCCTTCTCCAACAATTTCCTTTACTCCTGTTGCTATTGTTTCAAACGAATTTGGTTTAGCATCCTTTTTTGCTTCTTCCCTAACCAGAAGTGTACCATCATTTTTTAGCACAAGTGTCCACTTTTTTCTTTCACTCCAGTCCTTAACATCAGAAATATTTTCTCCTTTATCGTGAAATAAATCTATAAGAGTATTATCTTTAGTTATAGCATAGTGTCCATCAAAGTCTTTTATATTTTTCTGTATTTTTGTATCACCAGACCATAATACATTATCATTATCCAGTCTATAATCAACAATTTCCGCCGGTCCCTGTGAATATATCCATTTACTAACGTATTTCTTAACATTACTTTGCATTTTCTTTTTCTGAGGATATGTCTGCCACAAATCACCAGTGCTTGTCAATATTGCTGATGAAATCTGATTATACTCCTCAGTATAAGAATCCCATTCATATACTTCGCTTTCAGATATTGTAGTACCATCCATCTCGCCTACTGGTTGTTCCGCATGAATTCCATCGATAAAAATATTTATTTTCTTTGATGCATCATTTAAATTGACTGTCAACTCAACTCTGCCGGTATCTGTTGCAACTACACTAAAACTATTATTGTCATCATCCTTTTCTATTTTTATTGAACCAACATCTCCACCAGTTGCCGCAATGTTAAACTCATCATCATTTGATACCCATCCATATATACCTGGAAGTGATATTGCTTCACCTTTATTGTAGCTGTTCTTATCAATATTCCTACACATAAAATCCAGCTTTTCTGCATTTGACACCTTCGTACCAGAAATGCTTAGGACTTTTAATTGTGTTAAATCGTTCAGTAAGCTTATACTACTTAATTCGGAACAATCATCCAAATACACATACATAAGATTTTGAAGGTTGCTTAATGCACTAATATCTGAAATCTTAGTACTATTGGCTTCTAACAGAACAATGTCCTTCAGGTTTGCTACTGCTGAAATATCTGAAACATCGGTATTACTAATATACAAATTCTTTAATTTGCTCATATTTGATACGACGGAGCAATCTGAAACCCTAGTATTATATACAGATAAACTAACAAGATTCTTCAAGTTTCCTAAAGTTGAAATATCTGAAATATTAGTGCCCGAAAGATCTAACCGTTTCAAATTAACCAAATTGTTTAAACTTGAAATATCTGTTATATCAGTATTTTCTATAGTTAATTGTTCAAGTTGTGTCAATCCACTTAATGGAGTCACATCGGTTACCGCAGTATTATCAAGAATTAACGTTTTTAAATTACTTGCATATTCAAGACCTCCCAAGTCTGTTATATAGTCACTCATTCTATAACTATTTCTATATATTATTATATCTGTCACTTGAGATAACTCTTCTTTTGAAACATATCCATCATCGTTGAAATTACTCTGTTCCAATAAATAACTCTTTAATGCAACGTCTTTAAATGGAACTGCATCTTCAGGCAAACTCTGCCTAATTTCAATCTCTTGCTCATAATTTACATTTCCAGAACCATCCTTTACATATAAAGTAACCTTTCCGGATTTTATTGGATTTATTTGAACAAATCTCGTTGCCCAACTATCGTCATTAGAACTATTCTTTATTTCAGCAGTACAAATACTTTCATCCGATGTAGAAGCCGTATACGGTTCCCTTCCATAATTTATTTTTGATTCTATTATGATGGGATTTCCAACATAGACTATCTGTGTATTCTCATTTGTAGCATCTGAATACAGTTCATTTTGCTCCGCACTTTCTTCTGTACCAGATTTATCAATATCTTGAACTACATTGTTCTTATTTTCTGTAACATCATTGTTTTCTGGTGTCACAAGCTCTGTAGCATATACATTTTGTCCGAACAGCATTGTTCCAGCCAAAACCAATGCCAGTATCTTATTCTTCATAAGCAAAGTTCCTCCATATTTTTTTGCATTTTTCATTCTTTACTCTCCATATAGTATTTTTTCTTATTTCATTATCCTATTCTTTATTTTTGCTATCACGCCAGCAGCGATAACACATATAATAAGCAACGCAACAATTATGTACACTGCATAATCTCCACGCTTACCTTTGGTTTTCTTTGATTCTACGACTTTCTTATTTACCGGAGCTTTCTTATCAGATGCCAACACTTCCGTACTGCTTTCTGTATTACTCTCCGTTACATTTTGCTCAACTGCTTCTGTATTCTCTGAGTCTGTCACAGCCTCTCTTGGCTGTTCTGCTACATCGGTCTGGCTATCACCATATTCAGCCGTTGAACCATTTAGATTGTTATTGCTATCAACGCTCACTGTATCCTTAGACGGTTTTCCTTCTGTCTTTTTATCCTCTTTTGAACCATACTCTTTTAAAGTATCTGCTATTATTTTTTTATCTGCAATATTGCCGCTTTGATCTGTATTATCACTCCAGTTTCCATCTGCCTGCTGATATTTTATACTATATGGAATTTCATTCATTTCATTGCTTGAATCAATCAAACTGTTAATCTTCAGCTCGGGCTGATACGATTTATCTGTGCCCAACAATTTAAAATCTACTGTCATCATGATTCCATCACCAGATACTCCATCCGGATATAGCATTACATAATGAACTTTTGAATTATCCTTATCATAATTTATATCAGCATATGAACTAGAAAAAGCTTTTCCCAGACTGCTGCCCTCAAATGAAACCTTTGCCGAATCAAAAAAAAGCTCTGCGTCAACACCAGCCAGATTATCTGTATCTTTCATATAAACAGATACCCTGATCATGCCATCCGACAGTGCCACCGCTGTCTGAACATAAAAGGCGGCACTCTCATCAGCATATGTAGGTATTGACCCAGATTGAAAAAATAATATAGCACAGATAAAACATATGGCCTTTTTAATTATTTTCTTCATACTTGTATTTCTGACCTATTTTCTATCTTCTATTTCTTCTTAATGATTTTCCTGTAATTACTCCAATCATTGCTACTGCTGCTGCAAACATTACCAGGAACAGAACAACATTATTATTGTCTCCTGTTTTTGCTTTTGAAACTGATTTTGCTGCCGGCTTATTGTCTGATTTTTTATTTGTGATAACCGGCTTTGGCTGCTCAGCTTTCTTTTCTTCCTTAACAGTGATTGTGCATGTTACTGTCTTATCACCAACTTTTGCTGTGATATCTGCTGTACCAACAGCATTAGCTGTTAATTTTCCATTCTCAACTGAAATCACACTAGGATTTGAGCTTGTCCATGTTACATCCTTTGCATCAGTTGTATTCTGTGGATTATATATGATGCTAAGTGTATCTGTAGCACCCAGCTTCATTTCCTTGATTACTTTATCAAATGCAATTGAGTTAAGTGGAATAGTCTTTACTGTAAGCTCTCCTTCTGCTGTATAAACATTCTTCGAGCCATCTCCTGCTATTGCTATAACAGTTGCTGTTATTATTGTTTTTCCAGCTTTGAGACCAAACACATTTCCATCATTATCAATTGTTGCTACTGCCTTATCACTTGATGCAAACTCGACATTAATATCATCTGTGATATTGTTTGCCTCGATTAACTCACTAAGATTAAGGTAATTGTTTGCATTATCTTTCTGACCTATTAATAAATCATCAAACTCATCAAATGCAAGCTTCTTTCCGATTTCATCTGTCATGTTGTTTTCTTTTACAGTTACAGTTGTTGTTGCTGTAAACGGCTTAGCTGTTGCATTATCTACAGCCTTTGTTGTTGCTGTAACATCTGCCTTTCCTGCCTTTACTGCATAAACCATACCTGTTTTCTCATCTACCTTTACAACATCACTATCTGATGACTTCCATGTAACTGTTGTGTCATCATCTGTGTCTGCCGGTGCAATTGTTACATTAAGAGTTGTTGATGTACCTCTGGTAAGCTCAACTGTCTCAGGTAATGTAACGCTTGTAATATGCTTAGGAACCTTCACTGTACATTCAGCCTTTGTTCCGTTTGCTGCTGTTGCAGTGATAACTGCTGAACCAGCTGCAACACCTTCAATAGTTGCTTTATGGCTATCTTCATTATCAACAATTACCTTTGCAATTTTTTCATCAGATGTTGTCCATGTTACACCCTGATTATCATCTGTATTGTTTTCCGGTTTAAGTGTAGCTGTAATAGCTTTCTTTGCTCCAGCCTCAATGATTTCATCCTGTGCACTCAGTACTACTTCATTTACAGGAATCTCGCTTACGTTTACTGTTACTGTTGCTTTAATACCATTTGCACCGGTTATGGTAACCGTTGCCTGTCCGGCTTTCTTTGCTGTAACCTTTCCATCTGAATTAACTGTAGCTACTGTTTCATCAGAAGATGTATATGTTACATCTTTGCTGTCTGTTGTATCAGCCGGTACTACTGAGTACGCAATATTTGCTGTCTGCTTCTTTACCATATCAATTATAGCTTTTTCAGGCACAATTTCTTTTAAAGGAGCATCAACTGTTACTGCACATGTTGCCTGATAGTTTCCTACCTTTGCAGTAATTACTGCTGAACCTGGTTTAACTGCTGTTACGATTCCATTGTTGTCAACTGATGCTACTGTACTATCACTTGATGACCATGCTACAGTCTTATCATCTGTTGTATCTGCCGGAGTGTACTCTACTGTAAGAGCTTTTGTGTCGCCCTTATGAATAAGAGCCTTTTCTTCCATTTTAATTCCTGTAAGCTTTACTTCCTTTACAGCAATATCATATGTACTGCTCACATTTCCTACTGTTGCTTTAATGGTTGTTGAACCATCCTTTAATGCTGTTACAAGACCTGTCTTGCTGACTGTTGCTACAGATGTATTGCTTGATGTCCATGTTGCAGCTACACTATCTGTTGTATCTGCCGGATCATATGTAAGTCCAAGCTGTGTTGTCTGTCCCTTTTTAATGCTATGTGTTGTTCCTGTAATTGTAATTGCCTTTAAAGGATTAATAACAGTAACTTTTGTCTGTGCAGATAAATCACCGCATTTTGCTGTTACTGTAGCTGTACCATTCTTAACTGCTGTTACTGTTCCATCACTTGAAACAGTTGCTACTGATGAATCACTTGTTGACCATGTGATTGTTCCATTTGCATCTGCCGGAACTAATGTAGCTGTAAGTTTGTCTGTAGCACCCTTCACGATTGTTGTTGCAGTTTTATCAACTGTGATACCTGTCGCAAGAACTACAACTTTAATTTGTGCATCATTATCTTTTGTGACACTGATTTCTGATGTTGGAATATCTTCTGAATTCACATCACAGAACTCCAGATTTTTAACCTTTAATCCAATGTCACCCTTTGCAGTATCCTTTACTTTAAAAGAAATCTTAGCAACATTACCATCTGCTAATTTATCTTTGTCATTATCATTTAAAATGGCAACAATACCAATTCTTCCATCTGTGTTGACATAAAAATCACCAAACGTTCCCTCGCTTACATTTCCCTTCTTAACTGCATTTTTAACATAACCTTTTGCATCTACACCATCACCTACTGCTTCAAGTACATCAGGATCAAATGTAAACTGTGCTGTAATTCCAGCAATCTTAGCATTCTTTGCTAAGTCGATAGAATATGTAACAATATCGCCTCGTTTAACCTCTGTTTTGTCCGGTAAAAACGTAAATCCTGAGTTTTCAGTCGCATCTACATGCTGAAAACCTAATGTACCTGATAATCCCAATACCATGACTAATGCCAGTATTGTGGACATAAGCTTTTTCCACATACTTTTTTTCATCTTTTGACCTCCTTATAGTCCTTATTTCTTACATTGTGCCACTATTTTTTCTATATGTCAACATATTATTTACTGCTTGTTAATATTTTCAAGATTATTTGTTAGAATCGCGTTTTTTACACATTGTAAAATGTCTTTTTTCATAATGAAAGTTAATAATTTTAATATCATATACAATAAGTCATAATATTTTTTACTTATAGCAACATATTTGTTATGGAGGATTTTACATGAACAACATTATTTTAAACCCACAGGAGTTAGGTGAACGAATACGAAAATTAAGATTAAAAAGGAATAAAACACAATCATACTTTGCTGACATGCTCTATATTTCTTCTTCATATTTAGCACTTATAGAGTCTGGTAAAAGAGTTCCTAATCTCGACTTACTTATTCATATAGCAAAATTCACAGACGTCACCCTAGATTATCTCGTTTTTGGAGATGATCCCAATTGTGATCCTTTGCAAATGACTTTTAACCGACTAAATGATAGTTATGAAAACAGACAACTTGAAAGAGCTATGAAACTAGCTGAGTTTTACCTTGAAATGACAAAAGATGATGATAAAATCAAAGACAATATAAATAAAAAATAATTTTCCATTGCCAATCTCCTTACTTATTTCTATAATATTCACATACCATATATTCAAATGCAGCATATTAAGAAAGGGGATTTTCAATGGACACTTTTTCAGAAGTTTTTAAGGCTATCGCAAGCTACCCGTGGCAGGTAAATGTGGGTGTGCTTTCACTAATACCACTGTATATCATAGATTTTAAGTTTTTCGACAAATTAAATATTGGTTTACAGCGCAAGATAGCACTTGCAAAGGAGCGTGGACATGTGGTGCGAGGCATGATTGTGAAGGAGGATGCGAAGAGGCTCGTTGTCAATAATTCACAATCCGCTTACAGCTACTGGGCTGCCAGATACACATATACTGTAGACGGAAAGGAGTACCGCAAGCGTTTTTCATGCGATAACAGACATAGCACCCGTTCTAAGCTTAGGACTATCATAAATGTGTACTGGCTTGATGACCCGAACAAGCCTTTCTGGGACTATAGCAGCGATTCACTTGGCGCATGGTTTGGAATTTTTACGATGTTGTTTCCATGGATTGGGGCTATACTTATCATACTGCTGTTAGGCGGTGCCGATGCAATAGCGCAGTACAATAACAGTCGGATGTGATACTTTCCTACACAAAAAATCCGCTATACCAAATACAATGGTTAGCGGATTTTTGCTATTTACATTTTGATAAATTATTCCTGCCTGATGCTACACAGTCTCAGGCACCTTATAGCCTGCTTCACTCATTAATTTCTCAAACTCACTGACACTGACACCGGCTTCCTCTGCTGCAGTATCAATATCGAGCTTGCCCTTTGTTACCAGAGTAAACAACATCTTATTTTCTCCTTCCTCGATAGCATCAGCTCTTTCAAGCTCAAGCTGCCTGTCAAATTCATAATTTAACTGCATACTCTTCGTCACCTCACTTCTGTAAGTCTTTAGAAACTCCTTCAGAATATCATTGTCAATACAATAGTCTATAGCCTTCTCAATATCTATAGCAAGATCATCAAACGCTCCGTCTGCGTGATACTCTCTGACCTTATTTACAAATGTCATATAGTCATTCAGCCAGCCACAGGACTCCATAATCGCCTTGTTCTTTCCGTCGTTTATATTGTACACCTTACATTTAAGCTCAAGATTCGGTTCGTCGGTCGGCTTCTCAAACGCATCGGACAGCTTAAGCTCCTGAACCTCCGGCTGTTCCTCCTCACCATTGTAAAATACCACAAAATGTGGTGTCGGTATCTTTACCAGTCTTCTGCCATAGATGTTCTTGCCACTTTTTGTTCCTCTTTTCTTGTCGCTGAGCATATCTGATAATATCACACTGAAATAAATAAGACTTCTCACCGGCATATTCGGACAAACTGTGGACTGATGCTCATATATGCTCAGTCTCGCATCCACGATAAACGATGCATCATTTCTGACCGAAAGTGAAATGCCGCCATCGTGAATCACTATCTCAACATCCTCCGGATTGTCATAGCTAGACCCATTCATTGCGTTATACAGCTGTAAGGCTCTTTCCTTATCCTGCATCAGCATACTGAAAACATCACTTTTGTACTCTCTGTTACCACTCATATAAAATCCTCCTTCATTTGAAAACACAAAAGCAGGAAATATCTGTGTGGTAAAACCCCTCTTATCCTGCTTTAAATAAAATAATGAAACATTTAAAAGCAAGAATTTCAGGGAATATGAAAAAAAATTAAGGTATTGAAGACCCTGCACGCCCTTATCGCCGGACGACATCTTATTATGCCTCACACATTTACAGAGCATATAGTCATATCTGTAATTAATGTGCCAACGACCGCACAGGTTGCTATAGAAAAACTGCTTTGTCTATATTTTATCATATGTGAAAGAAATAGCAAGCGGTTTATATTTTATTATATTGTTTTTGTTGTATATGCAACATATTTTTGGACAAAATTATAGTAATATTGTATTATAAATAATGAAATCAACATTCAAGAAAGAAGGACAAGAAATCCTATGGACAAGGTTTTCAAAATAGAAGATTTACGCCCTATCCGCGACGAGATGACCATCTCACGAAATTCAAGGCTAAGTGACAAAACACCCATAACCTGATTTTCTTATCGGAGATTATGCTGCAAAACATACCATATCAGAAGGTGATATGCTGGTAGTTCCTTCGAAAACACTCTGCGGAGTAACAACAGAAACCGGCTGTATTTACACCGAAATCATCATAAAAAAGGAGAACAACAATATGAACAAAATTATCAAATCAGGCGAGGTCATGAAGCTTAAGGATCTTATCTCATATGAGGATGGCAGTATCACGAACATTGATGTGGTAAGCAACGACACAATGAAATTCGTGCTTATGGCATTCGATGAGGGCACCGGTCTCACACCGCATCGCGCGCCTGGAAATGCAATAATTTTCGCACTCGAGGGCAAGGCTGTAATAGACTACGAGGGCAAAGATTACACAATCTCAGCAGGCGAAAATTTCCGTTTTGACAAAAACGGACTGCACAGCGTAACCGCTGACGGAAGGTTCAAGATGGGACTGCTTCTGGTGTTGTAGTAAAGCCTGCTTCACTCTTTTTTCAAATCCCATGCCCCTGCTTCCTAAGCACCGGCATGTTGTATATCTTCACCAAAAGCGGTATCACCATGATAAACCATACTATCGGCTCTGCCACTATCACTCCTGTATAGCCAAGCAGTGGCACAAGTGTGAATGCAATGACAATCTTTCCTACCATCTCAAGTGAGCTTGATACAAGCGGCGTAACTGTATCGCCCAGTGCCCTAAGTGCCGCCGCACATACATCATACAAAAATGTCGCTACAAGCCCTGCTATTATAATAAAAATATATGACACAGCCATTCCCATCAAAAATCCTATCATCAGATTGCTGAGTGTCGTGGTGGCTCCGACTGCTGCCAGTGAGTTTTCTCCCAGATATGATCCGACTATTCTCGTGTCAACTATACTGTATGTGAGCTGGAGTATATTTGCCATAAATATTGGAATGGCAAATGCCAGTATGAGTCTTGATGGTTTTCCTTTTGTAAGGTCTTTCATGTATGTATATCCTCGTATATTTCAAAATATTTTCATCAATATATTAGCAGATAAATTTTAAAATTCAATCTTTTTAATCGGTAATATAATCATTTCTGATCATACTAAAATATAAACAACAATATATAGTTTATATACGCAATAATTATACATATTAAATTTATATATATTATATTTACACGCATTGAATTTATACGTATCATATGTTATATTATATATATACTAAAGAAAGGTGGATAAAAATATGCCGATCAAACCAACTGAAATGGAACGTATAATACTTGCCGATGGGTGGATTTTCAAAAACCAAACCGGATCACATCGGCATTATATTCATCCTTCAAAGCCCGGAAAAGTAACTATTCCTTTTCATAAAGGCAAAGAACTGAACAAAATCACTGAAAATTCTATCCGTAAGCAAGCGGGAATCAAATAATCATAAGGAGGTATACTCATCATGTTATCAATATATCCGGCATGTTTTTTTAAGGAAGATAATGGATACTCTGTAATCTTTCCTGATTTAAATTATCTTGCAACACAAGGAGATACCCTTGAAGATGCTGTGGCCATGGCTGTTGATTGTCTTGCAGGATATCTGTATACGGCTAAGATGGATAATGAAAAATTTCCTAAAGCATCCAAATTATCTGATATCAATATTGACAGACTATCTGACGAATTAGACATAACAGGAACATATACCGATGCATTTACCAATATGGTTTCAGTAGATGTTAAGGCATATGCCAAAGAGCATTTCGATAAATCGGTCCGAAAAACCCTTACCATTCCGGCTTGGCTAAATACTGCTGCGCAGGAAGAGGGAATTAATTTTTCAAAAACACTGCAGGAAGCACTTATGTCAAAGCTTAAGGCTCATTAGATATCTGCATTATAATTCGGAGACATTATGAACAACGATATAAAATACAAGCTGGCCAATGCCATGAAGGAATGCATGTTTTCCTCTCCTGTCGAGAAAATTACGGTTAAGGAAATCTGCGACACATGTGGTGTGACCAGACAAACCTTTTACAGAAATTTTCAGGACAAATATGACCTGATAAACTGGTATTTTGATAAGATACTGATTGAATCCTTCCACCAGATGGGTGAGGGCAGTACCGTGTACGAAAGCCTTGTTAAAAAATTTGAATATATCCGGATGGAGCAACTTTTCTTTAAGGCTGCTTTTAAAAATGATGAGCAGAACAATCTAAAGGAGCATGACTTTGAGCTGATTCGTCAGTTTTATATTGACCAGATTGAGGGAAAAAGTCACCGGAAAATATCCGACAAGCTATTGTTCCAGCTTGAGATGTACTGTCAGGGCTCTGTCTTTATGACAACACAGTGGGTGCTTGGCAATAAAAACTTCACCCCTCAGGAGCTTGCCGGACTGCTCGCTGATGCTATGCCAAAGGAGCTTGCCGACGTGTTTCGCGAGGTAAACCTGATATAATTCAAGTAAAATATGTGGTTTTCGCCACCAATTTATAACAGAGTAAAAATCCGGGAATGCTGTCAATTGACAGTTCCCGGATTTTTACATCCCTGTAAGCTGTTGCAGAATTACATAATCTTACGGAAAAGAGCCTTCAAATCCTCAACACTTGCATCCTTTGGATTTCCAGGTGCACATGCATCCGCGTGAGCAGACTCTGCGAGGAAGTCTAAGTCATCCTCCTTAATAGCTTCAAGCTTTGTTGGGATTCCTACATCTACAGAGAGCTGCGCTACAGCATCGATTGCAGCCTTTCTGTACTCCTCTACAGACATATCATCTACGCCCTTTACTCCCATTGCGCGGGCGATTTCACGATATTTTTCGCCTGTACAGTCTGCATTGTACTCCATTACAATTGGAAGCATCATAGCACATGCTACTCCGTGTGGTGTATCATAAACAGCTCCGAGTGTATGAGCCATTGAATGAGCGATTCCAAGACCTACATTTGAGAATCCCATTCCTGCGATGTACTGTCCAAGAGCCATTCCCTCACGACCTTCTTTTTCATTGGCAACAGCACTTCTTAAAGACCTGGAAATAATCTCGATTGCTTTCAAATGGAACATATCAGTCATCTCCCAGGCTGCCTTTGTTGTATATCCTTCGATTGCGTGAGTCAGGGCATCCATTCCGGTAGATGCTGTCAGTCCTTTTGGCATAGAAGACATCATTTCCGGGTCAACCACTGCGATTACCGGCATATCATGTGAATCTACACATACAAATTTTCTCTTTTTCTCTACGTCTGTAATAACGTAATTGATCGTTACTTCTGCTGCTGTACCGGCTGTTGTTGGAACTGCAATAATCGGAACGCAAGGGTTCTTTGTCGGTGCAACACCTTCCAGACTTCTTACATCTTCAAATTCCGGATTTGCAATAATGATACCAATTGCCTTGGCTGTATCCATGGATGATCCTCCACCGATTGCAATAATATAATCTGCTTCTGCATCTTTAAATGCCTGAACGCCATGCTGCACATTCTCGATGGTCGGGTTTGCTTTAATATCAGAATAAATTTCATAAGCAAGTCCTGAATGATCAAGGACATCTGTCACTTTTCCTGTCACTCCAAATTTAATCAGATCTGGATCAGAACATACAAATGCTTTTTTGAATGCTCTTGCCTTTGCTTCATTTGCGATTTCCTGAATCGCACCTGCTCCATGATAAGATGTCTCATTTAACATAATTCTGTTAGCCATTGTAATCATTCTCCTTTTTTCAACAGATTCTTCCGGCAGACTATCCTGTCCGGTTTTTATGTCTTTATTTTAACAATTTGTTTTTCAAAATGGAAGTTACAATTTAGTATATCTGTAACATTTTCACAATTTTTTTACACTTTTCACTTTTTCTTTATACTATGTGAACGATAAATTTGTAGTTGTTGG
>OGKG01001680.1_pt1 | contig 25589 bp, 20 predicted proteins | sample 1572201 | NCBI WGS metagenome assembly OGKG01 (sample SAMEA2582146, study PRJEB24529) | metagenome | biome: Human gut stool | place: China | collected 2011 | reverse complement strand
AAATCTTTTTTTCACAGAAAAGTATGATTTCTATAAAGGAAAGGAAAAAACAGATTTTCTGTTTCATATTGATAAACTCAAAATAAAAAAGGGTGGGTTATATGTAATAAAGGGAGAAAATGGAAGCGGAAAAAGTATGTTTTTGAATTTACTGTTTGGAAACGTTAAATTATCTTTTTCACGAGGTGGGTTCATACTTACCGATGAAATGGATGAGGCAGCATTTTTAACCTATCCAATCTTTACAGTTGATGGAGATTTTATGAAAAACATGTATGAGATTCCTATTGATAAAGAACTTATGCATTTATTACAGGTAGATTTTTCGGATAAGGAAATTTTAAGCAATCCTGTGAATTTAAGTTACGGACAGCAGCAAAAACTTGCGCTGTTACGAGTTTTTGGCTTGAATAGCCCGATTCTTTTTTTAGATGAACCTTTGTCAAATCTGGATAAGAAAACACAGGAGAATGTGGTGGCATACATTCGGAAATTGAAAGGAGAAAAAACAATATTGGTTGTCATGCATAGTGATGAATTGGATGAGGCGGCAGACAGTGTAATATATATTGAAAATAAAAAATTAATACAAAAGTAGTAGGATATGAGTATACAAAAAGGCATATATTAATAGTGATATATGTCTTTTTTGGTGTCTGTATGAGACGGATTTGGGGATTTGCCTTATTTTTCTTTGGACTTGGAATGCTTACGATGCTTCTGATCGGGAATACACTGATCGGATGCTTTATAAGTGGAATCTGTCTGTTGGCAGGATATTACATGTTCTGCTGTTAGAAGAGATGGACGGAAACAGCGGGATAGAAGCCGGTATACAGAAAGGAAAACCGGCACAGATATGGATAAGAATAGAGACCGGTATACAGCAGGTAGATGTGTAAGTATGCCGATAAGACAAAAAAAGAGAACTGCATCAGCAGTTCTCTTAAGCGTCAAGACTAAGCTCTTTCAACTTTACCGGATCTCAAACAGGAAGCACATACATATAATTTTCTAGGTGTTCCGTTAACTTTGCAGCTAACACGTTTGATGTTTGATTTCCAAACTCTATTTGATCTTCTATGTGAATGGCTTACTTTAATTCCGTAATGATTGCCTTTTCCACAAACTGCACAATTTGCCATTTGCTTTGCACCTCCTCGCATCTTTCTAAGCCTATATGTAAGAACAGGCTCACAACATGATTTATTCTATCAGATAAAAACGGATATTGCAAGTAAAAATTAAAAAAAATATAAAAAATGTAAATTATGGCTAGGAATTTTCGGGAAAAGCGGTTATAATAGACACTAAACTAGCGTTATTATGTGTGAGAGAGAAGACGGGTTTGCCAGATGCTTTCTTACAAAAATAAAGAAAGGCATGGTTAATGAGTATGAATGGACAGATGGAAACCAAATTAGGTAAGGTTACAATAGACCCAGAAGTAATTGCATTATATGCAGGTTCTGTTGCAGTAGAGTGTTTTGGAATCGTGGGCATGGCTGCTGTCAATATGAAAGACGGACTTGTAAAGTTATTGAAGAAAGATTACCTGACACATGGTATTAACGTGTCTGTGAATGAAGAAAATAAAATTACAATCGATTTTCATGTGATCGTTTCTTACGGTGTGAGCATCAGTACCGTGACAGACAATCTGATCGAGACAGTCAGATATAAAGTGGAAGAGTTCACTGGAATGGAAATTGAGAAGATTAACATTTACGTTGAAGGCGTACGTGTAATTGATTAAGGAGGATTTAAAAGTGGAAGTCACTACAATAAATGCTGAACTTTTTGCCAAAATGTTTTTGGCAGGAGCTAACAACTTAGAGGCTAAGAAGGAATGGATCAATGAACTGAACGTATTCCCAGTTCCGGACGGAGACACGGGAACGAATATGTCAATGACGATCATGTCAGCGGCAAAAGAAGTTGCAGCGATCGAGAATCCAACAATGGCTTCATTGGCAAAAGCAATTTCTTCCGGATCATTACGTGGGGCAAGAGGTAACTCAGGTGTTATCTTATCCCAGTTATTCCGTGGATTTACAAAAGTGATCGCAGAATATGATGAACTGAATGTACAGATTATTTCAGATGCTTTCCAGAAGGCAACTGAGACTGCATACAAGGCAGTTATGAAGCCGAAGGAGGGAACCATTCTTACAGTCGCAAAGGGAATGTCTGATAAAGCGGCTGAGTTAGGTGAGGAGACAGATGATCTTGCTTATTTCTGTGAGGAGATTTTAAAAGAAGGTGACCATGTATTAAGCAAGACACCGGATATGCTTCCTGTTTTAAAACAGGCTGGTGTTGTGGATTCCGGCGGACAGGGACTTATGCAGGTGTTAAAGGGAGCATTTGATGCTCTTATGGGAAAAGAAGTTGATTATACGATCGAGACAGCTTCTACAGGAAGCAGCAGTCAGGGTACTTCTTCTAATTCTTATATTGATGCACAGGCAGAGCAGGAGATTACATTTACTTACTGCACACAGTTTTTAATTATGTTAGAGCATCCTTTTACAGAGAACCAGGAGACAGAGTTTAAGAGCTACTTAGAGTCTATCGGTGATTCGATCGTTGTAGTTGCGGATGATGAGATCGTGAAAGTACATGTACATACCAATGATCCAGGTATGGCAATGCAGAGAGGACTTACTTACGGAAGCCTTACAACGATCATCATTGAGAACATGCGTTTAGAGCGTGATGAGAAGATTTCTGCAATGAAGGAAAAAGAGATGCAGAGTACTGCCAATGCTGAGAATGAGATCAAAGCAGCAGAAGAGAATGAAGCTGCAGTTCCAGCAGAGGAAAAGGAAATGGGCTTTATCTCCGTAAGCATCGGAGAGGGAATCAATGAGATTTTCCGCGGTCTTGGTGTAGATTACATCATCGAGGGCGGACAGACCATGAACCCAAGCACAGAAGATATGCTGAATGCAATTGAAAAAGTGAATGCAAAGAATATCTTCATCCTTCCGAATAATAAGAACATTATCATGGCAGCAAACCAGGCAGCTTCCCTGACAGAAGATAAGAACATTATTGTGATCCCAACAAAGACAATTCCGCAGGGCATCACAGCTCTTGTCAACTATATCCCGGACAGCACACCGGAGGATAATGCAGAGCGCATGAGCGAGGAAATCCAGCTTGTCAAAACAGGTCAGGTGACTTATGCAGTTCGTGATACCGTGATCGATGATAAAGAGATCAAGCAGGACGACTACATGGGAATCGGCGATAAGGGAATTCTCTCTGTTGGTACAGATATGGAGAAAACGGTTCTTGAGATGATCGGCGAGATGATCGACGAAGATTCTGCTATTTTAAGTATTTATTATGGCGAAGACATGAACGAAGATTCTGCGAATGAAATTGCAGAGAAAGTGGAAGAGGAATATCCGGATGTAGAAGTGGAAGTACACTTCGGTGGACAGCCAATTTACTACTACGTGATTTCTGTAGAATAATATTTGTTGTATGAGACTGGATTCTTCTATTAAAGAGATAAAAGGGATCGGAGAAAAAACGGCTGATCTCTTTCGAAAAATTAATATTGAGACAGTCCGCGACTTAATTTCCTATTTTCCGAGAACTTATATCCAGTTCCCGGAAATCAAACATCCAGAGGAAGTCGTGGAGGGAGAGACTGCAGCGGTACTCGGACAGATCCGGCAGACGCCGGTTGTGAAAAGAGTGCGCAGCATGCAGATCACGGTAACTTCAATTGCCGGAATCGGAAAGCGTTTAGAACTTGTCTGGTTCCGGCTTCCTTATATAAAAAACAGCCTTCATCCGGGGCAAAGCTATGTTTTTTATGGAAAAGTGCAGCATAAGAACGGAAGGTTTTGCATGGAACAGCCGGCAATCTATACACCGGAAAAATACGAAGCTATGGAACATCTGCTGCTTCCGGTTTACAGTCTGCCAAAAGGATTGTCGAATCAGCTTGTGTTAAAGGCAGAGCGTGCGGTGTTAGAGGAAGAGTATTTATTTCGTGACTATCTGCCGACTGAGTTAAGGGAAAAACATCAGCTCTGTGAGTATAATTATGCAATCAAGCAGATCCATTTTCCAGACAATATGGAAACGCTGATTGAGGCAAGAAAACGGCTTGTGTTTGACGAACTCTTTTTATTTATCTTAAACCTGCAATATCAGAAAGAAAAAAAAGAAAAAGAGAAAAATCAGTTTTCGTTCCGGTCGGATGATTTTGTGGAGCAGTTGATCGAAAAACTGCCGTATAAGCTCACAAATGCCCAATTGCGGGCATTGTCAGAGGTCCGGGCGGACATGCGGAGTGACTACGTTATGCAGCGCCTGATTCAGGGAGATGTCGGTTCCGGAAAGACGATTATTGCGTTTTTAGCGATGGCGGACACTGCGCACAATGGCTGTCAGTCTGCAATTATGGCACCAACGGAGGTTCTTGCAAGACAGCATTACGAATCATTTCAGAGCATGTGTGAGATATTCGGACTGGATTTTCCTGTGATTCTTATCACGGGTTCCATGACTGCAAAACAGAAAAAACTGGCATATCAGGAGATCTTAGATCACCCGGATGCGCTGATCATCGGAACACATGCGCTGATACAGGAAAAAGTGATCTATCAGAATCTTGCGCTTGTGATCACAGACGAGCAGCACCGGTTTGGCGTAAAGCAGCGTGAAACCTTTTCGGAAAAAGGAACAAAGCCGCATATTCTCGTCATGAGTGCGACACCAATTCCACGGACGCTTGCTATTATTTTATATGGTGATCTGGATATTTCGGTGGTGGATGAGGTGCCTGCAAAGCGTCTGCCAATCAAAAACTGTGTGGTGGACACAAGGTATCGCCCGAAAGCATATCAGTTTATCGAAAAGGAAGTGGCTGCCGGACATCAGGCATATGTGATCTGTCCGTTGGTGGAAGAGAGCGAGAATATGGAGGCAGAGAATGTCACAGACTATGCGAAGCGTTTGAAAGAGGAACTGCCGGATACGATTGAAATCGGACTTTTGCATGGACAGATGAAACCTGCGCAGAAAAATGACGTTATGGAACGGTTTGCAGCAAATGAGATACAGGTGCTCGTATCGACTACAGTTGTAGAAGTTGGGGTGAATGTTCCGAATGCAACGGTCATGATGATTGAAAATGCAGAGCATTTTGGACTTGCACAGCTTCATCAGCTCCGAGGACGTGTCGGACGTGGAGATGCACAATCTTATTGTATCATGGTAAACTGCAGTGATTCCAAGGAATCACAAAAGCGTCTCGATATTTTAAATAAATCGAATGACGGATTCAAGATTGCAAGTGAAGATTTGAAGCTGCGCGGACCGGGTGATTTCTTCGGTATCCGACAGTCCGGAGAGATGCAGTTTGCACTTGCGGATATTTATCAGGATGCATATATCATGCAGCGGGCGAGTGAGGAAGTTGCTGATATCCTTGGCAATGACCCGGAGCTTTCGCAGGAAGACCATAAAAATCTGAAAGATTATCTCGAACTATTTCTGGCAGACCAGAGAAACAAATTGAATTTATAAGATAAAACAGAAAATAGAAAAATACAAAAGTGCAAGGAAAAAGAGCCCCGAATCATTTCGAGACTCTTTTTTCGACAACACGGAAAATGCTTTTCCGGAAAATTTATTTTCGGGAAATTCTATTTCCCTGCCATCTGCTGCTCCTGTGCTTCAATCATTTTCTTAACCATATAGCCGCCGACAGAACCATTCTGTCTGGAAGTTAAGTCACCGTTGTATCCATCTTTTAATGGTACTCCGAGTTCGCCTGCCACCTCATAGTTGAAGCGGTCTAAGGCACTTTTTGCTTCTGGAACGGCTGCTTTGTTAGATGAACGATTTGACATAGTTAGGTCCTCCTTTGTTTTTCGAAGAAAAATGCGACTGCCCTTGCAGGAGCAGAGGACATTTCCTCCTTTGTTTTTCGAAATCATTTGTAGTTGTGCTCTGGTTTATTTTAAGAACATTCAAAAATTTCTTTTTGTTTGTTCAGTGATAGTATATGATTTTCCGGTGGAAATACACATGCAGTTTTTTGCAATAAAACCAATTATTTCATTGAAAATAAAAATAACTATGTAAGCGCTTACAAATTTATGCTTACAAATGCTGCCGGGGATTCTTATGAAAAATTGAAACAAATATTTGTCGAACTCATGGATGCTATGTTAAAATATCAGGATGAGACTTGTTTACTCAAATTGTTCTATTACACATTCGCTTTGCTCATCGAAGAAGTTTATAAGGAAGTGCAGAAAAATGAAACGATATTTTGATTTTGACATGAATGATTATAAAGAAAAAAAGTGTAATTTTCATTCTCATACAGTGCGTTGTCAACATGCGACTGGAGAGGAACGTGAATATGTGGAGCAGGCAATCAGCGAAGGATTTGAGATGCTTGGATTTTCGGATCATTCCCCTTATTTATTCAAAAATGGATACGTTTCGCATATCCGGATGGAAATGTCAGAACTTGAGGGATATGTCAATACGATCGAAGCTTTGAAGAAAGAATACAGGGATGATATTACTATTTTCCTCGCGCTGGAAATGGAATATTTTCCGGGGATTTTTGAGCCGACGATTGAAGAAATCAGACAGTATCCAATGGATTACCTGCTATTGGCACAGCATTTCTTCTATGAAAATGAACGTTTTATCAGTGTAAGGCAAAACTGGACGGACGAAATGCATCTGAAAAGCTATGTAGATCTGCTGACAAATGCGCTGGATACCGGGTATTTTAATATGGTGGCACACCCGGATATCGTAAACTTCACCGGAGATGAAGCATTGTATACAAAGTACATGAAAAAGCTTGCAGACAGATTAAAAGAGGAGCAGATTCCAATTGAAATTAATGTGAATGGTTTCCGGGAGTTGTGCAATTATCCGGATCGCAGGTTTGTGAAGATTGGTGCAGAAAATGGCAATGAGTTTATCATTGGAGTAGATGCACATAATCCAGAGAACTTTCATGATCTTGCTTCTTATCAGGGCTGTATCAAAATGGCGGAAGATTTTGGCGGCAGGGTATTCTGGAAATAAGAAAGGTGTTCTGGAAATAAAAAAATAGCAGGTTCTAATGAACCTGCTGTTTTTTAGTCTGAAATCAGTGTCAAACCCGAAATGTCCGGGTGGATTGTAAGAGAATAATTTGTGTAATAAACAACAAATCCCGGTGCAGCGCCATTCGGTTTTTTGACATTTTTCTTCTGCAAGTAATCAATCTCCACTTTTTCATCTTCGCGTCCCTTGGAATAATATCCGGCGAGCATGCCTGCTTCCTCAAACACGCGGTCCGGCAATTCTTCATTGTTGGATTTTACGATGACGTGGGAACCAGGCATTCCTTTTGCATGAAACCACCAGTCATTTCCGGTTGCAAACTTGAAAGTAAGTTCGTCGTTCTGATAATTATTTTTTCCAACATAAATATCGTAACCGTCGGTAGAACGGTAGTGGAACGGCTTGCTTTTGATCTTTGCTTTTTTATCCGTTTTTTTGCGCTTGATATAGCCGTATTCAATGAGCTCTTCCTTGATCTGCACAAGATCGTCTTCGGTGAGCGCAATATCCAACGCTGTGGAGATACTTTCGAGATGCGCAATCTCTGTTTTCGTTTCCTCGGTCAATGTAGTAAGTGCCTCGTAAGTACGTTTTAATTTGTTGTATTTGTCAAAGTACTTTTGTGCGTTGCCCTTGGCGTCTAACTGGGAATCCAGAGGAATTGAGATCATCTCATTCGTGTAATAATTCAATGCATCCAGTTTCTTTGCACCTTCCGCTAAACCGTAGCCATAAGTGTGGATCAGTTCGCCATAGACTTTGTATTTTTCCCTTTTTTCAGTGTCTTTTAACTGCTTTTCCTGCAACTGGTATTTTTTGCGGTTGCGGTCTAATGCGGTGGAAACAATCTTTCTTAAGTCTACAGATTTTTGCCGGATTCTTGTATACACGTTTTTGGAAGCGTAATATTCCTCTAATACCTGTGAGACAGAATCAAATTCTTTCGCTTCATAGTCTGCAAACTGCGTGAGTTCGATACAGGAAAAATCGACTGGTTCCTTTCCATTAAAAACAATGTTTGGCTGGTAGTCGTGATTTTTTACATCATCCGCGATCCACGAGAGATTGTTAAATAAATGTTTCTTGCCGTCATCATCCAATGAATCCACAGGCATATCTCCGTCAATGGAACTGCGGTGGCAGATCTCGGAAGCAATCAGCGGACTAAGTCCGGTGAAAGAGGAGTAGAGCGCTTTTGTAATAGAAGTCGGTTTCCTCATCACGACATCCATAAAAGCTTCCTCGGTCACTTCCAACGGATTCAGACAATCCTCCTGCGTGGCCGGGATACAATAGTCGCGTCCAGGGAGAACCTCACGCAGAGAACTCATCATGGAAGAGATATGCTTGATGCTGTCAATAATCTTTCCGTCACTGTTGCAGAAAATAATATTACTGTGCTTTCCCATGAGCTCTACAATCAGAGTTTTCTGGCAAAGATCTCCCATTTCATCTAAGTGTTCAATATCAAAATGGATAATTCGCTCCATATGTGGCTGATATATCTTTACAATCCTTCCGTTTGCAATATGCTTGCGCAGTACCATACAGAAATTCGGCGCAGTCATAGGACTTGGTTTGTTCTGATCCGTCAGATAAAGGAATGGAAGCGATGCGCTTGCGGACATGGCAAGCCGGAACTGTCCATTGCTTCCTTTACAGGTAAAGAGCAGTTCGTCATTTTCCGGCTGTGCGATCTTACTGATCTTTGCATTTAAAATTGTCTGGTTTAATTCATATACGATATTGGAAATCACAAATCCATCAAGAGCCATTTTGTGTACCTCTTTTATTCTGAATAATCTGGATAATTGCAATGCTGTGGATGAGTCTGCATAAGCTGCGGTTATCCATAAAAATCTGCCTGATATTACCTGGCACATGGTTCATTATAACGGATTCTACGAAATCTGCATAGATGCAATATACAATTTTAAAAGACGTATGGCGTATTCTCTCTGCTGTGTGGTACAGCGGGAAAGAATGTGTACGATAGCAAGTTCATCATCTTCCTGACGTTTTGCTTCTTCGTCCGTCTGTTCGCCGAACATCATATAATCAAGGCTGATATCAAGGCAGTCGGAAATAGCAAGCATGGTTTCAGTAGACATTCCACAGGTGCCGCGTTCAATATCGGAGCAGTATTTTGGCGCGCGGTCGATCCGCTCGGCAACTTCATCCTGTGAAAATCCTAACTGGATTCTCTTTTTCCGGATACGTTCTCCAACAGCTAAGCGGTCATAGGCATCTCTTTTTCGGTTCATAAAAATCCCCTTTCTCTCAGGTGTATTGTTTGTAATTCTCTGTATCATATTCTTGCGAATAAAGGGTAGAAATAGAACACAATGGAAACGTAATTTAAGAGTGCGTTTAAAAAGTGATTTATGAATACGTTATAAATGTGATAATGAACAAAAAAATGAAAAGATAAGAGCGAAAACTGTAAGTTTCTTCTGTTGACATAATCAAATGATGTGTGTAATATAAAGATTGTTTAAAACACGAATATAAAATATGTTTAAAACATACAGGATGAAGTTATGAAGAACAGAAGAAATCAGAAAAATCTTATTTGGAAAATATTATTAATTACTTTTGGCATCGTTCTTGCCGTATGTCTAATTATCATTGGAATCCAAAAATATCAGCAGAAAAAGCAACAGGAATATTACGAGGCTTTACTGGAACAGGAAATGGAGCAGGCTCCGTCAACTGAGGAAGCAGTACAGCCGGAAACGGAAGAAACGCCGGACATTTTAAAAAGCCTTGGAATTGAAATACCACAAAAAGACATTGATTTTGCAGCTTTGCAGGAAGAGAACAGCGATGTGTATGCATGGATTTATGTGCCGGGAACCAATGTCGATTACCCGGTATTACAGCATCCAGAGGATGATACCTATTATCTGGAACACAATATGGACGGATCAAAAGGGCTTCCGGGCTGCATTTACTCGGAGAGCGTGAACACGAAAGATTTCACCGATCCGAATACTGTTTTATACGGTCATAACATGAAAAACGGAAGCATGTTTGCATCTTTACATAATTTTGAGGATCAGCAGGTGTTTGAGGAGAATCCTTACTTCTATATCTATACGGAAGATAAAACTTATGTATATGAGATTTTTGCCGCGTATAAATACAATGCAATTCATCTGATTTACAACTTTGATCTGGAGAATCCGGAAATTTTCCAAAACTATCTGGATCAGATCTTTGAGATCCGGGATATGAATGCGAACATCAGGCAGGATGTTATGGTCAATGCGGACAATCATATCGTGACATTATCCACCTGTGTTTCCGGTGAGAAAAACATGCGTTATCTTGTACAGGGAGTTTTACTGAATGAATAAACAAAATAGTACAGAGCAGACAAAAAAACAACAGAAAACATGGATAAAAATCATAAAGATCGTGGGAATTGTACTGATATGCCTGATCCTTTTTGTACTTATCGTATTTGGAGTGCTAAGGGCACTTGGAAAAAGTGGAATCAGAAAAAATATTTCCGGCGAAGCACCGGTACTCGAATCCACGGAATCAACCGAAGAGGGCTGGCAGGACGGATGGATCCGCTATAATGGTCAGATCTATGCCTACAACGAAGATATCATGACATTTCTCGTCATGGGTGTTGACAATGACGATGTTGTAAAAAAGGCAAAAGACGGTCTGAGTGGCGGACAGGCTGACGCAATGTTTCTGGCAGTCATGAATCCGCATGATAAATCTGTTTCCATTATTGCGGTCAACCGCAATGCGATGGCGCTTGTGGATGTCTATGATGAGGATGGCGTTTACATGGGACAGTATACCAAGCAGATCACTTTACAGCACGGTTATGGTGACGGCATGGAATTAAGCTGTGAGCGGAGTGTGGCGGCAGTGTCGAGACTTTTTTACAATCTTCCAATCAGTGGTTATGCGGCGATCAACATGGGAGCAATCCCGGCTTTAAACGATGCTGTTGGCGGCGTACAGGTGACGGTTTTAGATGATGTCATATACCCGGAATACGATATGGATCTCCATCAGGGAGATGAAGTGACGCTGACCGGACATCAGGCTTACTGGTATGTGCGCGGAAGAAATGAAAATGTGTTTAACAGCTCTTCCCTGCGTTTAGAGCGTCAGAAACAATTCCTGACCACGTTTATTGCACAGGCAAAAAACAAGGCGGTTTCCAATCCGTCAATTGCGGTGGATTTATACAACACCATATCCAAATACATGGTGACAGACATTGACATTACGAAATTTACATACCTCGCTTCGGAGGCTTTAGGATACAACTTCGATATCAACCATTTATACACCATGCAGGGTGAGACACTGATGGGTGATAAATACGAGGAGTTCTATGTTGATGATGATGCTTTATACCAGCTTATCATTGACGTTTTCTACGAACCGGTAGAGTCAGATATTAAGTAAGGATTTTCCTTATTTAATATAGAAACCACATGGAATACGTGAGGAAAGGAGGAACACAAGTTATGAAGAAAAAAATCGCAGTCGTACTTACAGCATTAATGGTTATGGCTATGGGAACAACAGTTTTTGCTGCAACAAGCCCAACAACCAAGACATCTGAGACAACTACAACTGAGGCTACAGCTTACGCTAACGTTACAGTAGCAGCAGATGGCGTCGTTATTGACGGTGTAGCTTCTACAGCAGCTCCAACTGTAAAAGCTGTTACAACAGCTCAGGTAGAAGCAGCTCAGACACAGGCAGCTGCAACAGTAGCTCCTACAGCTAAAGTGTTACAGATGATCGATGTAACTCTTCCTGTTTCTTTCGAGAAAGCACAGTTAACATTCGCTGTTAACGGTGTAACAGCAGGACAGAAAATCGCTGTTTTACATCAGAAACATGACGGAAGCTGGGAAGTAATCAACCCGGATTCAGTTGGAAACGGAACTGTAACAGCTACATTTACATCCCTTTCTCCAATCGCATTTGTTGCATACAATGCATCAGCTCAGACAGGAGAAACAACACCAGTTTTACCAATTATTGCACTTATCTGTGTAGCAGGTATCGCAGTATGCGGAACAAAAGTTAAATTTAACAACTAATTTTATGAATCTTAAGATTTATAAAAAGAAAAGAATGAACATGTGGTAGTCCCTGCAAAAGCAGGAATAACAGGCGGTCTGTGTCATGCAGACCGCCGAAAAAAGAAACTGACAGGATGAAGTAAAATGAAGCATGCATTAATAATCACAACGATTAGCGGATTTGTGCCGCAATTTGAAATGAATGATGTGAGAATCTTACAGGAAAACGGTTATACCGTTCATTATGCATCTGATTTTGAAAATCCTATTTACAATATTGATCAAACCCAGTTAAAAAGAGACGGACTGATCCTGCATCATATTGATATCCGAAAAAGTCCGTTTCAAATAACAAAAAATATAAAAGCATTTATACAGTTAAAACAGATTATAAGAACAGAACAGATCGAGCTGGTGCACTGCCACAATCCAATGGGAGGCGTGGTAGGAAGGCTTGCGGCGAAGGCTTCCCGGAGAAAACCGTATGTTGTATACACGGCACATGGATTTCATTTTTATGAGGGAGCACCGAAGAAAAACTGGCTGCTTTATTATACAGCAGAAAAGTTTTTAGCGCATTTGACAGACCGGCTGATCACGATTAACAAAGAAGATTATGAGAGAGCAAACCGCTTTCGTTTAAAAAAGCATGGGCGTGTGGAGCAGATTCCGGGCGTCGGTGTGAATATAGATAAATTCCGGAGAAGACCGGAAATAAGAGACAGTAAAAGAGAAGAATTAAACATTCCGCAGAACGGATTTCATATCGTTTCCGTTGGAGAATTAGTTGAAAATAAAAATCACGCAGTCATCATAGAGGCTTTAGCAAGATTAAAAGACGAAAACATTTACTATAGCATTTGCGGAAAAGGTCCTTATCGGACAGCTTTAGAGCAGTTGATTCAAAAATATCATCTTGAAAAGCAGGTACGTTTATTAGGTTATCGCAATGATATCCATGAAGTGTTGCAGAGCGCGGACTGCTTTGCATTTCCTTCGAAAAGGGAAGGACTTGGGATTGCTGCGATCGAGGCACTTGCGTGTGAAGTCCCGGTAATTGCGTCGGATAACCGCGGCAGCAGAGAGTACATGCGTCATTTAGAAAATGGAATTGTCTGCAAAGCAGAAAATACAGAGGATTTTGTGCATGCCATTCTTCGCATGGAGCAGTCTGAGGATTTGCGGGACAAAATGGGGAAACAGGGAAGAAAAACAGCAGAAAAATTCAGCATAAAAGCGACAGATAAAATAATGCGCCGTGTGTATCACGAGATCAGCGAGACGCAGGAAAGAAAGCGATAACAGCGTATGGGGGCAGAGTTTGAAAAAAGTGTCTCTGTGATCATGGGAGTTTACAACCAGTGGAACAGAGAGGCACTGCAAAAAGCAGTAAAGTCCATATTAAACCAGACAATGACAGATTTCGAATTCATCATCTATGATGACGGATCTGATCCGCAGGTTGCTGGTTACATCCGGGAATTAGAAAAGCTTGACGAGAGGATTGTCCTGATTGGAAAAGAGGAGAATCACGGTCTGGCTTTTTCCTTAAATATGTGTATTGGTGCAGCAAAAGGAAAATACATAGCCCGCATGGATGCGGATGACGTTGCACTGCCACAGCGTCTTCAGGTGCAATACGATTTTATGGAACAGCATACAGAATACGCGTGGTGTGGATGCAATGCGTCGCTGTTTGATGAAAATGGTGTGTGGGGAGAACGGAAAATGCCGGAAATCCCGACGGATAAAGATTATCTGCCATTTTCACCATTTATTCATCCAACTGTCATGTATCGCAGACAGCTCTTTGAAGAAAATGAGGGCTATCATGTTTCCAAGGAAACATTGCGCTGCGAAGATTACGAGATCTTCATGCGCCTGCACCAGCTTGGGTATCAGGGGTATAACATTCAGCAGTCTTTATTTCAATACCGGGAGGATAAGCAGTCTTTCCAGAAAAGAAAATTCAAGTTCCGGCTCAACGAGGCAAGACTGCGTTATCGGAATTTCAAGGCAATGAACCTTCTGCTGCCGTTTGGGTGGCTTTATGTGATACGGCCGGTCATAGGAGGTCTTATGCCGCCGGGAATGACCGCATGGCTGAAACGGAGTGAGACGTGGCTGAAATCTCACAGCATGAAATTCAACCAAAATGCATTCAAACAGGAAAAGGACAGGAAGCGATTGGAGTACAGTTATGAGTCAGACAGACCGCAGAGAACGGAGACTACGATCTTATAAAGAGATACGTTCGGAAAAAGAAGTCTATATACAGGTGCTTGCGCCCTCTGTCTATGAATTCGTACTCTGGGTGTTAAGAGAGGCAGAGCAGAGTGGCAAAAAACGTCTCTACTTTCTTGCAAGAGACGGCTATCAGATGTATCTGACGGCGCAGTATCTCTGTAAATTGTATCAACTTGATATAGAGTGCCGTTATCTGAAAGCATCCCGTTATGCGGTAAGAGTTCCGGAATATCATCTTCTGGGAGAAAAATGTCTGGATCGTATCTGTGTCGGTGGAATCGATGTTACGTTTGAAAAAATCATGCAGCGTGCGGCACTGACACGGGAAGAAGGAGAGGCAATCGCAGCACTTTCCGGCTATCTGGAAGATTACCGGAAAGTGATCAATTATCATGAAGTAATGCAGTTGAAGGAGAAGCTTCGGCAGATTCCGCTTCTTTTTCATTACATTGAGCAACATTCCAAAGAAGCATCGCAGACAGCTATCGGTTATCTGGAACAGGAAGGACTGTTGGAATCCGTTCCTTATGCACTTGTGGATAGCGGCTGGATTGGAACAATCCAGCAGAGTATCAAGCATCTGTTATGGATAAAACAGCCGGGCAGAGAGGTTGAGGGATATTATTTCGGTTTATATGAGATCCCGCAGGGAGAGATGAAGGAATATTATCACAGCTTTTACTTTTCTCCATGGGGTGAGATCCGGCGGAAAGTACATTTTAGCAACAGTCTTTTTGAGGCAGTGTTTTCTGCACCGGAAGGAATGATATTATCTTATGCCATGCAAGATGACAATGGAAACGTGACTTACATTCCGGTTGCAGACAGCCGGGAAAACTTGAATCAGGAGCGGATCAGACAGTACATCTGCTGGCTGGAACAGTTTCTGAAACATCAGGGGATGCAGGCAAAGACAGGCAGTGACAGCAGTTCATCAGGAAAATTGACAGAACAGAATTGGAAAAACCTGCCGGAACCGGACGGAAAGCTTGTAGAGCAGCTTTTGTCGCAATTTATGGGAAACCCGACACAGTTTGAGGCAGAGGCATACGGAAGCCTGCTTTTCTCGGATGATGTGAGAGAGGATAATAATCAGAAAGTGTCTGCAGATTTTTCAGAGCAGGAGATCAAAAACCATCATTTGCTCAACCGTCTGCTCATCATGACAGGCATCCGGAAAAAGGTACTCCATGAGAGTGCGTGGATCGAGGGCAGCATCGCAACGTGCGGAACATTGAATGAGAGAGGCAGAGTGAGAAACCGCTGGCATGCAGTTTTTTATAAATATGTGATCTATCTGCGCAAATGGCTGAAACAAAATCTGATTCATGGCAGGTAAATTACAGCCTGAATCAGATTATCAGATTGCAGAAGAAATTGACCGCAAAGTCTAGAAGATAAAGCTCAAAAGAAAATAGAGAAGAAAAAAAAGACAGGAAATTACAGTCGTGAGAAAGAATAAGGAAGAACTGAAACAATATTATTTTGTCATCAAACAACTGGTGGACAGAGAGATCAAAAGAAAATATGCGAGGTCTTTTCTCGGAGTCATCTGGAGTGTGTTAAATCCGCTGATGACCATGGCAGTTATGTCCATGATCTTCAGTACAATCTTTAAACGTACGATTGAAAACTATCCAATCTACTATCTGACCGGAACGATTTTCTGGCAGCTTTTTTCCGGCGCGACAAACTCCGCAATGACGGCGCTCGTCGATAACCGGACGCTGCTGTTAAAAGTAAAACTTCCGAAACAGACATTTGTTCTGGCAAGGATCTATACCGCACTGACCAACTTCGGATACACCTGCGTTGCCTATGTGCTCATGCTCGTCGTATTTCAGATCAAAATCAGCCCGACGATGTTACTGTTTCCAATCGATGTATTTTTCTGCCTGCTGTTCTCCATGGGAATCGGGTACGTACTCTCGATCCTATACGTGTTTTTTGCGGACATCAAATACTTGTATTCGATCGTCCTGACGCTCTGGATGTACATGTCGGCGATCTTTTATCCGTATGAGAGCACAACGCTGATGATGCAGAAAGTCATCGGAAGCAATCCGGTGTTTGTATACATTGCATTTGCGAGGGACTGCGTCATGTATCAGAAATGGCCGGAGACGGATTTATGGATCAAGATGATCGTGTGGGGCATTGCAAGTTTTCTGATCGGTTACTATGTGTTCTCGAAAAAAGAAAACAATGTGATGCAGAAAATCTAATGGTTATATACAGAAGAAAAAATCCGTGAAGGAACAGTACAGGGAAAAAGCAGAGATTGGAGTGAAGATACAAAAGTGAGATTAAAAATCTGGGAAAAATGGAAAAGGATAATACTCCGGGGCACATTCTTTGTGTTGGCAATCGGAATGCCTTGGGAAATCCGTGCGGAAAATGCAACGGTCACGTTCGGATCTAATTATTATACGGCAACCGACAATGAGACATTTCCAATCGGCGTATACCTGAACGGGGATTCGAAGATCGGAACCTATGAGGTCAAAATATCCTACGATAACAGGCGTCTGGAGTACACCGGGGGTGGTGATTCCGAGGAAAACGGAGTTATCACGTTAAGTGGAACCGGAGTCAATGCGCAGGTCAAATACATGTTAAAGTTCCGGACACGAAGCGGTGGAACGGCAGATATAAAAATAGAGAGTGCAGTGATTCACACTACAGGAGAGAATGCAGAAGAGTTTGATTTGGCAACTCTGGCATCCACCTATGTCACGATTTCCGGTGAAGATACGGTTGGGAATGCTCCGCAGGAGGAAAGTCAGGAGACGGAAACTGAAGAAGAGAATCCGGTTTCGGATATTCCGACAGTGATGGAAGTGCCAGTGGAAGAGCAGACCTACTATCTGGTGGATCTCTCCCAGTACACGCCGGAGAACATCGATTTCCAGTATGATACCGGAACCATCACCTATCAGGGAACAGAAGTAGCTGCATATCTGTCAGCAAATGGAGATATCAGTTTTGTGTATCTGGCGGACAATCAAAAAAACCTTTACCTGTACGCTTACAGCAGTGAAAAAGATAAACTGTATCCCTGCAATTCCATCACAGTCAACGGAGAAAAATATTACTTCATGTCTCCGTATGTGTGCAGCGAGTGGCCGCAGGAACTGACACTTGACATCATCCAGAGCGAATCCATCGTCTATGCGATAGATATGGAAGGTCAGACCGGATTTTATAAGATCACGACCGGAAATAAGCTGGAAACCTGGAATCCGAATGAAGGGCAGGAGAACTTTCAGAATCAGATGAAAATATTAATCATCATTCTGGCTGTGACATTAGTGATCATGCTTCTTGCAATTCTTCTGGTTATCCATATGGATAAAAATAAACAGAGGCAGGATGGTAGATCTGTATCCGGGAAAACAAACAATCGGATTAAAACCAGAAAAAACAAATTAAAACAAGGAGAATCCGAAACTTCCTCTGACATAAATGCGGCAGATGATTTTGAGATAGAAGATCTGGCACTGGATATCTCCGAGGAGGAGATCCGTGCATGGCGGGCGGAACTGGAACAGTCTGACGGAGATGATAATTCACCCAATAAAAAGAATTCTGATGGACAAAATGCTGCTGAAAAGTATTCCAATACGGCTGTGCCGGAGGAACGTGCAGGAGAGGAGCCTGTCATTGCAGTGAAGGATGTCACGATGCAGTTCCGGATTGCAATGAACAATGTCTCCGGTATCAAAGAGTATGTGATCCAGCTTTTGAAAAAACAGATCAGTTACCGGGAACTGCTTGCGTTAGATCATGTGTCGTTCAATGTATACAAGGGCGAAGTGGTAGGAATTATCGGAACCAATGGTTCCGGTAAAAGTACTCTTCTTAAAATTGTGTCCGGAGCTTTAAAACCGAGCAGCGGCGAAGTGCAGTGCGACCGCCGGAAAGTGCAGCTGCTGACGCTTGGAACCGGTTTTGATGTGGAACTGACCGCAAAGGAAAATGTGTACTTAAACGGCGCTATCATCGGTTATTCCAAAGAATTTATCGATTCCAAATATGACGAGATCGTCAGGTTCGCAGAACTTGAAGGCTTTATGGAAGAGAAAGTAAAAAACTTTTCCTCCGGTATGGTCAGCCGTCTTGGCTTTGCAATCGCAACAATCGGCGAAACCGCAGAGATCCTTATTTTAGATGAGGTGCTTTCGGTCGGGGATGAATTTTTCCGAAAGAAGAGTTTGAAGCGTGTGAAAGAGATGATCCACGGAGGAAGTACGGTGCTGCTGGTGTCGCATAGTATGGGTACGATCTTGGAAAATTGTGACCGGGTGGTCTGGATCGAAAAAGGAAAAATGAAAATGTGCGGTGAGCCGAAGGTGGTTTGCGAGGCTTATCGGAAGATGAATGAAGGAAAATAATATGGAGGAGATTTTGATGAAAAAAATAACCGTGATATTGCCTATATATGAAGTTAAGGGAAGAACAAGTAAGTGTTTAGATAGTATTCTTAAACAAAAAGATGTTGAAATTCTTTGTATTTGTTATGATGATATGGTAGAGGAACAGGTTAATGAACTTGATTATGATAACAAAATTGTTGTAAAAAAGGTTAATAACTTAAAAGGAATTTTTGAGTTTGTAAACGGAGAATACGTTACAGTAGTAAATTCAGACGATTATTTATTGCCAAATATGTATGAAAAAATTTTACAGTTGAATAAAACTGGTGATGTAGATATTATTAAGACTTCGTTTTTTGAACTAAAAGAATGTGAAGAGATGGATAATTTGAGTAATTATTTAAACCATCAAAATGATTCTGTAAAAATTATAGAAGAACCATTTAAAATTGAAGATAATCCAGAATTATTATGGGGAAAATCAGCAATGTTTTCCACATTATATAGAACAGAATTCATTCGTTCTAACGCGATAGAATTGGATGATACACTGTGTGAAAAATATGATGATAACGTGATTTATTCATTTAACACATTAGCATTATTGAAAGCTAAAAAAATATTGTGGGATAATAATGCCTATTATTGTCATTATATTAACGATATTAGAGAAAATAATGCAATGATGGATACTGCGGATTTAGAAAGTTATAAAAAAGGACTTATAGTATTAAATAAAAAGTTTATAGGTAAAGATAAAATTTTAAAAGTATATTACGCACAATATTTAAACATTATTAGGGGATTAAATAGTAGGTATTGTAATGCTATCCCGGCATCGGTCAGCAATAAACTTAGAGAGATAAATGATTATATTGATATACGCGTAATTGAGGGCTGTTTTAATGACGATGATCAATATTTATTTTTAGATATAATGTCACCACTAAAGCAAATGAAGGAAAAATTTCCTAAAATATTAATATATAATTGGCTGCCATATGATAATCCTTGGTCATGGGGAGGGGGAGTTACTCTATATTGTAAGAATATTATAAATGAAATCATTAAACAAAATCCATGTATAGAGATTTATTTCTTGTCTTCTGGTTTTGCATATGATTGCACAAGGTTAGATACATATATTCGCCCTGTAAATTTTGATGGAGATAGACGAGTTCATCAGATGGAAATTGTTAATTCGCCAGTTCCGGCGGAACAGAGATGGATGTATGTTAATCCATTAGTGGCATTGGAAAATGAAAATCTTAAAAAAGTATTTAAAGAATACTTGGATATGTTTGGTGAATTTGAGGCGATTCATTTTAATAATATTGAGGGACTCTCTCTGGACATTTTAGATTTAAAAGATGAATATCCAAATACAAAATTTATATACTCGATCCACAATTATGTGCCGTTATGTGTAAATGGCAGTTATTACATGCGACATAAGCATTGCAATTGTACACCTGATCATACAGGAGAAGATTGTTTTCAGTGTACAAGAGCTGATATACGTTCCAATATTGCACACGAAACATACATGAGAGGTATGCATGGAGAACCTGTTACTGATAGAGTGTCAGAAAAATTTTGGATTGAAAATTTTGAATTTGAGAGACTAGATAAGGATGTAGAACCTGACCATATAAAAGATTTTGCTACCGTAGCTACACAGAAAATAAATAAGAATTGTGATAAAGTACTAGCAGTTTCAAAGAGAGTATATGATATTGCAAAGGACAATGGATTTAATGAGTCAAAAATGATTGTTTCATATATTGGTACAAAAGTTGCAGATAGACAAATTGGTTGTGCATCAGCTTCTAATATGGAATATCCATTGAAAGTTGTATTTTTGGGAAGTGACTTATTCTATGAAGAAAAAGGATACCCATTTCTTATGGATGCCTTAGAAAAACTAGAACCAAAATATGCAAGAAAAATTGATTTATTACTTACAGTAAAACAGCCAGAGCATGCGCAAATGTATAGGCAACTAAGAAATTTCCATGATGTGAAAATTGTGAACGGATATACACATGATGACTTTGATTGGATTTTTGACAGTGCACATTTAAGTATAGTTCCTGTTCTGTGGGAGGATAATTTACCACAGATTGCTATAGAATCTGTAGCATATGGTGTTCCTGTATTGGCAAGTTCAGCGGGTGGACCATCAGAGTTAACTGGTAGTCCTAAATTTAAATTTGAATGTGGAAATGAAGAAGATTTTTTAAATAAGCTTATTCATTTTGTTAAAAATCCTGATGAATTAAAGGAATATTGGAAGTTTCATAATGGGCTGATAACTTTAGAAGAACATATAAAAGAATTATTTAAAGTATATGGATTAGATAAAGTTAACATAGATAAGATGAATTTTACCATTGATATGTGGAAGCGTCTGGAAAAAGAGTATATATTCTTGAAAAAAAAGGCGGAAAAACCTCAGGCAGTTTATGGTACACAACAAAATGGTAATAATTTACAATATATTTCCGAAATATCAGAGCTTACAAAGCAGAGAGATTATCTACAGTATGTTATAGATGAAACAAGAAAATCTAAGACATATAAAATAGGACGAGTGATAACGGCTATTCCTAGAAAAATAAGAGAAAAAATATAATTTAATAGAAATGAGGCTCTTATAATGAAAAAACATTATGATATTTGTGTTGCTGGCTTTTGGTATGGATTTAATTATGGTTCTTTGTTAAATGGTTATGCGGAATACAAATTATTAAAAAATATGGGCAAAGAAGTACTAATGCTTCATAAACCAATAGCTCCTGGAGCACCTATTATTGATAGAGAGATAACGGAAGGACATAATGTGTCTTTTGTAAATAAATATTATGATGCGGAAGATATAAGTCCTCGATATACTTATGACGAACTTAAAAGTTTAAATGAAATATGTGATTGTTTTTGTGCTGGATCAGATCAGATATGGAATTATGAGTTGTCTTTTCATGAAAATCTTTATATGCCCTTTGTAGAAGATGATAAAAAATTAATTAGTTTTTCAACTTCTTTCGGACATAAAAGGGATAAAACTCCTATTGAATGCAGAGAACGAATAAAAAGCTATTTGGAAAGATATAGTGCAATTTCAGTAAGAGAGAAATTTGATGTTGAAATTTTAAAAAATAATTATGGTTTAGTTGGGCAGTTAGTTTTTGAACCAGTTTTTTGCTTAGATAAAAAATATTATGAAGAATTAATACTGAATTCGAAATTTAATGAGGAAGAACCATATATTCTTACATATATTTTAGATCCAAATGAAGAAAAAAGAAATGCAATCATATATTATGCAAAGCAATTAGGAGTAAAAGTAATAAATCTACTCGATGGAGACGCATATGTAAGAGAAAAAAACAGAAAAATATTAAATCTACCAAATATACTTGAAAATATAGAAGCCGAGGATTTTTTAAAAACATTCTACAATGCAAAGTATGTTATAACAGATAGTTTTCATGGAACTGCATTTTCTATTATTTTTAATAAGCCTTTTTTGTCTATTGGAAATTATGGTCGAGGATTTGAACGATTTATTGATTTGTTAAGTCGATTAGACTTAATGGATAGATTGGTTGATCCAAGGGCAATTCCGCATGATAAAAAGTATTTAAAACCTATTGATTATACGGATGTTAATGAAACTATCAAAAGAGAATCTAGGTATACTATAGAATGGTTGAATAATGCTGTTGATATGTCTAAATGTGAATTGCCAGAATTAAAAAAATTGGATAGAATCGATAAGTGCGTAATTCAAACATGTGACATAGAATTATGTGTAGGATGCGGAGCCTGCTTTAGCTCGTGTCATAAAAATGCAATTAGTATGGAAAAAAATGAGTTTGGATATTATAAACCAACGATAGATATAGAAAAGTGTGTTAATTGTGGAATATGCACTAAGGTTTGTCCTGTAGTTAATGAGGTGGTGAGATCAAATAGTGAAACTCCAGAATGTTACGAAGTTGTAGCAGCGGATAAAGAAATATTAGAAAAGAGTTCAAGTGGCGGCGCTTTTTCATTGTTGGCACATGAGGTTTTTGAAAAAGGAGGATGTGTATTTGGTGCAGCATGGACTGATGATTTTTCAGTAGAACATATCATGATAGACAATGAGAATGATATGTATAAGCTTAGAAAATCTAAATATTTACAAAGTTATGTAGGTGATACATTTAGAAAAGTAAAAGAAAAATTAGAAGAGGAAAAATTTGTTTTATTTAGTGGGTGTCCTTGTCAGGCTGCCGGATTGAAACAGTATTTGGGTTCAAAAGAGTATGACAATTTGTTGATAGTAGATTTGTTATGTGGAAATGCACCTTCGCCAGATTTTTTTAAGAAATATATTCAAGATTCATATGGAAATAATATTTTAAAGTATGAATTTAGAGATAAGACATATGGGTGGAATCCCGTAACAACAAAAGTGACATTTAAAGATGGTGCTATACTCTTGATAAATAAGGCATATCAGAGCGATTATCAAAGAGTATATCATAATCATACAATGTGCCCATATCATTGTGAAAATTGTAAATATCAGAATGTCCCTAAAATAGGTGATATTACAATAGGGGATTTTTGGTGGATAAACAGTAATGATAAAGAAGTGGACTCTAGACAGGGAATTTCGGCACTGTTAGTTAATAATGAAAAAGCTAAAGATTTTTTTGATAATATCAATGAAAGTAATTTTAAGGTGAAAAAACAAGTACCATTTGAATGGTTGAAAGGAAATGGATTTACTGTTAAGGGAACGCATAATTTTGTATCTCCTAAAAGAAGCTTATTTTATGACGCCATCCGAACTATGCCATTTTCAAAAGCTGTAAATTATGCTTTGAAACCAAAATATGGAACATATAGGCAGAATGAATCTGTATTGTGTTATAACCCTAAAAAAACGATATTTTCATTTGATGAAAATATATGGGAAGAACATATGATAAATGGTGTAATATATTTATTTACAAAATCAGAAAATTCACCATGTCAAAAATATGCAAGAATGTTTTTTAATAAACTTTTAGTTAAAGGGCAAAAGTACGAGTTGCATATAAAATTTAAGATAAATACAGAAGAAAATTGTTATAATTTGCATATTAAAGATTCTGGAAGTAATTATTATCAAATAATTTGGTCAGAGAGGGTCGACAGTCAAAATCGAGGAAAATGGGTTGATAGAACAATTATTTTTGTTCCAGATGCAAATATATTTGACGAATTTATGGTTGGCGCAGCACAATTGGTGGGAGAAGGTTCGTATATTGCGTTTTCATTAATTGATATTCGTGAAGTCTACTAATTGAGTTATAAATTAAAGAAAAAATCCCACCACTTTCAAGGTGGTGGGATTCTAATCCACAATATTAATTAGCAGACTGAATTTCAGCAAGCTGCTTCTTAAGATTTTTGATAATCTTATCTTTATCAGCTAATTCAGCTTCCTGCTCAGCTAATCTTTTTTCCTGTTCTGCCAGAGTACGCTCAAGGCATATATAGTTTTCACGGGCACGGCATTTTTCTCTTGTAATCTCATCCGCATTTGATTCATAAAGGGATTGTGAAGCGGAAGCGATAAATTCATTGTTTTTGGCAAGCATTTTGATTTCCTCCCATGTAGTTGCGGTAAAGAGACGTGCCCAGTAATCAATTCGGTTGGCACGGTCTTCATCGGTTGCAAAATCTATCTGCCTTAAGTTTACCACACGGAGAATAAATTTGTCACTATAAGGGGTGTAAGTTTTTTCATTTAATAACCTGTAACTTGAGTAAAATTCGGGATACTCGCTGGAAACAGGATCAAAATTCAAAAATCCAATGTGGATGGCAGGTTTGATATCACCATAGAGATGTCCATGTGATAATTGGTCAAAAACCCGGCAGAGATAGCTTAAAGAGCGTTCTTTCCAATTGAGCTGATATGCCATTTGCATTTCGAGATTTATGACAGCAGAATTATTCAGGAGAACTTTTATGTCTAAGATAAATTCTTTGTCGTCGACAGCTTCATTGAGTAAAATAGGATTCTGGATTTCAACTGAAACAACTTCTTCTGGTTTAAGAGAAAGAAGAGAACAGATAAGTCCTTTCAGAACATAATTATTTTTTTCAAGGATGATTCGGAACATGTAATCGTTTGTCATTCCATAGGGAATCTGACCGGTTGCATTTAAATAAGATAAAGATGTAGTTGGTTTTATTGTGTTCATTGAATACCTCACTAATGATGGAAACGTGCAGAGGGGAAATACACGAAATAAATGATAAGTTACAAGGTTGAAAAAACGATATGCAGATAGAAAAAATAATAATATATCACACAACTAGTATAATGTAGCAGGAATAAATATGCAAGAGATTTTCTTGCATTCTATTATAAATTTCAAAGGAGAGCAGATAAATATGAAATACGATTATTTAGTAGTAGGTGCTGGACTTTATGGAGCAGTTTTTGCACATGAAGCAAAGAAGGCAGGAAAGTCAGTTCTGGTAATTGATAAAAGACCGAATATTGCAGGAAATGTTTATACGGAGGCTGTGGAAGGTATTCAGGTACATAAGTATGGAGCCCATATTTTTCATACAAATAATAGAAAGGTATGGGAGTATGTAAATCAGTTTGCAGAATTTAATCGTTTTACAAATTCTCCGGTTGCAAATTATAACGGTGAATTATATTCACTTCCTTTTAATATGTATACATTTAATAAAATGTGGGGTGTTGTAACTCCGGAAGAGGCAGCAGCAAAGATTG